>Ga0207647_10000551_pt1 | contig 29755 bp, 29 predicted proteins | sample KBSCornC2_FD_184295 | JGI IMG/M metagenome (GOLD analysis project Ga0207647, IMG submission 184295) | Corn rhizosphere microbial communities from Kellogg Biological Station, Michigan, USA - C2 (SPAdes) (version 2) | ecosystem: Host-associated > Plants > Roots > Rhizosphere ... | reverse complement strand
CAGCATGAACCGGCTCGCCATTTTCGATTGCGACGGCACGCTGGTCGATAGCCAGCACAATATCTGCCTGGCGATGGAGGATAGCTTCCAGCGCAGCGGCCTGGCGCCGCCGGAGCGCGAAGCCATCCGGCGCATCGTCGGTCTCAGCCTGCTCGAAGCGGTGCAGGCGCTGGCGCCTGAAGCCCATCCCGATCTGCACATGCAGCTCGGCGAGGATTACAAGACCGCCTTTCAGCGCTTGCGGGGGCGGGGGCTGGTCGACGAACCGCTATTCGAAGGCGTCACCGATGCACTCTCGACCCTGATCGAGGATGGCTGGCTGCTCGGCGTCGCCACCGGCAAATCGGATCGCGGGCTGGCGCTCTGCCTGGATCATCATGGCATCGGCCGCCATTTCGTCACGCTGCAGACCGCCGATCGCCATCCTTCCAAGCCGCACCCTTCGATGATCCAGCAGGCAATGGCCGACGCAGGCGCCGCCCCGGAAACGACGATGATGATCGGCGACACCGCCTACGACATCGGCATGGCGCGTGCAGCCGGGGTGACCGCGGTCGGCGTCGCCTGGGGTTATCATGACGAGGCCGAGCTGTTCGCTGAAGGTGCACATCATGTCGCTCGGGTTCCGGCGGACATCGTCACCATCGCGCGAGGCCTGCCATGACGCCTGATACGCCCGATCCCGCGCGCAGCCGCTTCATCCTGCTCACCGTCCTCCGCGTTTCCGGTGTCGCACTCATGCTGTGCGGCATGGGCGTGATGGTGAAGGGTATGATGCAACAGTCCGACCTGATCGGCGGCATGATCTTCGCGATCGGCTGCATCGAAGGGCTGATTCTGCCGCGCATGCTCGCGCGTCGCTGGCGCACCCCGCCAGGATCATGAAGCGCTTCTGGAAATCCGCCGCCGCGATCCGGGCGGAAGGCGGCTTCGCGATCAGCCTGGACGGCCGCCCGGTGCGCACGCCGGCACGCGCCGAGCTGATCGTGCCCGGCCGGCAATTGGCCGATGCCATCGCGCAGGAATGGGCGAGCCAGCCCGAAGATTTCGATCCGCGCCAGATGCCGCTCACCGGGCTGGCCAATGCCGCGATCGATCGCATCGCGCCAAACCCTGCTGCGTTCGCCGACGGCCTTGCGCGCTATGCGGAGACAGACCTGACCTGTTATCGCGCGGCCGAGCCCCCGGATCTTGTCGCGCACCAGGCCGAGCAATGGGATCGGCTGCTCGATTGGGCGCGCGCCCGCTACGACGTCCATTTCGAGCGGGTGACCGGCATCATGCACCGCCCGCAGCCGCGTGCGACGCTGGAGCGGCTCACGGCGGCAGTGCGCGCGTTGGATCCGTTCCGCCTGGCCGGGCTCTCGCCGCTGGTGACGATCGGCTGCTCGCTGATTGCTGGCCTCGCCGTCCTGTCCGGCGATCTCGATGCGGAGACGGTGTTCGCCGCAACTCATCTCGACGAGCTGTGGCAGGCCGAGCAATGGGGCGAGGATACGCTGGCGACGCAAGCGCGCGAGCATCGCAAGCGCGACTTTATGGCGGCGGCGCGCTTTCTAAACCTGCTCGCCTGACGCCGTGCCGCTCGCCCGCAAGAACCAGCGTGCGATGATGAGCGCCGCCAGTGCGTAGCCCACAAAATCCGCGACGAAGGCATAGATATAATAGCCCCAGCCGAAATGATTGAACATTGGCTGTCCGAGGATCGAATATCCCGTTGTCGCGAGCACCACCAACAGGATGACGCGAACCTGATCAGCGAATGACGGCAGCCGCTCTGCCAGGCCATAGAGCGCGGCGGCAATCAGCACGCCCGCCAGCAGCGCCATCAACAGCCCGCCGATCAGCGAGCCCGTATCGAAGGCGGGAAAGCCCTGCGTGACGAAATGGATCGTGGCGATCGGGCCCTTGCCATAGAGCACCGTTCCCGCGCCACTGTTCGGCCAGGGCACGGCATAGGTGCCGGTGCCGCTTTCGGCGAGATTTTGCGCCAGCGATGCCTGCAGCGCCGCGCTCCTTGCATCGTCCACCGTCGATATGGCGAGACGCGCAAGCGGCGTCCCCCAAAATACAAAGCCTGTAAAAAAAAGCGCGAGGCCGCCGAGCAGACCTCCGATGAGCGCACGCATCATGCCATCCTCCCCGTTGCAATGGCAGCTTAACGCAGCAAGGCAGCTTATGTCACCGAATGAACGAATATCACCGAATCAGCGAACGAACGAAGCCGATCAACCCGGTCTGGCGTTTCCGCTTGAGGCGTTCGACCTGCAGGATCTTGCGGACTTGCGCGAAGCAGGCTTCGACATCGTCGTTGATCAGCACATAGTCATAGCCATCCCAGTGGCTGATCTCGCTGGCCGCGCGCTGCATGCGATCGCGAATGACGGCCTCGTTATCGGTGTTGCGGCTGCGCAGGCGGCGCTCAAGCTCCTCGATCGAAGGCGGCAGGATGAAGACGCGGACGACGTCGCCTTCCTGCTGGTAGAGCTGTTGCGCGCCCTGCCAATCGATGTCGAACAGCACATCCCGGCCCGAGGCGAGCATCTGCTCGACCGGCGCGCGCGGCGTGCCATAGCGATGATCGAACACATGCGCCCATTCCAGGAACTCGCCGGCGGCAACCATTTCCTTGAAGCGCTCGACCGAAACGAAATGATAATCGACGCCGTCGACCTCGCCGGGCCGGATCGGCCGCGTGGTCGCCGAGACCGACATCGAGATGTCGGAATCGGCCTCGAGCAATTTGCGCGCGATCGTCGATTTGCCGGCGCCGGACGGCGAGGAGAGGACGAACAATACGCCCCGGCGGGCAGGTGGGTGGGCGGCAGGCATGGCCTATTGCCGCCAATCCGCGCGGCGCGTCAACACGCGCTGCTTTTTCTCGGCGCGGCTTTCTTCTAGCGTCGCGCGATGAAACTGCTCGGGGCGATATTGGCGGGCGGCCGCTCCTCCCGCTTCGGTTCGGACAAGGCGCTGGCTGTCATCGACGGGAAGCCGCTGATCGCGCATGTCGCCGAAGCGCTGCGCGGGCAATGCGAGCAGCTGGTCGTCTGCGGACGCGATTGGCCGGGGCTGGAGCGGGTGGACGACCGGCCGGAACCTGGCCTCGGCCCGCTCGGCGGCCTCTGCGGGGCGCTCCGTCATGCTGACGCGCACGGCTTCGACGCCGTGCTTTCGGCGGGATGCGACGTGCTGCCGGTACCCTCCGATCTCGCGACGCGGCTCAGCCCCGGCCCAGCTTATGTTCGCGATCAATGGCTGTTCGGGCTCTGGCCCGCTGCTCTGGCTGATCAGCTCGAATTTTTTCTGACTAGGACCGACGATCGTTCGATCCGCGCGTGGATACGCCAATGCAATGCGCAGGCCATCGCGTTCGACGGCGCATTCTTCAACGTCAACACGCCGGAAGACATGGCCCGGCTTCTCGGCGCCTTTCCCGAGCCCCGGTAATCGGCAACGCCATTGTCAATCACATGCGATTGCGCGATCCTGCGCGTGGAGAGGGACATGCTGGGAAAGATGCAGGATTGGCCGCTCAGGCTGACGCATGTGATCGATCATGCCGCGCGGGTCCATGGCCAACGCGAGATCATCACCTGCGAAGCGGACGGCGGCATCAACCGATCGAATTGGGCGAAAGTCGCGCGGGATGCGCGGAAATTCGCGCGTCATCTTGAAGCCAGTGGCATCAAGCCTGACGACCGGATCGCGACATTGGCGAAGAATCATGTGCGCCATCTCGTCGCCTGGTTCGGTGCGATCGGCATGGGCGGGGTGATCCATACGATCAACTGGCGCCTGTTCGACGACCAGATCGTCTACATCATCAACCATGCCGAAGACCGCATCCTGCTCTACGACAGGGGGTTCGCGCCGGTGATCGAGCGCATCAAGCCCCGCATTGCCTGCGTGGAACAGTTCATCTGCTTTGACGACGAATTCGAAGCTGTGCTCGCGTATGAAAGCGATGATTATCGCTGGCATGATGGCGACGAGCGAGCGCCCGCCATGCTTTGCTACACCAGCGGCACCACCGGAAACCCGAAAGGCGTACTCTACGAGCATCGTTCTACCGTGCTTCATGCCATGATGACGATCGGCCCGGATGCTTTCAATCTGCCTCATCATGCAACCGCGCTTCCGTTCGTGCCGCTGTTTCATGCCGCAAGCTGGGGATTGCCCTTCAGCTGCGCGATGACGGGCGCGCGCCTGGCGCTGATGGTCCCCGGCGATATCGCAACCATGCATCGCATGATCGTTGACGAAGGTGCCACGCACAGCGCCGGCGTGCCGACGATCTGGAGCACCATGCTTGCACATCTCGACGCCACCGGTTCGAATCTTGGAAAATTGCGCCATGTCTCGGTGGGCGGGTCGGCAGCGCCGCGCGCGCTGATCCAGCGCTTTCTCGATCTCGGCATTGCCTTCCACCATCTCTGGGGGATGACCGAGATTTCGCCCGTAGGCTCGGTCTGCGCCTATCCCGACGACTGGGTTGAGCTCGACAGCGACCATCAGATCGATTTCATTCGGATGCAGGGCGTGGCGCCCTTTGGCATCGAGCTCCGGATCGTGAGCGAGGATGCGAAGCCGTTGCCGCACGACGGCAGGACGACCGGCCATCTTCAGATCCGCGGAGCCTGGGTGGTCGATCGCTATTTCAAGGCCGGATCCTCCGCACTCGATGCCGAGGGCTGGTTCGATACCGGCGATATCGCCGTCATCCATTCCAACAGCTATGTGCAGATCACCGACCGCGCCAAGGATGTCATCAAATCCGGTGGCGAATGGATCAGCTCGATCGATCTCGAAAATGCCGCCGCTGGATGCCCCGGCGTGGCGCAGGCGGCGGCGATCGGTGTGCCGCATCCCAAATGGGAGGAGCGGCCGATCCTGATCGTGTCGCGCGCACCGGGCAGCGATGTGTGCAAGCAGACGATATTGGATCATCTCGCCAACCATGTGGCACGCTGGTGGCTGCCGGACGATATCATCTTCATGGACGCGCTGCCGCTGACCGGCACCGGCAAGATTATGAAAGCGGAGCTTCGCCAACAGCTTGCGGATCGCGACAATGATGGCAGCGACAGCGCCTGAACCCGGAAATCATTAGCCATCATTGTTGCTTGACTCGACAGGGCACGCCGATATGCACTTTGTGCGCTGCAGCAGATCATGGTGCCTATGGTGAGTAGTTTCGTGTTTTCCGCCGCAAGGTGCAGCGTGGGCGCAGCCCGTGAGCGATAAGCCGCTCGTCGCCGTGACCGGCGGCGCCGGGTTTACCGGCAATGCGCTGGTCAAGCGCCTGCTGGTCGACGGCTATCCAGTCCGCGCGCTCGTGCGCGATGCCAAGCGGATCGAACCCGCGCCTGGCCTCGAAATCGTCGAGGCCGATCTCGAGGACAAGGAGGCGCTGCGCCGGCTCGTCGCGGATGTCGACACTGTGTTCCACATCGCCGCCATGTTCCGCAGCGAAGGCACCTACGAGGATTTCCTCAAGGTCAATTACGAAGGCACGATGGACCTGCTCGACGCCGCCAAGCAGGCCGGCGTCCGGCGCTTCGTCTACTGCTCGACCATCGGCGTGCATGGCAGCGTCAAGCAAATTCCCTCGGATGAAAATTCCCCGTTCAACCCGATGGACTTCTATCAGGAAACCAAGCTCAAGGCCGAGCTTGCCTGCCGCACGCCCGAGGGCTCCAGCGGCATCGAAATGGTGGTGATCCGTCCCTGCTCGATCTACGGGCCCGGCGACGTTCGCCTGCTCAAGATGTTCAAGATGGTGCAAAAGGGCGTGTTCCTGTTCGTCGGCGACGGCAAGCCCAATTTCCATCCGGTCTATATCGACGATCTGGTGCAGGGTTTCATGCTGGCGATGACCCGCCCCGAAGCGGTGGGCGAGGTGTTCATCATCGGCGCCGAACATTATGGACCGTTGTGGGATTTCGTAGGGACGGCGGCGCGGACTGTCGGCGCGCAACCGCCGAAACGGCGCATTCCGATGGGCCTGATGAAGGCGGCGGCGCGGCTATGTGAAGCGATCTGCATACCGATTGGCGTGAGTCCGCCGCTGCATCGCAGACGGCTGAGCTTTTTCAGCTCCAACCGTTCCTTTTCCATCGAGAAGGCCCGCAGCCTGCTCGGCTATCAACCCAAGGTAGACCTGGAAGAAGGGTTCCGCCGCACGGTCGACTGGTATTACGAGACCAATCTGCTCACCCCTAAATCCTGATTGCGCAAATTTAGCGGGCGTTACGAACAAAGCTGCGGGAACGATCGGCTGCTTCGATCACTGTAAGGCATGAAACGCGTTGGCGCGGCTACCGCACCACCGTGTAACTGCCCTGCATCGAAATCGAAGGAGCCGCGACATGATCGGACGCCAAGTCCCCAACGTTACCCTGAAGACCCGCGTGCGCGACGAGAGCGTCGGCGGGCCCAATCCGTTCCGCTGGCAGGACGTGCATACGTCCGACATCTTTGAGGGCCGTCGCGTCGTCGTCTTCGCACTGCCTGGCGCGTTCACGCCGACCTGCACGACTGAGCAATGCCCTGCTTATGAGCGCAGCTATGACGACCTGCGCGCGGCCGGTGCCGACGAGGTCTTCTGCCTGTCAGTCAACGACGCGTTCGTCATGTATCAATGGGCCAAGAGCCTGGGCGTGACCAAGACCAGGATGCTGCCCGATGGATCGGGCGATTTCACCCGCCGCATGGGCATGCTGATCAACAAGGATCATCTGGGCTTCGGCGACCGAAGCTGGCGCTACGCGATGGTGGTCGATGACGGCAAGATCGTCGGTTGGTTCGAGGAGCCCGGCATCAACGACGAAGGCGCCGATGACGATCCCTATGGCGAGAGCGCGCCGGAAAAGGTGCTCGAATGGCTCAAGGCGCACCCGGACGGACAGCCGGCGAAGGAAGCCGCACTCTCCGACGCATGAGCGGCCTGCTCGCCCCGGCTCAAGCGGGCTGGGGCGCCGGACCCTGCCCGAGCGGCAGGATCTTTCGCAACTCCGCCATCAATAGGCCGAAGCTGGTCGGCTTGCGAATGACCGGAGAATGCCGGTAGCGATTGCCGTGATTGAGCATTTCGTAGCCGCTGCAGAAGATGAACGGCACGCCGCGCGTTTCGAGCAGATCCGCAAGCGGATAGACCATCTCGCCATGCAGGTTGACGTCGAGCAACGCCGCGTCCGGCCGCTCATGCTTGGCAAGCAATTGAAAGGCCTCCTCGAGCGTCGAGGCCGGGCCGATCACATCCCAGCCGCTGTCGCGCATCGCCTTGGTTAGCTCGAGCGCGACCAGCACCTCGTCCTCGACAATCAGCAGACGCCCTTCATGGTGCTTCTCGCCATCACCCTCGTCTGGCCCACGCGTCTTCTGCAAATTCTCGGAACGATAGCTTTCGGGTGGCAGGGACGCATTCACCACCAGCCCTTCCTTCGGCCATTCCATCGAAATTTCGCCCCCGAGCTGCTTAGCCCCGACGGCCGTGATCAGCGTCGAACCAAAACCCTGCGACTTCGGTGCCGATACCTCAGGCCCTCCGCTTTCCGTCCATCGAAACTTGAGCGACCCGTCGGCATCGATATGCCATTCCAAATCCACCCGTCCGCCGGACACAGAAAAAGCGCCATATTTGACCGCGTTGGTAGCCAGCTCATGAATGATGAGGCTGAGCGGCTGAACCGAATTGGCGTTGAGCGCGACATCGGGACCGGACATGCGGACCTGCTCCGCCTTGCCGTAAGACGATATTTCGTCGCGGATCACCTCAGCCAGATCGCCGCCTTTCCAGCGGTTCTGTGCAAGCAGGCTGTGCGCGCGCGCCAGCGCGGCCACGCGGCCCTGAATGGCGGCTACAAAGGCTTCGGTCGTCGGTGCGGTCGTGAGCGCGACCAGCGCCTGCACGACCGCCAGCGCATTCTTCGCGCGATGATCGACCTCGCGCGCAAGCAGCAGACGGGCGTCCTCGTTCGCCTTGCGTTCGGTAATGTCGCGCAGGATCACGGTCGCCAGCCGCTTCCCGTCGACCTCGACCTGCGAGATCGACGCTTCGATCGGAAACTCCTCGCCCCCCTCGCGCAAGCCGCTGATTGCGCCCAAGGCGCCCATATCGCGCGTCGTTACGCCGGTTTCGCGGAAGCGCCGGATATGATTCTCATGGTGCCGGCGGAATCGCTGCGGAATGAAGCGCGAAATGGGCAGGCTGAGGGCTTGGTCGCCTGGAACGCCGAACATGCGTTCGGCGGCAGGGTTAAACAACACGATATTATTGCTCTCATCTATCGTGATGATCGCATCCATCGCGCTCTCGACGATACCTTCAAGTCGGCGCTTGGCTTCGACAAGCTCTCTTGAAGATTCCGCAAACCTCGACAACTTATTCATAGATCGCCCCCCGAACACACCCAGCGTCAATCGCAGGCCATATTCTTAAAGCGACTTTCAGCTATCAGCGGCCAGACCTATATCATAGGTAAGAGAGATCATCCAATATAGATTGAACGAATTCGCCAGAGGCTTAATTCAGATTAGGCTAAGTGGATTTAATTGTGGAAGCGTAACGCTATCTCTCGATAGTCAGGGCAATTCCCATGCCGCCGCCGATGCACAGTGTCGCCAGCCCCTTCTTGGCGTCACGCTTTGCCATCTCGTAAAGCAGCGTCGTGAGCACGCGCGCGCCCGAGGCGCCGATCGGATGGCCGATGGCGATCGCGCCGCCATTCACATTGACCACTTCGGGATTCCAGCCGAGTTCCTTGCCGACCGAGAGCGATTGGGCTGCAAACGCCTCATTGGCCTCGATGAGATCGAGGTCGGCCAGTTTCCAGCTTGCTCTTTCCAGCGCGAGGCGGCTGGCCGGGGCCGGGCCGATCCCCATGATCTCCGGTGCAACACCACAGGTTGCCCAGCTGGCGACGCGGCCGAGCACGGTCGCGCCGCGCTTGGCGGCTTCGTCGGCAGACATGAGCACCAGCGCCGCGGCGCCATCGTTGATGCCGCTGGCGTTGCCGGCGGTCACTGTGCCGTCCTTTTTGAACGCCGGCCGCAGCCCAGCCATCGCCTCGATCGTCGCCCCGGCACGGATATATTCGTCATCCTCGACGACGGTGTCGCCCTTGCGGCCCTTGATCGTTACCGGCGCGATCTCGTCCTTGAAGCGCCCCGCCGCTCGCGCGGCTTCGGCCTTGTTCTGGCTTCCGACCGCAAAGCGATCCTGCTCCTCGCGGGTGATCTGATACTGCTCCGCCAGATTCTCGGCGGTGATGCCCATATGGTAATTATTGAAGACGTCGGTGAGACCGTCATAAATCATCGTATCGGTCAGGCTGACATTGCCCATCTTGTTGCCGCCGCGGAGAAACTGGCTGTGCTGGGACATGGACATGCTTTCCTGGCCGCCTGCCACCACGATCTTGGAATCGCCCGCCTTGATCGCCTGAACGCCAAGCGCCACCGCGCGCAGCCCCGATCCGCACATCTGGTTGATGCCCATCGCGGTCGCTTCCTTGGGGATACCCGCGTCGATGGCGGCTCGACGCGCTGGATTCTGCCCCTGCCCAGCCGTGAGCACCTGGCCTAGAATGATTTCGGACACGTCTTCCGGCGCGACACCCGCCTGCGCCAGTGCGGCTTCGATTGCCACACGTCCCAGCTCATGCGCCGGCGTGTTGCCGAACGCGCCCAGAAAGCTGCCCACCGGCGTGCGCTTTGCTGCGACAATAACAACATCCGACATCATATTGCTCCCACTCGACTCCGCTGCGTCGCCTAGCAATCCTACCGCAATTGCGAAAGCCAGTTGTTGAGCGGCTGCCAAAGGCTCTCGCGGGCGCCACCCCCCACAATCATGCCCACATGGCCCTTGGCGAGACGCAGCCGCTCGCCGGAGGCACTTGCGCTTTCAGGGGGTACGATCCTGTCAGTCGTCGAGATAATGTTGAGGATCGGACAATCAAGCGCTGCCGGATCGATGGCACGCCCGCAGACCATCCAGCGCCGCGTTCCCGGCATGTCCTCGCCGAATAAATCCTCGACCAACTCTCTTGCCGCAGGAAGCGACAGTGGAGGCCCCTCATTCGCCCAATCTTCCAGCGCGACGAAAGCCTGCGCTCCAAGCGCATCCGGCGCCATGTCGGAAAAGGCCGCGAATTTGGCAAGCGTGCGATCCGGATCGAGCCGCCAAAACGCGCTTTGCAGCATTTCCATTGGAAAGATCCCCAGTTGTTCGGCGGTCGGCCGCCCCGCGTTCCAGAGATCGCGAAACCCCGTTCGCGTCTCCGCAGGATATCCGTTAAAGTGCCACGGAGCGGCAATTAGTGCGAGCCCCGCGACATCGGCCGACGCTGCCGCTGCGGTCGCCATCGTGCCGCCCAGGCAATAGCCGGCAAGCGTGGTCTTTTCTCCAATCCCTTCGATGAACGGCAACAGGATCCGCTCGACATGGCCCCCGACCGAAAGCGTCGGGTCGTCCGCCCGCCGATCGCCCCAATCGAGCAGCAGCACCCGCCTCCCCTGCGCGGCGAGCCATCGCAGCAGGCTGTTGTCCTCGGCAAGATCGAGCACATAGGGCGGATTGATCAGCGAAGGCACGAACAGCACCGGCCGCCCCGCGCCCCCATAATCCAGCAGCCGCGCGCTGCCGATACGCGCGATCTCTGGCGCTTGCTCGGCGCGCGCAGGGCGTGGCGCGGATTGATAGCGCCGCAGCCCGGCAAGCACTTTGCGCACGAACGGCCTGTCCTGGCCACGCCGTTCCATAAGCATATTGAGAAACAAATGCAGCGGGCGGGGATCATGTTGCGCCGCACTTTGCTGCGCGCCAAACTCATGTTGCGGCGCAGAAAGGCTTGATGCTATTGATAAAGACTGATGTTCAGACGGATTGGACGAATCCATGGTGAAAACGGCGGGCGGATCGGGAACGGTCATTATCAAGAAGTACGCTAATCGGCGGCTCTATAACACCGAAAGCTCAAGCTATATCACTTTGGATCACCTCGCCCTCATGACGCGCGAAGGCCGTGATTTCAAGGTGATCGACGCCAAAACCGAAGAAGATATCACCCATAACATCCTCACCCAGATCATCATGGAAGAGGAAAATCGCGGCCAGACGATGCTGCCGGTGAATTTCCTGCGGCAGCTCATCTCGCTTTATGGCGATTCGATGCAGGCAATGGTGCCGCAATATCTGGAAGCATCGATGGAGGCGTTCCGACGCAACCAGGCGCAGTTTCGCAGCGCGATGGAAGGTGCATTCGCCGGCGGCCCCTTCGCTGCGCTGGCCAAGCGCAACATGGAGATGTTCGAGGCTGCCGCCAACGCATTCAAGGGCACTGCCGAACCCGGCGCGGCTGCACCCGCCCCGAAGCCTGCCGAAGGCGACGACGTCAGCGCGCTGAAGGATCAACTCGCCCAGCTGCAAGCGAAGATCGACAAGCTCGGGAAATAATTCGTGCCGCAAACCAGCGGCGGGCGCTCACGCGGAGTGCGTTATCAGCTCTCGCCGGCGGACGCCGGCTTCGCCTTGGCAAGCGAGGAGCGGCCGAGCAGCTTGAGCGTCAGGTTCCGCCCCGTCACCATGACCGGATAGAGTATGCGCGCGAGCGGCTTCACCTTGAAGATCGCGCGGTTGAGCCTGTTGAACAGATCGCCCTCGGCGCCGACCATTGCCATGAAGTGGACGGCATCGGCGCCATGGTAAATCTGCCCATCCCAGAGCACGGCCATGCCCTCGTCGAGGTTCAGGCCCTTGGACTTTACCAGCCGAACCGCCGGATGATCCTCGCGGGCATCGATCAGGTCAACCTTCCCCACGACGGTGCGCGCCTTGTAGAGGGTCACGAAGCGGCTGCAGAACGGGCATTCGCCGTCATAGACGATCTGCAGCCCTTCGCCCTTGTCACTTTGCGGAGATGGCAACTGGCGTCTCCCAATGCTTCTTCACGTTGCGGACAAGCTTCCCGTCCTTCAGCGTGAGACATACCGAGTCCACTACATAGTGATAGCCGACGATATCATCCATAGTCAGCTTGTTGAAATCGGAGAACATCACCGGATTCGGCAGCATGTGATGCGGATAGACGTAATAGAGGTTGTACTTCTTGATATCCGGATGCTTGCGCATGAAATGATCGGCATTGCCGATCAGGTTCTGCATCGCGCCCAGCGAGACATTGGTGTTCTGGAACGGCACCGTCCTGGGCCCGCACACCGAGGCGTCCGCGAAATCGGCCAGCGTCTTGTTATTTCCGCCATGGTGCATCGGGAAGCTGTTCGGTGGGATATAGGCCTGCGTCTGATTGATCGTATAGGAGAAGATCCCGAAGAACACCGCCGGCACCAGTACGCGGCGGCCGTCCTTGGTTTCGGCATAGACGTTGGGCGCGGCGATCTTCGCGCCATCCAGCCAGCCGAGATGGCTGGTGTAGAATATGGAACTGCCCAGCACCGTGAACAGCAGGATCGCCGCCCGTACCGGATTCGTGAACTTCTCCTTGGGAACCTTGATGACCGAGGCGAACACCAGCAGGTTCACGAAAATCCAGAATTGGAAGATGGCGCCTAGCGTCGAATAGACGATCAAGTGGAAGCAATCGAATGCGACGGTGAAGGTCAGCAGGACCTTGCGGTTGATCGGCGCGAGGAACACCAGCGTCTGAAAGCCCAGCACGAGCGGGTTGATCATCGGCGTCATGGTGATGATCGCATCCCACACGAACTGGAGCAGCGTCGGGAAGGCCGCCAGCGGATTGTCGCCCCGCTCCAGCCCGATCACGATCGCGGTCTGCGTCGGGTTCTTGAGCAGCCAGGTCCAGGTCCACTCGCCCGCCTGAAACTTGGCAATGCCAGACCAGAAATAATTGCCCAGATGCGCGCCGACGCCGACACCCCAGATGAGCATCCACGCCTTGTCGCGCAACGTCGCGACATCGGGCAGCGAGCCCTGCAGCACGCCCTGCCGCTCCATCAGCTTGCCACGCGTCAGCGCGACCACCACGACCACTGAGATCGCGGTGAACAGGGCGATGTCGGTCATGCTCATATAATCGGTGCGCACGATCGGGATCAGCGCATTATGGCTGATCCGCTCGCGGAACAGTACATAATGCATGAGCAGGCAGATGGCGAAGGACGGCCGGAACCAGGAGAGCACGCCCGCGATCAGCGCGATCAGCGCGCCATAGCGGAAGAAGAGCAGGTCCGGCCCTTCGCTGAACAGCAGATTGGGCGCGCCATAGACCGCGCCGAACGCCTCGCACGCGACCTGGAACAGCACCATCATCGCGATCGCACGCAGGATGATGCGCGGCGCATCCGACAGCACGGTGTAGCGCACCGATGAGGTCGCGATGCCGAAGATGAAGGTCGCCAGCACGAGCCAGAAGGGCGAATAGGGTTGCGCGCTCACCCACAGCAGGCCGGCCTTGGCGACGATGAAGGTCGCCAGCGAGGCGAGCACCAGGACGATCGGTCCGCCCCATTCACCGATAAAGGCATCGAAACCGCTGCGCGAAATACGATAAGGCGCGTCCGCCGCTAAATCCTGGCTCATTTCGTCTTTCCCCCGGCAACTGCGAGATTAGGTTCAGCAGACAAGACACGACAAGCCCGGCGGACCACGCCCGGCGAACTCGATATCTGTCCAGCGGCAAGACGCAGGATCATGAAGCCCCCTGTACGCTACTCGAACCCGTAGGATTCGTAGTGGGTTTTGGATTACCGCAACTGCGAAGTCAATTTGCGTACACTACCCATATTTCCTTAAGAGCAAATGTTGATGGGTCATTATGACACGTTGGCGATTCGGGCCCATTCAGCATTGACCTCGATCAAATTTGACTGGAGCAGCCTTGGGAATGCAGATGAGTGACGATCAGCAAACAAGGCCGATGCGCATTGGTATGATGATGCGCGGGTTCGACGAGGTCGATGGCGCGGCGGTCTATATGCGCACGCTTTTCAAGTCTTTGCTCGAGATCGATCAACGCAACAGCTATGTTTTGTTCTTCCGCAACGAAGCACAGCTCGGGCGCTTCGCCCAACTCCCCAATGTCGAGGAAGTGCTGGTGCCCGGGGGCAACAAGCTGCTGTGGGATCAGGTGAAGGTGCCGCTGGCGGCGGCGAAGCAGCGGCTCGATCTGCTCTTCCATTACAAGTTCACGGTGCCGCTGCTGACGCCGATCCCCACCATCTGCCAGCAGCGCGGGACCGAATATTGGACGCACCCGCATCTTTATCCTTCGCTGGGGGATCGGGCGGACCGCTATTACAACATGCTCGCCATCCCGCGCTATTGCCGCAAGGCGCGGCGCGTGCTCACCATCAGCAACAGCCTTGCCGAGGAGCTGCATCGCCTCGCGGGCGTGCCCTATGAGAAGATGACGACGGTCTATCCGGCGGCGGACGCCCGCTTCCGACCGGCATCCGACGAAACCAAGGCTGCGCTGCGCACCAAATATAAGCTGCCCGACCGTCCATTCTTCCTGATGGTGGTGAAGGGCTATACCCGTCTCAACGAGGGCCATCAGAAGCTGTCCCCGCGCAAGGGCGTGCAGAAAGTGCTCGAAGCCTATGGTCGCGCGCGCGACGCCGGCGATCCCGTTGCGCCGCTCGTCATCGTCGGCGCAGGGATAACCGACCGGCTGACGCCGGACCTGCTCGCCCCCTTCGTCGACCCCGCGCTGGTGACGATGCCGGGATTGATTGATCATGGTGACATGCCCGGTCTTTATTCAATGGCGCGCGCGCTGATCTTCCCGTCGGAATATGAAAGCTTCGGCATCCCGCTGGTCGAGGCGATGGCGTGCGGCAGCCCGATCATCACCTCGACCGCGCCTGCCTGCCCCGAAGTCGTCGCCGACGCGGCGCTTCTGGTCGATCCGCAGGATGCCGAGGGATTGCGCAAGGCGATGCGGCAGCTTCAGGACGATGATGTCGTGGCACAAATGACCGCAAAATCGCTGCGCCGCGCGGCCGATTTCTCCTGGGACAAAAGCGCGCGGATTTTCCTCAACGAATGCCGCCGCGCGCTTGGTTTCAAGCCCGAGCCAATGCCCGCAGCGCAGGCAACGCTGTCCGCAGCCGAAACGGGCTAATATGCCGAAGCTAAAATCGTGCCGTCGCCCCAGCGAAGGCTGGGGCCCATGTCTCTCTCGATCCGATATGTCATTGAATATATTAGAGACATGGATGCCAGCCTACGCTGGCATGACGGACGGAAATGAAACGAACTTCAATTTCTCTCGTCAGACAGCCACGTCATGGTCCTCGTAAAAATCCTCAGATCCTCAAGTCTACGCGCGGCGATCGGCTTCGGCATCGGCGGCGCGGCGTTCGCGGTCGGCAATCTTCTGCTCGCACGCGTGATGCCGGTCGCCGAATATGGTCGCTACGCGCTAGCGGTCGCGATCTTCAACGTGTTCGGGATGATGGCGCCGCTGGGCTTCGACGAAGCCTCGCTGCGCCGGAATGCCTTGCTGGACGGCGGCGTCTTCATCCGCATCGTCCTATCTGGGGCGGCGGTGGGCCTTATCGCCGCAGCCGTCACGGCAATATTGTACCAGCTCGACATGACGATGCTGGGGCTGATCGTGGCAAGCCTGGTTGCGGTGGCGCTGGTCTTCTCGGCCAGCGCGATCCTGCGCCGCGAAGGGCATCAGACGGCGGCGCTCGCGGTCAACAATGCTGCGAACTGGACGGTGGTCGGCAGCGGACTTTTATGCCTGCTGCTTGGCATCCACAGCGCCAGCTTCGCGATGACGCTGCTGATGATCGGTGTCGCGGCCGGCGCCTGTGCCGGCTGGTTACAGACCTTCCGCGTTCAAAGACGCCTCGGTGAACCCAACCAGCCGGTGCCGCTGCGCGAAGCGCTGAGCTTCGTCAGCATCCTCGGCGCGAGCGCCGTCGTGCTCCAGCTCGAGCGGCTGGTCGCGCCCAAGGTGCTGGGCGTCGAGGCGCTCGCCAGCTTCTCGGTGCTGGCGTCGGTCGCGCTGTTCCCATACCGCATGCTGCGCTCGGGGGTCGGCTTCTCGCTCGTTCCCCGGCTGCGCCGCGCCCGCACCGCCGAGGAACGCAACCGCGTGATCCTGCACGAAATCGGCGCGGTGGTGGCGGTGCTCGTCGTCGCCAGCGCGGCGGTGACGCTGCTCTCGCCGCCGCTCACGGATATTCTCACCAAGGGCAAATATCAGCTTTCCTTCTTCCTGGTCGCGGCCGCCTGCGTCAACGGATCGGCCAAGGTGATCACCGGCCTGCCGCGCGCGTTCATCACCGCCTGCGGCACGTCAGCGGACGTGCGGGGGCTCAACTGGCAAAGCTGGTTGATGATACTGTTCGGCGTCGCCGGCGCATGGCTTGGCGCGCGCTGGGATCTTGCCGGGCTGGTGCTCGGCGCCGGGCTCGGCACGCTGGCCGGAGCCGCGCCCAGCATCATCCTTGCTTATCGCGTGCTGCGACGGCCGGCCGCCGAAGCGCCGGTCCCGTCATTCGTGGCGTAGCGCGTCGATCGGATTGAGCGCGGCGGCACGGCGGGCCGGGAAATAGCCGAACACCACGCCGATCAACGCCGAAAAGGCGAATGAGACCAAGTTGATGAACGGATCGAACAGAAACGGCACGCCCATCACCGGGGCAAGGCTGACGGTCGCGATCAGCGCCAGCGCCACACCGACGATGCCGCCCAAGCTCGACAGCACCACCGCCTCGACCAGGAACTGAAGCAGCACCTCGTTGGCGAGCGCGCCGATCGCGAGCCGGATGCCGATCTCGCGCGTCCGTTCGGTGACGGAGACCAACATGATGTTCATGATGCCGATCCCGCCGACGACCAGGCTCACCGCGGCCACCGCACCGAGCAGCCCGGTCATGATCTTGGTCGATCCCGAGATCGCCTCGGAAATCTGGCGCGTATCGAAGATACTGAAATTGTCGGGTTGATCGTCGGTCAGGTGACGCCGTTCGCGCAGCAGGCTGGTGAGCGCGGACTGCACGACCGTCGTGTCATAATCATCGTCGACGGCCACCATGATCGATCGCAGATCGCGATTGCCGGTGAAGCGCCGCTGCACCATCTTGAGTGGCATGATGATCGTATCGTCCTGATCATTGCCGAAGCCGCCCTGCCCGCGCGTGGCCAGCAGGCCGATCACGGTGCAGGAGACATCCTTGACGCGGAAGCGCTGCCCGATCGGATCGACTCCCTGAAACAGATTGGCGCGCACGGTGTTGCCGATGACGCAAACGCTCTTGCCTGCCTGTTCCTCGGCATCGGTGAAGCGGCGGCCCGAGGTGAGCATCCATTGCTGGGCATCGAGGAAATCATTGGTCGTGCCGTTGACGGTGGTCGACCAGTTCTGCGAGTTGCGCACGGCTGTCGCAGTGGTCTGCGCCTGCCCCGCGACCGCGCGCACGCCCGCGATCTGATCGCGGATTGCATCGAGATCCTCATTCTTGAACGGCGGCGGCGCTTCGCCGTCGCTGCCCGGCCCCATGCGCTGGCCGGGACGCACCGACAGGATATTGGAGCCGAGCGAGCTGATCTGCTTCTTCACTGCCGCCGTCGCCCCATTGCCCAGCGTCACCATCGTGATCACCGCCGCGACGCCGATGACAATGCCGAGCGTGGTGAGAAAAGACCGCAGCAGGTGCCGCTGTATTTCCCGAAACGCCAGGATGAGCGTGGTGCCAAGCATCAGGACTCCCCCGCCGCTTCAGGAGAGGGGATCGGCGGGTGGGGCTTTTGGTCCGCAGCGCGACGGTGGCCGGTCTCGACGCTTTCCACCAGCCCGTCGCGGAAATGGATGATCGTGCGGGCGAAATCGGCCATCTCCGATTCGTGCGTCACCATCAGCACGGTGATGCCGCTGCGCACATTGAGATCGGTCAGCAGCTCCATGATCTCGATCGAGCGTTCGGTATCGAGATTTCCGGTCGGCTCGTCGGCCAGCAGCACGTCCGGCTCGGTCACGATCGCGCGCGCGATTGCGACGCGCTGCTGTTGACCGCCCGAAAGCTCGCCCGGCGTATGATCGGCCCATTGCGCGAGCCCGACCTTCTCGAGCGCCGCCATCGCCGCTTCCTGCCGCTTCTCCTTGGGCAGACCGCGATAGATCAGCGGTAGCTCGACATTTTCCAGCGCGGTGGTGCGCGCGAGCAGGTTGAAGCCCTGGAACACGAAGCCGAGATAGCGCCGCCGCAGGAGCGAGCGCTGGTCGCGCGTAAGCTGCTCGATGTGCCGGCCGTGGAACAGAAAGACGCCAGAAGTCGGCACGTCGAGGCAACCGAGAATGTTCATCGTCGTCGATTTGCCCGAGCCCGAGGGGCCCATCACCGCGACGAAATCGCCCGGCATGATATCGAGATCGACGCCCTTCAGCGCCTGGAACGCCGCCTGGCCCGTACCGAAGCTTTTCGTGATCCCCCGCAGAGAGATGAGCGGTTCGTCCACTAAATCCTCCCCCGCGGGGGGACGGGGACCATCCGGAGGATGGTGGAGGGGTATTGCGCTCGCGGCGGGGAAACACCCCTCCACCGCACTACGTGCAGTCCCCCTCCCCTTTCAGGGGAGGATCTTGAGCGCCTCGAACTCACTGTGCGCTCGCGCGCAGGCCGGTGATCACTTCCATGCCAGGCTTGAGATCCTTGGACTGGACCGCGGTGTTGCGCCCGTCGCTGGCGCCGGTGATCACCTGGATCGGCTGCGGCTGGCCATTGCTACCCACGACATAGATGGTCTGGCGGCTGCCGGCGCCGATCTTGCGTTCCTGCTCGGCGCCGCGCCGGAAGCGCGGGCGCGCGGTCATCCCGCTCATCAGCCCCTGGCTCTGGCCTCCCTTGCTCGATTGGCCGGGGGTGAAGCGGAAGGCACCGTTGGGCACGAGCAGGGCGTTGTGCACGGCATTGACTGCAATGTCGGCGGTGGCGGTCATGCCCGGCAGCAGCTTGCCGCTACGATTGTTGACGGTGAGGATCGCGTCGTAGGCGACGACATTGGAGCTGCTCGAAGCCGCTGCCGCGCTTGACGAGGAGGACGCGCTGCTCGTCGTCGAAAGATTGTTCGAGCCGACGTTCACGCGCTGGATGCGCGCCGGGAAGGTTTCGCCGGGATAAGCATCGACCGTGAAGGTGGCGCTCTGGCCCGATTTCACCTGGCCGACATCGGCCTCGTCGATCGCCACTTCGAGCTGCATCGAATGCAGGTCCTCGGCGAGAATGAACAGGGTCGGCGTGTTGAACGAGGCGGCCACGGTCTGTCCTGGCTCGATCTTGCGCGCCAGCACCACCCCCGTGACCGGCGCCTTGATCACCGCCTTGTCGCGGCGCGTCTCGTTCGAGGAAAGATCGGCCTGCGCGGCCACGGCATTGGCTTCGGCGGTCTTGACCGCTGCCGCCGCGCGGTCACGGTTCGCGATCGCGGTTTCCATCTCGGTCTTGGCCGGCACCTTGCCCCCGGAAAGCTTGTAGACCTGCTGGAAGCGGTTGAGCTGCGCTTCGGCGTCCGCCAGCGTCGCGCGCGCCTGATTGATATCGGCCTGCCGCGCTGCCAGCGTCGCGCGCGACTGGTTGATCGTCTCGTCGAGCAATTCGGTGTCGATGATCGCGAGCGTCTGCCCCTTCACCACCCGGTCGTTATAATCGACGAGCACCTTGTCGACCGTCCCCGAAATTTCGGAACCCACCTCGACTTGGTTGGTCGGCGCGAGATTGCCGGTCGCGGAGACCGTGACGTTGAGATCGCCCTGGCGCACATCCTGCGTGATATAACCGTTTTCGCCGCTGCCGTTGAAGCAGCGCGTGAGCAGCAGGAGCAAGCCTAGCAGCAGCACCGCGCCGCCGCCCCAGATCGCGCGCCGCCGCCATGGCGAATCCGGCGGCGTACCGAGAAAGGCGTCGAGATCGGCCTGGGCTTGCGGATCGTTCATGGTCTCTTTCCGTCGGGAAGCGGCGCCTGCGGGTCCCACCCGCCACCAAGGGCGAGATAGAGCTGGACGATCGCGTTGGCCTCGTCGGCCTTGGCGGACGCCAGCCCGTCACGCGCGCTCAATAATTGCCGTTCGGCGTCAAGCAAGGTCTGGAAGTCGGTGAGCCCCGCGCGATACTGGCTGCGCGCGAGGATTGCCGCATTGTTGGCAGCCTCGAACGCGTCGCCCAGCGCCGTCTCGCGATCGCGCGCGGATTTGAGCGCGACCAGCCCATTCTCGACATCCTCGAGCGCGGTCAGCACGGTCTGGCGATAGGCCGCGAATGCTCCCTCCGCCGAGGCACGCGCGCTCCGGATCGAAGCCAGCCGCCGTCCGCCATCGAAGATGAGCTGGCTCAGCGTGGCGAACACGCCGCCGGTGACGACGTCGCCGAGGCTGCCGAGACTGAGCGCAGATGTCCCGACATTGCCGCTAAGATTGAGCGCGGGAAAAAGCTGCGCCTGCGCAACGCCGATGCGCGCCGTCGCCGCCGCCAGCGCCCGTTCCGACGCGCGCACATCGGGGCGCTTGCGTAGCGTGTCGGCCGGAATGCCGGTGGCGATATCGATCGGCCCGACCGGGATCGGGCCGATCATGCCAAGCTCGTCAGCCAAGGTTCCGGGCGCGACCCCGGTGAGCACCGCAAGCCGGTTTTGCGCGCCCGCGACCGCCTGTTCGAGCGCGGGAATCGTCGCCTGCGTCTGCGCAAGCTGGGTCCGCGCCTGCTCGACATCGAGCGAGGACACCAAGCCTGCCTGAACGCGCCAGCCCGCGATCTGGTAATTTTCCTGCTGGGTCAGCAGCACGTCGCGCGCGATGCCGAGCCGCGCCTGCGCGCCGCGCAGATCGACATAATTGGTGGCGACCTCGGCGATCACCGCCGTCTGCACCGAGGCAAGATCATAGCCTGCTGCCTGAAGATCGGCCCGCGACGCTTGCACTGAACGCCGCGTGCCGCCGAACAGATCGATCGCCCAGCTGGCATTGGCGCCGGCCGAAAAGCTGCTCGTATCCTGTAGCCGGTTATCAAGGTTGCGGCCCACGCTCGCCTGGCCGCTGACCGACGGGAAAAAATCGGCCCGCGCCGCGATCAGCGACGCGCGCGCCTGCCGGAGCCGCGCGGCCGCCTGGGCAATATCGAGATTGGCCTTGAGCGCACGATCGACCAGCGCGCTGAGTTCGCTATCGTCGAGCGCGTTCCACCAGGTCGCAAGCTCCCGCGGCTGCGTCTCATTAGCGGCGGCGGTATAATGTTCGGGCACGCCCAGCACGTTCGCGGATTTCGGATGATAGCCGGGGCCAGCCGCGCAGCCCGAGAGCAGCGCGGTCATCGCCAAGATCAGGCCCGCGCGGCCCCAGCCGCCACGAGGATTCGCCGTTCGTCCAGTTCGCACAATTTCCCGTAGCGTCAGCGCACCTTAGCTCAAACTGAATAAGAAGGCTCCGGGATTATCGCCATCCTTTATCGCGCGCCTGGCGTTCCGTTTCGGGATCGAAGGGTGCGCCCTTCATCATCGCGGTCGCAGCCTGCATCACCAGCGCATCGCCGGAGGCCGCCTGCCGATAGCCGCCATTCGCGGCGGCATCGCTCGCCGAATGCGTCACTGGCAGCTGCCACTCGCCGCCCTTGCGGCAGCCAATCCCCGCGAGATTGACCGTGTCGAAGCTGCGGCAATATGCGCCAGCCTGATCCTGGAAGCTGACGCCGATGCGCACATGTGCGTCGCCGGGCTGCGCGGAGGCAAGCTGCGTATCGAGCGCCTTCGCCAGATCGCCGCGCGCGATCAGCCGCCCCTCATGGCTCTCCACGACTGCCCCACGCGGCGCAAGCGCAAGCTGCCCGGCAAGCACGCCGACTGCGAGGCTGGCGGCGATCGCGCCCCACTGCCCCCAGCCGGGCAGGCGGGTTGTTCGCTTCTCACGTGCGGCTGCGAAATCGATCACATCGGCTTCTTGCTTGCGTAGCAACGCCGTGAGCCGATCCGGAACCGGCGGCTCCGCGGCGGGCGCATAAAAAGCGTTCAGCCGCGCGGCAAGACGGCGATGCTGCTCCAGCCGCGCGCGTAGCTCGGGATCGTCACGCAGCGCCTGCTCGACCTTAAGTTGGTCGCTGACGCTGCATTCGCCATCGGCATAGGCGATGAGCAGTTCATCCTCGATCATCATGCCGCCTCCAGCATCTGCACGAGCGCCTGCCGCCCGCGCACGAGGCGCGAGGTCAAAGTGCCCATCGGAATCTCCAGGATTTCGGCCGCTTCCTTATAGGCGAGCCCCTCGACCAGCACGAGCGCGATCACCTCGCGCTGTTCGTCGGGCAGCTTCGCCATCGCGCGATCGACATCGTTCATCTCGACATTTCGCTCGATCGCCTCATGGCCGTCGTCGCCGACACTCAGCCCCTCTTCCTCGGGCGCGAAGGTCTGCGCGCGCCGCGCGCGGGCGCGGGCCTCGTCGATCCAGATATTACGCATGATCCTGTACATCCAAGCATCCAGCCTCGTTCCCGGCTGCCATTGTTCGCGGGCCTTGAGCGCACGCTCCACCGACAGCTGGCTCAGATCGTCCGCATCGGCCTGGTCGCGGGTGAGCGAGCGGGCGAAGCGCCGCAAGCGCGGCAGCAGCGCCAGCATCTCCTCCTCGAACCTTTCTGTCGCCATGCCTTGTCCGATCATGGATTAAACGCTTGCCTGTGTGCGTTTAATCCCAGAGCTAACCGAAAAATTGTAAGTACGAAACGATATGCGACAGACGCGACCTCTGCTGTTCGGCCTTTCGGCGCTGCTCTTGCTGGCGGCGCGCGGCCATGCGCAGTTGCTCGCGCCGCTCGATCGGCCCTTGGGCGCGGTCGGGGGCGTCGTGAACGGCACGGTCGATCCGGTGCTGGGCGCGGCGGCCGACCGCACCGAAGCACTTGTCGGCAATGTCCAGCGCCTCGCCAACGAACGCATCAGCCGGCTCGATCATCTGGTGCGCAGCAACCGCGCCGCGCTCGAATTCGATGATCGTGGCAATCCCGCGGTGCGCGGCGAAGTGATCGGGGTCGACATCAGCCCCGCCTCGATCGAGGCCGCGCGCAAGGCAGGCTTCACCCTCATCGCCGACGAGCGGATCGAAGGGCTTGATGTTCAGACGGTCCGGTTCGCCGTCCCCGATCATATGCCGCTCGCCCGCGCGCTCAAGGCGATCCGCGCGCTCGCGCCCGGCGAATGGAGCGCCAACCCGCTCCATTTCGAAAGCGGGGGTACCACCTCCTCAGCGACGGGCGCGGCAATCTCCGACTCCGCCGGCAATGCCCGGATCGGCATGATCGATGGCGGCGTCGCGCAAAGCCCCGCACTCGCCGGGCCGATCGAACAGAAAGGCTTCGCGCGCGAGGCGCCTGCGGGCAGCGCCCACGGCACCGCAATCGCGTCGCTGATCGCGGGCCACGGCATCATCAAGGGCGTGATGCCGGGGGCGCCGCTACTGGTCGCCGATGTCTATGGCCATGATCCCGCCGGCGGCAACGCCTTCGCCATCGCCCGCGCGCTCGGCTGGATGGCGCAGCGCGCCGTGCCGGTGGTCACGATCAGCCTGGTCGGCCCGGCCAATCCGCTGCTGGCAAAGGTGATCGCGGCCGCGCGCAGCCGGGGCATGATGGTCGTCGCCGCTGTCGGCAATGACGGCCCCGCTGCCCCACCCGCCTACCCTGCTTCCTATGACGGCGTGGTCGCGGTCACCGGCGTGGACGGGCGCAACCGCGCGTTGATCGAGGCGGGCCGTGCCCTGCATCTCGATTATGCCGCGCCGGGCGCCGACATGCTGGGCGCGAAACCGGGCGGGGGCACGAGCGATTTGCGCGGCACCTCCTTTGCAGCCCCGCTCGCTGCCGCGCGGCTGGCGATGCTGCCGGGCCACAGCCTGGCCGCGCTCGATCGGGAGGCCGTCGATCTCGGCCAGCCCGGACCCGATAAGATCTACGGCCGCGGCCTCGTCTGCGGCGATTGCCGCACCCGGCGCTAGTAACCCGCATTTCTATTTCGCTCCGTCTCGTCGTCCCAGCGAAGGCTGGGACCCATGTCTCTCCCGACAGGAGATGGCATCGAATATGTTGAGAGACATGGATGCCAGGCTGCGCTGGCATGACCAAAAGGAAATGAAGGAACTCGATCCGCGACGTAACCGACCCAGATTTCACCCCCGCCTAAAAAATTTTTCCCGGTCGGGATTAAACGGGCAGTTCCTCTCGTTCGCAACAATGAGGGACGCGAACGTCCCCCGATTGCACGGAGGAGACTTCAGATGAAAAAGGCTATGATTCTTACAGCGGCTGCGGCGATCGGGTTCGCGGCGATGCCCGTGAATGCGCAACTGCTCGGCGGGGGCGGACTCGGCGGTGGGCTGGGCGGCCTGACCGGCAGCCTCGGCGGCACGCTCAACGGCACGCTGGGCGGAACGCTCGGCGGCTCGGCGGGTGGCCTCGGCGACACCATGGATTCCACGACCGGCTCGCTTGATTCCGCAGCCAGCGGCAGCGCCAATGCTCATGCCAGCAAGCATGGCGGCGCCAAGAGCAAACAGGCGAGCGCCAATGCCGGCCTGGGCGGCACGGTCAACGGCGCGCTCAATGGCGCGACCAGCGCGGTCAATTCGACCGACGCGACCGGAGCAGCCGGTTCGGCCGCCAGCGGGGCCAGCGGCGCGGCCAATGGTTCTGGGAGCGCCAATGGCAGCGCGAGCCATAAGCAGGCCAATGCCAATGCTGGGCTCGGCGGCGCAGTCAACGGCGCGCTCAATGGCGCGACCAGCGCTACCAATTCAACCGGCGCGACGAACGGCAGCACAGGCGGTTCGGGCAATGAGTCGGCCAATGGGTCGGGAAGCGCCAGCGCGAGCCGCTCGCAGGGCGTGAACCTCGGCGCGCAGCTCGGTGGCAGCAGCAATGCCAACGGTTCGGCGCAGGCCAGCCATTCGTCGGGCTCTGCCGCGACCGCTTCTACCAACTGACCTGATCGTTCCAGGAGACCGGCTTTCAAAGTCCGTCCCCGCGGCTTAAGGCCCGCGTCAGCGACCCGTTGGGATCGCAGGCGCGGGCCAAGCTTTATGGGGACCCGCAAATGAAGAGGACCGGCATGAGCGTAGCGCAATCCCAGAACATGACGGCAATCACGATCGACGGTGGCAAGGGACCGGCATCAGCGCTGCGGCCGGTGCAGGTGCCGATGCCGATCCCCTCGAACGACCAGTTGCTGATTCGCGTGCGCGCGGCCGGCGTGAACCGGCCCGACATCGTACAGCGGCTCGGCTTCTATCCGCCGCCGCCGGGCGCGTCGGACATCCTTGGCCTGGAAGTTGCGGGCGAGGTTGAGCAGGCGGCCGGTTGGTGGAAAGCGGGCGACAAGGTCTGCGCGCTGCTGGGTGGCGGCGGCTATGCCGAATATGCCGTCTGCGATCCGCGCCACGCGCTGTCGATCCCGGCCGGCCTCAGCTTCGAACAGGCGGCCAGCCTGCCGGAGACGGTGTTCACGGTCTACGCCAACGTCTTCGAACATGGCGGGCTCAAGGCAGGCGAGACGCTGCTCGTGCATGGCGCCACCTCGGGCATCGGCGTCACCGCGATCCAGATGGCCAAGGCGGCGGGTGCGAAGGTGATCGCCACCGCGCGCGGGGCCCAAAAGGCGGCGGCGGCGCGCACGCTTGGCGCCGATGTGGCGATCGACGCGGCCGAGCAGGATTTCGCGCAGCGGGCGAAGGCCGAAGGCGGCGTGGACGTGATCCTCGACATGGTCGGCGGTGATTATTTCGGCAAGGATATCGACGCACTCAACCCGCGCGGCCGGATCGTCTTCATCGCGGCGCAGGGCGGGGACAATCCGCCGCTGCCGATCTTCAAGATCATGCAGAAGCGGGCGATCGTCACGGGATCGACCTTACGCCCGCGTGATGCCGACGAGAAGGCGCGGCTGGCGGCCGAAGTCGAGCGCATCGTGTGGCCATGGATCGCGGCCGGCAAGGTCAAGCCGCAGGTCGATCGCACCTTCCCGCTCGCCGACGCGGCAGCCGCGCACGCCTATCTCGAAAGCGGGACGCACACCGGCAAGGTGATCCTCGTCACCGGCTGATCGTTCCGCCTCCGCAGGAACGCTCCGCCGCGTCATCGGTTTACGGCGTGGAGCGGATCTAGGAGGATAATGATGAAACGCAGAATTCCGCTGGTTTTGGCGCTGGCGCCGATGCTGTTCGCCGCAACGCCGTCGCTGGCGCAGGATAGCGCGCGCGCGGCGGCTGATGCCGCAGAGCAGCCGGTTACGCAATCGCTCAACAATAATGTCGCCGCCGCCGCGGCCACGACCAATGCGGTAAACGCAGCGCGCGAAGATCAATATGAGCTGGATCGCGCCGCCTTTCGCGCCGAGATGGCGGCTCGTCATGCCAAGATCATGTCGGACGAAACCGCCTATGCGAAGCAACAAAATGCCTATGCTGACGCGATGGCGGCCTGGCGCATCCAGAATGACGAATGCAAGCGTGGCATCCTCAAATCGTGCAAGAAACCGACGCCGGTTCCGGCCGACTTCTACCAGCCCTGATCAGGCGATCTTGTCAGCGTAGATCAGGCGGCCCGGGCCGAGCTGGTCGAGCACCGACTTGAGATCGGCGTCGGAGAAGGCAAAGCAGCCTTCGCTGCGGCCGAGCTTGCCGTGCTGGGCGACCATATCTGCGCTGACATACCAGGCGGCGTGCACGACGATGGCGCGCGCCTCGGCATTGTTGTTCTGCGGATCGAGCCCGATCAGCCGCCGCGAGGTGCCATGCTTGCCCTGATAGATATCGGCGGTGAGATAGGCGCCGCGCGAAGAGGCGGCCGAGCCCGGCAGGTTCGAGAAGCGCTCCACCCAGCCGCTGTGATCAGGATCGGAGCCCCGGCCATGCGCGACGAGCAGCGAGCGGGTGCGCCCGCTTGCGACATCGAGAATATGAAAGCGCGGCGTGCGCGAGGCAGCCGAGAAATCGGCGATGCCGATATAATCCCTATATTGCAGCCGATCGGCATGCTGCTGATAGGCGCGCCTGGCAGCGTCAAGCAACGCAGGCGCGGGCCCGGACGATCGGAGTCCCGTCGAGATTGAAGCGGCTTTGATCTGGGTGCCGGCAAAAGCTGCGAGGCCGCCAGCAATCATTACGTTACGTCTGCTAATCATGTGCGACTAAATAGTTCCCGTCTCTGCGTCTCTAATAGCACGATTTGCCTCAGTAGTAACCCGCATTGTCCGCGGCGGCCGATTGGCCAAGATGCCGCTCATGATCAGGCTGCTTATCATCTTCCTTTTCGGCGCTTTTTCGGCGGTTGCCCAGGCAGGGCCGCCGCATTGGCAGGCACGGCAGGTGCAGCGCCTGCTGGAATGGCTCGACGCCGCGGCCGATGACGGGCTCGCGCCGGCCGCCGGCCGGGCCGGCGCGGTCCGCGATGCCATGCGGCAGCCCGATCCAGCGAAGCTCGATGCCGTCGCCACCGACGCCGCGGTCCATCTGGTCGAGGCGCATCGCATCGGCTGCTGCTATTCCGCGCCGCCGCCGGGCTGGGACATCAGCAACGGCCTCTCCCGGCTCGATCCTGCAAAGGCCGTGGAAACCGCCGTCGCGGAAGATCGGCTCGACCTGTTATTCGGAACGACGCGTCCCTCGCATCCCTATTATTATGCGCTGCGCAGGGCCTATGCCACGGAAAAGGACCCTGCCCGCCGCAGCATCATTGCCGCCAATCTCGATCGCTGGCGCTGGATGCCGCGCCAGCTGGGCGAGCGCTATCTGATCGTCAACACCGCCTCGTTCGAAGCCACGCTGTGGGAAGGAGACAAGGAAGTCGGGCGCTGGGAAATCATCGTCGGCAAGACCGGATCGCCGACCCCGGTCTTCGCGGCGACCGTAACCGGCGTGATCTTCAATCCCTGGTGGGAAATCCCCGCGAGCATCGTCAAGGAAAATGTGGGCGCGCTGATGCGCGATCATCCCGGCGAGGCGGCGGCCAAGGGCTATGTGCTGCAGGACGGTCGCTACCGGCAACGGCCCGGCCCGGCCAATGCGCTCGGCCGGATGAAGCTCGTCATGCCGAACAGCTATAATGTCTATCTGCACGATACGCCGAGCCAGAGCCTGTTCGCCCGCGATCGCCGCACCTTCAGCCATGGCTGCGTGCGCGTGGGCGATGCGCTGGGGCTGGCGGCAACATTGCTGTCGACCGCACCGCAATGGGATCGCACGCGCGTCGATGAAATCGTGGCCGAAGGGGACACGGTGACGGTGCCTCTGGCCAAGCCGATCCCCGTCTACATCACCTATTTCACCGCCGAGCCCGACGGCCTGGGCGGCGTCCGCTATTTCGACGACGTTTACAAACGCGACGGCGTGATCATGAATATCAAGAAGAACGAACGCTGCGCCGAATGACCTGATCCCTTACCAGCCACTCCACGATGTCGTCCGAACGGCCCCGCCATGACGAGCCCGCCGCCCCACCAAGCGTACTTCGTCTCAACATGACGCACTAGCTAACTTCGGGTGAATAGATCCGGCTGCGCAACGAGTGTAATTTCGTCAGTCAATAATTGGGCGGCGTTGGGGGCGGGCGATGATGAGTACGAAAGCGAACGTGCTTTTGGGCAAAACATTCCTTTTCGTTGGCACAGTGATTGCCGCAGCGGGCCTCGCCGATGCACGGGCGGGTGACCCCATCGCCGACAGCTACATCTGCACCTTGGTTGAAGGGCCGATCAGCGTAGGCTCGGTGGCACGCGGTGCGGTTTCCAACGCAGGCGGACGGCTGAATCATGTTTATCAGCACGTGCTTCACGGATTTTCGGCAAGCATGTCCTCGACCGCCATCGCCAAAATGATGGTAAAAAACCCATGGATCGAGTCCTGTTCCCAGGATCGGATCGCATCCCTTCCTCCGACGAGCGTTACCAATGTCATCGCCGCGGGCAGGCCGGTGGGTGGTGGTGGTGGCTCAACGCAAGTGACCCCTTGGGGCGTTACACGCGTCGGCGGACCAGGAAGCGGATCGGGCAAAACCGCCTGGATCGTCGATTCCGGGATCGATCTTACGCATCCCGACCTCAATGTGGATGCCGCAAGCAGCACGAGCCTGCTGGCGAGTGACAGCTCCCCCAATGATGCCAATGGCCATGGAACGCATGTCGCAGGCATTATCGGCGCCAAGAATAACAGCATAGGTGTGGTGGGCGTAGCGGCCGGCGCCCGGCTGGTTGCCGTGCGCGTTCTGGACGCCTCCGGAAATGGCCCTGACTCGGGCGTGATCGCAGGCATTGAATATGCGGTCACCCATGGATCGCCGGGCGATGTCATAAATCTGAGCCTGATCACGTTACCGATGCCGGAGATGGATGCCGCGGTCGCCAATGCCGGCGCGGCCGGCTTTCTCGTTACGATCGCGGCAGGGAACAATTCGGCGTTCGCGGGCAACTATTCTCCGGCGGAAGCTGACGGACCCAATGTTTACACAGTCTCCGCGACCGACAGCAAAGACGTGTTCGCGCGCTATTCCAACTATGGCAATCCGCCCATCGATTATGCGGAGCCCGGCAGCTCGATCCAATCGACCTACAAGAATGGCGGCTATGCGACACTGTCGGGCACCTCGATGGCGGCACCTCATTTGGCGGGCGTGTTGCTGCTGCGGGGCGGCGCCGCGCCATCGACGAGCGGAGCAAAAGCCGTGCGGGACCCGGACGGCAACCCGGATCCCATCGGAGTCAAATGACACGGATTCAGGATGGCGCGGTTAG
>Ga0207647_10000547_pt1 | contig 29945 bp, 32 predicted proteins | sample KBSCornC2_FD_184295 | JGI IMG/M metagenome (GOLD analysis project Ga0207647, IMG submission 184295) | Corn rhizosphere microbial communities from Kellogg Biological Station, Michigan, USA - C2 (SPAdes) (version 2) | ecosystem: Host-associated > Plants > Roots > Rhizosphere ... | reverse complement strand
ACGCACGAAACGGTTGAAGTGAATCTCTGCCGGTGCGCCGTTGACGAGAATGTCGCGACCCGCCGCTCGGATCAGCCGCGTGTGACAAGCGGCGCAGCTCAGACCCAACTGCTGCGTGCTGGCATCGAGTGTGAATCCCAGCGGCAAGGCGTCGGGATTGCAGCGACCGCGTGGCGCGGCAATGAAGCCGAACTCGGCCAGATGTTCCGGCGCGGCAAACGACACCGGGCGTCCAGGTTGCTCCAGTGCCAGGAACCAGTCGTACGGCACCATCTGCGAACCTTGGCTGGTGTACCAGAACTCCCATTCCTGCAATGAGTCCCAGCCTTGTGACAGCCGTTGCCAGGCCGGTGGCGCGGCGCCGCGACGACAATCCCCGAAGCGGTCGACCAAATCTCCGCGATGAACGAACGGCAAGCGCAGCAGCAACGCGATGCAAACCAACGCTGCAAAGACCGCGATCCTGCGAAGCATGGTTTGGCCTGGAAAAAAAAGAGCGCCATGGTAACCGAGCGGATATGGAGCTGCTACTCGAAGCGTTCGCCGCTGCGCGCAATTCGAATGCCGCTCAAAGCGATTTCAAAAACTCCAGCAGATCAGCTTTCTGCGCAACGCCAAGTTGCGTGCCATAAACATGCCCGCTGTTGTGGTTGCCCGGCAAACGCGTATCGAAACGACTGCCGGAGACAGCGTTTGCCAAGCCGACATTGTCCCGATCAAATTCGCCAACGCCGATGTTGAAATCACTTGGCCGTTGCTCGGCGGGCAGCAGCAGATCCCGCAGCGTCGGGACGCTGCCGTTATGCAAATAAGGCGCTGTCGCCCAGATACCGGCAAGCGGTGCAGCCTTGTATGCAGACATATCGCCCGCGCCCGCCGTGCCGGCGCTGCCGCGGCCCGTCCATGCGGCGCGCAGTGCGAGCAACGGTCGTTGCAAGGCGGCGCCAAGCGCTGCGTGTACTACGAGATCGATTGCCCGTGCGTCGCGGTTCAATGCCGGGCCGCCCCAAACCATCGAGTGGCGCCCGGCGAGAACGCCCGTCTCGACACGACGGTTGAGGAAATTGTCGGCCATCTTCGGATCGGTACCGACTTCGGCAACCGGCACCAACGTCGTCGGCAACATTTGCGCGCTGTCGGCGCGGTCGGCCTCGGCGTGGCAACTTACGCACTCTCTGACGTATATCTCATGGCCGCGCGAAATCGCCGCGCGATCGAGCTTTCCGAACCAGTCTTCCGGCCAGACCGGCGAGCGCAGCTGCGTGTTGCGGCGCTGCAGATGCCCCAAGGCCGCGATATCGACCGATGAGCGGTAGCCGAGTACTCCGGGATGGTCCAGATCCGCGTCGCCATATACGGCAAGCGCCGTAGTCACGTTCTGCACGAGTGGAGCAATCGAGGAGTTGGGCGAGGAGCCATTCCACTGCACGCGGCTCATGCGCGGCGTGTTCCACAGACTCGGAATGCTGACCGGTGCGTCCGGTGTGTGGAAATTGGCGGGAAGATCCAGGAATTCAGCGCTGACCGCGTTGAAAATCTGACCGAAGGCATCCATGCGCCCTGGTCCATACGGTACGTCGACGCGATTGATGCGCGTGCGGCGGGCAAGCCGCTTGATGTGTCTGTCGAGATCATCGCGCAGTTCCACAGTGTTGTTGCCGACGCTCGCAGCAAAGCGCGCGAACTTCGTTTCATTCGCCGCGGTGGATTGAAGGGACTGCAGCAGGGCGTCCTCGAAGGCGCTGATATCAATCATGCCCGCGCCGCCAGCGATGCGCAGACGCCTGCCGCCATATCTCAGCTCGCCGGTATGGCAAGCGGCGCACGTCAGGCCGACATAGCTGTCGTCGCCGCCGTGTGAAACGGCTAAACCGATGGGCAAGCCGTCCGCATTGAAATCATTGGCTGCCTGGGGCAAAAAACCGAATGCAGCCAGATTCGCGTCGTCGCGAAAATATCCCTTGCCATCCGCGCGTTCCAGTACGACGAACCAGCTGCGCGGCAGCAGTCGGGAGCCCATCGACGTGTACGCGGTCTGTTCCCATGAGTGGACGCTCCATCCCTGTTCCAGTGCGAGCGCGCCGCCGCTGCCGGGCAGTTCGGTCCCGCTGAGCAGAGGCGTCTCTGTCGATTCGTCGTCCCAGACGATCCAGGCAAACAAGGCCAGCAGTGCGATGATGCCTGTGAACAGAAAGAAGACAATCCAGCGCGCGCATCGTTTCATGCGACAACCATCGCGGAGGCGAAACGACGCACCATCGAGCTTCTCCCGGTTGCCTGATTGATCATGTCGTGAAATCGGCCCAAAAGTGGGCGCTTTGCTCGGTTTTCGACAAAGTACACCTCATTGCGGGTGCGGCCCGCAACACCTTGTATTTGCTCGTTGTGGATCGGGAGGTGCAGCGTCGCCAAGGCGGAAATCCTCGTCCAACTGCCAAAGCGCCGACTTTTCTGGTATACTTTGGCCACTGTGTCTGCCGGGTTCACTAGTTTGTGGCCCGATGCCGCTGATCCCGCGATCCGCTCCATCGTTTCCTCTCCGCGTTTTCCTTGCACACCAGTAGCACCGGCGAGCCCAGATGGGCTGCCGTATTTCAACAATGTTCTATGGAGTTATCTATGTCGGATCGTCAGATCGGCACTGTAAAATGGTTCAACGACGCCAAAGGCTTTGGCTTTATCAGTCGTGAAAACGGCCCGGATTTGTTCGTGCATTTCCGCGCCATCACTGGCTCGGGCTTCCGCACGCTGCAGGAAGGCCAACGCGTGAGCTTCGACGTCAAGCAGGGCCCGAAGGGTCTGCAAGCCGAGAACGTCAGCGGCGCCTGATCGGCGCCGAGGCCTTGTTTGGAGCCCCCTTAAATTTAAGGGGGCGATCAAAACCTTGCGCAGCAAGGCTTTGACGGGGGTCGGGAAAATGCGTGCGTGATAATGGAAACGCACCTTTCCAGCGTGACGAAGCCCCCCACAATTGGAGAGTGCAATGCTTACCCTGAACGTGCGCGGTTTGCCGCGTTCGATGACGGAAACGTCGCTGCAACAGTTGTTTGCGGCGCACGGTCGAGTATTCGACCTGCGCATCGCCAAAGACTTGTTCAGTGGCGAATGCAAAGGATTTGCCGAACTGAAAATGGAAGGTCACGAAGCGCGCAACGCGATCACCGCGCTGGATGGATCAACCCAAGGCGGCGCGATGATCCGCGTCGGCCTGCATGACGAGAAGAAGCAACGTGGCCGCCGTCGCTGAGCGCGTGAGCGTCGCCAAAGCCAGCGTCGCCGCTGCGAGCGCCGCCGTGAATTTGCGCCTGGTCGGTACGAAAGGCGCTTCCGCCGCCGTCGGTCAGGCGTTGGAAACCAAAGACGGCAATGTCGTCTGGAAACTTCACCCTGCTTATGGCGCGTGGTTCTGGCCGTTGATGCACAAATTGACCGAGCTCGTGCTGACGGTGCCGGAAGCGCAGCTGGAACCCGTGCAGGCCGGCGACAGCGTCGACCCGCCGCGCGCGCCGAGCGAAGTCGAGAAGGACAAGGTCCTCAAAATGCCCGAGCTCGTCAAAGACGAACTGCGCGTGTACAAGCTCGTCATCAAGGGCAAGACGCCGTCGGTTTCCAAGGCGTTTCCCAAGCGCACGGCAAGCTTGAGCGCGCTGCGCTATTGCTGCAAGCGAGTAGCGGATCACCCGTAGATTTCACGGTACCGGATGGCCCTTGCCGGCCGTCCAGATCGCGTACCAATCTTGCGCATCGAGCCGCACGTTCAGTGCGGCGACCGCATCGCGTAATCCCTCGATTCGCCGCGTGCCCGTGATCGGGTGCGGTTTCGAGGGATGACGCAACACCCAAGCCATTGCCAGCGTCGTCAAACTGATCTCGTAACGCGCAGCGATCGCGGTCATTTCCGCGCGCAATGCCGGCTCGATATCACCGCAGAACAAACGCCCGCCCGCAAGTGGCGACCAGATCATCGGGCGCAACCCGAGTTGTTGCATCTGGTCGAGCGTGCCGTCGTCGAGCGCATCCATCCGCAACGGTGACAACTCGACCTGGTTCGTCTGCAACGGGTAGTGCTGATGCAGCAGCGCGAACTGACTGGCGCTGTGGTTGGACACGCCCCAATGTTTCACCTTGCCTTCGGCAGTGAGCGCAGCGAAGGTTTCGGCGAGCGCCACGGCATCCATCAGGTAATCGGGCCGATGGATCAGTACGAGATCGAGCTCGTCGGTGTGCAGGTTTCGCAGCGACTGTTCCACCTGCGCGCGCACGTACGCCGCCGAGCTATCGTAATGATTCACGCGGTAGCGGCGTTGCGCCGCGCACAAACGAATGCCGCACTTGGTCACGAGCTGCATGCGGGCACGTAGCGCGGGTTGTGCTTTCAGAGCCTCGCCGAACAACGTTTCCGCGCTGTAATCGCCATAGATATCGGCGTGATCGAACGAGGTGATGCCGAGGTCGAGCGCTTGTTCGATCCAGCGCACGCGTGCCGATATGTCGAAGTTCCAATCCGCGATACGCCACAATCCGGCGACGATCGGCGAAAGTTCGAATTCCTTGCTGGCGCGAGTCCGCACTGGCATGCGCGGAGCTTAGCAGCCCCTGCGTGCATCGAGGCGCGGGTTGCTCCCGACAAAAAGTCAGCGAGCAGAAATCCGCTTATCCGCCGCCAATCTGCGACTGCTTGTGCTTGAACATTTCGAGCGCTGATTGCAATTCGGCAGAACGGTTGCGCGTTTCCTGCAATCTTGCGCGCGTCTTGAGCAGACTGCGGATTATTCTGGCGCGATTGCTTTCATCGCCGGTCGACGGGTCTTCGCTTGCCGCAGTCAGTGCAGCGGCCGTTGCATCGTGCCGAGTGTCTTTCATTTTCCGACTCCAAAACCTTTCCTGAATTTCCGAAACCCCGGCGGGACCGAGGCATTCCTTTGGCGCAAAAGTGTGCCCGATGTGGCGCGGCGGAACTGTGACGAGTTGCAACAATCGCGATCGCTAGGCATACGCCGCGTTTTCGGGACGCGCTTTCTTTTCCGCGGATGCGAGCCGGTTCGCTTGCGCGAGCAGACTGTCCAGCGTGCATGTTTCATCGACTTGCGCCTGCACGATGCCGACGCTCGCGGAAAGACGATATTTCGCCCACGATTTTCGATTGAATGTGGCAAACGCTTCAGCGAGGCGTGTGCGCATGCCGAGCGCATCGCCATCGGGTTCGATCGACAGTGCGCAGAACACGTCGCCGCCGATGCGCGCGACCAGATCGGATTGGCGCAGTGTCGCCTTGAGCACCTGCGCGCAATCGGCGATCAATGCGTCACCGACTTCGTGGCCGAGTTCGCCGTTGATGCGCTTGAGCCCTTCGACGTCGATCATCGCGAACAGGCAGCGCCCGCGCAGGCGCCGTGCGTTCTTCAAGGCGTGCTCGCCGAGCACGTTGAAACCGTGCCGGTTGTACAAGCCCGTGGGCTCATCGGTGATGGCGAGAATGCGTACTTCGGCCTGCACTTTCTCCAGTGCGGTGGTACGTTCGCGCAACAGGCGCTCGAGTTCCGAACAAACCTGCACATTCTCCATCGCGATCGCGGTCAACTCGCCCAACTGCAGCAGCAACGCTTCTTCCTCGCCGCTCGGCTGGCGCTGTTGCGCCCAGTAGTTTCCGATCGCGCCAACCGGATCGGCGACGCCGATCGGCACCATCAGCAGACTTTTCACGAACGTCGGCCGGTAAGCGTCGTGCGGAACGCGCGGATCGACATAGATATCCGCAATCGATGCGGACTGACGATTCAATATCGACCAGCCGCTGATGCAATTTTCGATCGGAAACGCGTGACCTTTCCACAATGGCGCGATGGCGTCTTCGTCCGCGTAATAGCACTTGCCATCGTCACGCAGCACGAATGCGGCGCCGTCCGAGCCGGCCAGTTCACGTGCGGCGTTGCTGACGATGCGTTGCACATCCTCTTGTGTGCGCGCGAGCGCGAGATCGCGCGCGGCGCGCAACAGCCGCTCAATGCCGCGGAAATAGCTCGGCGTATCGAAGCTCGGCGGAGCTTCCGTGCAAACAGAAAGCGGAGGCAGTGCGCTCATCGTCTGCTTCTACCATGGCCGGCGGAATACACAAACGATGGAAGGTACAGCAGGCGCGTTATCGGAACAATAATTGTCCGTACAACTTTGGCCCGAAAAGGTCGGAAACCAGCGGGAACCGCGCAGAGCCCGTTGCCGATGTAGGGGGGCGGGCTGGACTGCCGGATGAGTGTGAATGAGGTCCAGCTACATCGCGTCGGAATGGGTGCGCAGGCTGGCGACGTACTCGTCATGGGTATGGACCAGCGGCAGCGCGAACATGAGGATCAGGTAGATCAGCGCCGCGGCTCCGCCGGTGAAGATGGTCAGTACGACGAAAATCGCGCGCACCCACTCCACTTTGATACTGGAGTAGGCCGCGAGACCCTGGCACACGCCGAAGAACCACTGGCCTTCCTCGATTCGGCAAAGCCGGCGCGGGCGGTCGCCTTCGACTTTGACGCTTTCTGCGTTGCCCGTGTCGACGGCGCCGACCTGTTCGAGTACCGACTCGACTTCACGGCGATTGACCACGCGACTTGCGGAACCCAGAAGCTGCACGAGTTTCTCGCCGATCGATTGCTCCAGGTCGCGCAGTACTTCATCGCGACCCGGATCCCGTCTGAGGCGCGAACGCGCGCGGTCGAGATACGAGCGCAGCGCGTTGTATGCGTCCTCGTCCAGCTGGAACATTGTCGAGTGACCGCTCAAGCTGATTGGAATTACTTTTTGCATGATGGTTTACCCAGTTCGTCGATGAGGCTCGTCAGAGACTCCCAGTACCCTCGAAACTCCGCCAGCTGTTTGCGTCCGGTTGCCGTGAGCTTGTAATACTTGCGCGGCGGCCCAGTGTCGGACTCCTGCCACTCGTAGTCCAGCAACTGGTCCTGACGCATCTTGCTCAACAGCGGATACAGCGTGCCTTCCTGCGTGGCGAAATCGGTTTTGCCGAGGCGTTGCAGCATGTCGGCGACATAGACGCGGCCCGACGAGACGATTCCGAGTATCAGGAATTCGAGCAGCCCCTTGCGCAGCGTATTGAACTTGGCGGAATCCATCTTCTAACCAGCTACCTTGTGCAACAAAGGTAGCTGGTTGCTAGTCGGCCGTCAAGGCTTTGCGCCCGTTATTGCAGCCGGATCGATGGGTCAGTCGCGGATGAGGCCTGGTTGTGCGCGGCCAAAATAGGCGCGCCGTTCGCGTTCGAGTGATTTGCTGGAATCCCTGAGGCGCAGCAGATCCTTGCGTGCGATCAGCCCGAGCAGAATCCCCGTTCCCGAGGCAACGATCGGAACGCGTCCGACGTCGGCCGCGATCATCAAGTCGGTGACACGTCCGACCATGTCGTCGGGGTGGGCGACTGGCGTCGATGCGTCCGACACGACGTCGTTCAACGTCTGCTCGGGATGTCGCTCCTGCGCCTGCCAGCGCAGGGCGTCCGCGCGCGTAACCATGCCGACCAGCCGGCCGTCGCGTTCGATCACCGGATACGAACGGTGACGGTGCTCGTCGGCGCAGAAAAAATCCGCGGCCTCGTCGATCAGCATGTCGGCCGGAAGCGTGTCCACGGTTTTGACCATGATGTCCGCCGCACGCGTCAGCTCGAACGGATCGATGCTGTATTCGCGTGTGATGTGCTGGCCACGGCGCGCGATTTTTTCGGTGAGGATCGAGCGGCGCAGCAGCAGCACGGTGACCGCATAGGCGGAAACCGTCGCGATCAACAAGGGCACCAGCATTTGTATATCGCCGGTCAGCTCGACCGCGAAGAGTGTTCCGGTAAGCGGTGCGCGCATTGTGCCGCCCATCATTGCCGCCATGCCGAGCAAAGCCCAGACCGCGGGGTCGCCCGGTAGCAGCAATCCGACCAGCCAGCCGAGTGCGCCGCCAAGGATCAACAACGGAGCGAGCACGCCGCCGGATGTTCCCGACGACAGTGCGACCAGCCAGATGACCGTCTTGACCAGAAGTATCGTCAACACGGTCTTGGCGAGCAGGTGCGTGCCGAGAAGATCGCCAATGATGTCGTAGCCGACGCCCAGCGCCCGCGGCTCGATCAGGCCGCCGAGTCCGACGACGAGTCCGCCCAGAGCCGGCGCCCACATCCAGTGGATCGGCAGGCGTTCAAAAGCATCTTCGATCCTGTACAGCAACGTCGTGAGCAACCCGGACTGCAATCCCGAAATCACGCCGAGGCCGACACAGACCAGCAAACCCCACCACGGCAGCGCCCAATGCAGGGAGGTCGGAAACAGGGGGCCGAGCGGGAACAGCAGTGGCCGCCATCCCATCGATACGCCGGCGGCGACCGCGACGGGAATGAAGCTGCGCGGTTTCCATTCGAACAGCAACAGTTCCACGGCCAGCAACACCGCGGCGAGCGGAGTGGCGAAAATCGCCGTCATGCCCGCGGCTGCGCCGGCGACCAGCAGGGTCTTGCGCTCCGCCGCGCTCAGATGAAAAAACTGCGCAAACAACGAACCGATCGCGCCGCCGGTCATGATGATCGGGCCTTCCGCGCCGAACGGCCCGCCGGTGCCGATCGAAATTGCCGACGACAGCGGCTTGAGCACGGCCACCTTCGGCGACATGCGACTGCCGCCGATCAGGATCGCCTCGATCGCTTCGGGAATGCCGTGTCCGCGGATTTTTTCCGATCCGTAGCGCGCCATCAGGCCGATGATCAAGCCACCGAGCGCCGGGACGAATACCATCCAGGCCGTGCGCGGAACGTCTGCCATGACAATCGGCGCGACACTGATTTTGCCAAGCCACGCCGCATTGCCGACCAGAGCGATCAGCTTGACCAGAAACCACGCGGCGAACGCGCCGCCGCTGCCGACCACCAGAGCCATGACAATCAGCAGCAGAACGCGGCGATCGGTCGTGAAGTCCGCGAGTCGGCTTTTCGGCAGGTTTTCGCCGAATCGCGCGGTCTCGCCTGTTTCCAAAGTGCTGTGGGAGCCGGGCCCGCGCATGAAGAATCCTCTTTGTTGAATGAATAAATTATATCGCAGTACGATATTCTTGGGCACAGAGGGTTCCCACTTGCGCCAGCGAAACAAACCGAAAGCCGCACGATTGGGGCACGCCGATTACGCCGCCCTGGCGCGATTGCGTCATGCGCTGCGGCGTTTTTCTGCGTTCAGTGCCTCCGCAGCGCATGCAGCGGGACTGCCGGCACAACAACATCAGGCTCTGCTGGCGATCAAGGGATATGCGCGCGGAAAACCCATGACGGTCGGCGCGCTGGCCGAAGACCTGCTGGTCACGCCGCACGCGGCAACGGAGCTGGTCGATCGCCTCGTCGATGCCGGCCTGATTTCACGGACAAAGGACGCTGACGACCGCCGGCGACAGAAATTGGCGCTGACGGCGAAAGCGGAACGGACCCTGCATTCGCTGAGCCTGGTTCACCTGAAGGAGATCAGGGAAACGCTGCCTGCGCTGCTCGAGATTTTGCAGAGTCTGGCAACCGCATAGCGAGCGGGCGCGAAGTCGGATCGCGTCGACGCGCGCAAGCGATGCGTGCGAACCGGAGAGCGCGCTGCTGCGTATACTTTGGTCGGGACTCGCCATTTGTCCGCATGGAGAATTTTCGGACCCGTTCCCGCAGAGGAGGTAAAAACCATGCAATCGAAGGAGTCTGCTGTCCCGTTGCGAGAGGACAAACTGGCCACCGAGTTTCTCGCGAATGAGCGTACGTTTCTCGCATGGATACGAACGAGCATCGCGGTGATCAGCCTCGGCTTCGTCGTCGCCAAATTCGGCGTGTGGGTTCGCGAGTTGTCGATGCACCTCGGCTCGCACGCACCGACTGCGGGCACGGAAAGTTCGTGGTTTATCGGCGTCGCGATGATGATTTTCGGCGGCGTGCTCGCGATTCTCGCGGCGCGGCGCTATCACGTGGTTAACCGCGCGATTGAAAGCGGACGAGTCAGCGCCGACCGCGGTCTCGTCTATCTCGTCACTTCGATCGTCATTCTGCTTTCGGTCGGGATGACGTTGTATCTCGTGATGAGCCAGGCCCCAGGCGAGCCACGGGACCAACGTTCGGCTTTCTCGAAGCAATGAACCGAGCGCGCGCAAAGCACACAATCTGGACCGTCGGACATTCGACGCGGCCGATCGAGGAGTTTCTCGAAACGATCGCCGCATTCCGTATCGAAAATATAGCCGATGTGCGTCGGTTTCCCGGCTCGCGTAATTCGCCGCAATACGGCCAGGAGCGTCTCGCCGCCTCGCTCGCCGGCCACGGCATCGCCTACGAATGGCTCCCGGCGCTCGGCGGCCGCCGGCGCCCGCTGCCGGACTCGCCGAACACTGCCTGGCGCAACGCAGCGTTTCGCGGCTATGCCGATTACATGTCGAGTTCCGCGTTCGCGGAAGGTCTCGCGCAGATGCTCGAAATCGCGCGCGGCGCGCGCACTGCGCTGATGTGCGCCGAAGCGGTCTGGTGGCGTTGCCATCGCTCGCTGATTGCCGATGAGCTGTGCGTTCGTGGCTTCGAGGTCGTGCACATCCTCGATGCCCGACACGGCACCGTGCATCCAATGACGAAGCCAGCGCGCGTCATCGATGGCCGGCTCACGTATGCGTCGCCGGAGCAGCCGTCGCTGTTGTGATGCACCCCATCGATTTCCGGCGCAGCAAGCAATTCATGGCTATTGGCCGAAATAAGGACCATGCTGCAGCCTGCTGTCATGAGGAGCAAGCCCATGAGCCGGGATGTCATAAAAAGCTATTGGCCCAGATTGCAGGGACGGCTGCGCGCGAAATTCTCGAAACTCACCCACGATGATGTCAGTCATGGCGAGGGCGATCGCGCTTATCTGGTCGGCCGATTGAAAGAACGCTACGGAATCACGCTCGACGCGGCGCAGCTCAAGGTGGCGCAGTTCGAACGTCTGTTGAACTGATTTGCACGTCTTTTTTTAGTCAGCTGCAGAAAAGCGGCTGCATTTTCCCGGCGTCTTTCGAAACGGCGCAGAGATGGGTTGTCTGCGCTAGTTTGGCAAAGCCGGTTGCGCGCGTTGGTTCGCCAGTTGCGCCCGGAAACTTTCGCGTGCGTCTTTCGCGTAGGCTCTGCACAGGTTTGGGTCAATCATTGCGTCCGCTTTGCCCTGGTCACGCTTGGCCGCGCGTGCCCACATATCCACCATGTCCGGATGTGGAGCGAGCGCGATATCGCAAGGTAATGCTGCGACCATCGCGAAGCTGTATTCGAAATTCTTGACGAGACTTGGTTTGCCGGTCAATTTGTAGCCGGGCGCCGAAAGGCTGCCGATATCGACCATTTGCAGGCAGCGCTCGTCCTCGCATGACTCCCAGGTCCAGGTGGTGTTGCCTTTGGTATGGCCGGGCGTCAGGTGCGCGGTCAGCAGCAGATCGCCCAGGCGCAGACGCGCGCCGTCTGTCACCTTGCGCGTCACATGCACCGGCGGGAACAGGAATCGATCGGCGTATTGCGGGTCGTCGCGGCCGCCGCGCGCCAGCTGGGCGACGTCCGCGGCGCTCGCGATCACTTGCGCACCGGTATCGTGCGCGAGTTGCGCCATGCCGCCGGCATGATCGAAATGCGCATGCGAATTGAGAATCCATTTGATGGAGCGCAGATCGATGCCCAGGGTCCGGATGTTCGCTTCGATCAAAGCTGCGTCTTCCGGTACCCCGCCGTCGATCAGAACATCGCCCGCGGGTGCCGTGATAAGGAAAACGCCAAGACCGCGAGGCCCGACGAACCAGGTATTGCCGTAGATTCGAAACGGCTTCTGCGCAGCCGTCCAGGAGGGATCATTCGCGGAATTCGCTTGCGCCGGGGACGGCGGCTGCGCATGCGCACTTTGCACGATCGCACCGGAAACAAGTATCGCCATTGCCAAAGAGCGCATGCTCAACTCCGTTTTGTGGAAGCGCGCAGGATCGTCTTCGCAAGTGACACGACGCGGGCGCAAGTCTGACAATTTACGGGCCGGGAACGTGACGAGTTACTTGCGCCGAGCGAAGACATTTAATTCAGCGCGAACAGTGAACAAACGGCTGCACCCCGGTTCCACAGCAAGCAATGTTCCGGTCGCGATTTTGCGTCTTTTTCCGTTGACTGGACCTTCTTGAAGGAGGAAATTAGAAGGTCGGCGCAGCCGTGCCGATACGAAGAATCTCGGGAGGGAGTCATGCATTCACCACGTATGATTGACCGCTTCATCTTCACTGCCGCTGTAGCGGCACTCGCAAGCACCAGCTTCGCGGCGGACAAGGCGAACACCCCGGAAAAAAGCCACGCGGCCGCTGCCGCGAAGGCACCATCCGACGCGCAACTGATCGCCAGCGCAATGCGCGCGGCACCTGCGGCCGTCGCCAAGAATGCGACTATCGTCGCGATGGAAACCGGCGGCGGCATGCGCACATTGCGCAAGGGCAGCAACGGCTTTACCTGCATGCCCGACAATCCCACGACACCGGGTCCCGATCCGATGTGCATGGACGCCAATGCAATGCAGTGGGCGAACGCCTGGATGGGACACAAGGATCCGCCGGCCGGCAAGGTCGGTTTCATGTACATGCTCGAGGGCGGTACCGATGCCAGCAACACCGATCCGTACGCGACCAAACCGAGCGCGACCAACCATTGGGTCAAGACCGGCGCGCACGTGATGGTCGTCGGTGCCGATGCGAGCTTCTACGATGCCTATCCGAAGTCACCCGATCCGGACACGTCGGCGCCTTATGTCATGTGGGCCGGCACGCCGTATCAACATCTGATGGCGCCGATCAAGTAGAAATTCGCAGCTATCAATCGCGGACATTGCGCAGGCCGGTGGCACAGCCCGGCCTGCTCAACTCCCCATCATTTGGCAATGCCGCGCTCGCTTGTTCGGTCAATGCGTTTGCTGGTCGAGCAGCTGTTTCAGGTGCTCGTTGTTTTCCAGCGCCTGGATCTTCGCGTTGCCGAGCAGGCTCATGAAGTCTCCTTCCTGAATCGCCTTGACGATGGCCGGGTCGTTGAGGATCGCCTGGATTTGCGGGTCGGACTGCAGGCTCATGATCGACTGCATCGCCGCGGGATCCTGCGCCAGGCGCGCGGTCTGCTGCTGAATTTCGCGCGTCAGCGTTTCGTCATGCGCAGACGATTTGGCTGACGTAGCCGCCGCACTCGACGCGTCGCCGCCGTACACGATCCGCGCGATGCTCGATTGCGCGACATGCACGGTGCCGATGCTCGGCGAAACCACCGTGTACACGCCATTCTCGATGCCCTGGATTTCGCCCTGGATGCGACTGCCGTCCTTGAGTTCGATCGTCGGAGATGCCTGCACGCTGCAGGCAAAGCCGAGCAAGGCGGTGGTGAGGCAGTACTTGAACAACGTTTTCATGGGTCACACCGTTGAGCATCGTTCGCACCTGCATCCTACTCCTGACGAAGTGAAACAGAACACAAGAGTGGTTCTTCGTCGATAAATACCTCGCAGCATCACTTCGAGGGCCCCGCGGGAGTTGATACCTGTTACGCTCACGCGTCTTATCACAGGGGCTCGTCATGCGTACTTCACAATCCACTTTCGCGCGCAGTGGCGTGCGCGTTTCGCAGCGCCCGCTCACTGCGGCACTCGCGCTTGCGCTAGGCTTGGTCTCGGCGCCGTTGGCCGGCTTGGCCGCCACGATCAGCGTGTTCACCACCGACGACGCAGGCAGCGCAACCGACTGTACCTTGCGTCAGGCCATCGCTTCGATGAACACCGGTTCGGTGTCGGGCACAGGCTGCGTGAACAGCGGCGACGTCTTCGGCACCGGCGACACGATCAACTTTGCCCCGCCTGACTTCCCTCAATTCCAAGCGAGAACAATCACGCTGGCCGATGTCTCCAACAACCAGTTGGCGATCAGCGATGCCAATCTGGCCATCACCGCCGGCGCCTACGCGCAGGTGACGATCCAGCGCCCCGCGGGCGCTGCGAATGACTTCCGCATGATCTACGACACCGCGCCTTCCGGTGGTTCGCTCGTGCTGAGCCACATCACCGTGAGCAATGGCAAGGCCAGCGGCGCTCCCTCCTGCAATGGCAAGAACGGCGGCGGAGGTATCTGCATTACGCAGGCCGACCTCACCCTGAACGGCAGCACGGTCAGCGGCAATTATGCTGTTGGTTACGCCGGCGGCATCCTTTCCCGCTCCGGCAATGTCACGCTGACCAACAGCACGGTCAGCAACAATACGTCTAGCATGTTCGCCGGCGGTATCTATGTTTTCAATAATACCCTCACCCTGACCAACAGCACGCTTAGCGGTAATTCCGCAATCAACGCACCCTTTTCCTACGGTGGCGGCATCTTTTCCCAATCCGCCAACATCACGCTGACCAACAGCACGCTCGGCGGCAACTCGGCAGGCTACGCCGGCGGCATCTTTACCTGGTCCGGCAACGTCACGCTGACCAACAGCACGCTCAGCGGCAACGCTGGGAACACTGCTGGCGGCGGTCTCGGAAACGCCGGCGGCATCTATGACAGCGGCGGCACAGTCACGCTGACCAACAGCACGATCAGCGCCAATTCGGCAGCGAGCCACAACGGCGGCATCTTCAGCGGTGGCGTCGCGCCGAATCCGGTTCAGGCAATCAACTCGGTCGTCGCCGGAAATACCGCGCCTGGCGGCGATATGAATGCGGCTCTGACTGCAGGCTCGACGAACAACATTATTGGTAGTGATCCAAAACTCGCCGCGCTCGCCAACAACGGCGGCCCGACTCAGACCATGCTGCCGCTGGCCGATAGCCCGATCATTGATGCCGGCGACGACGCGAATTGTCCGGCTACCGATCAGCGCGGCGTGAAGCGTCCGCTGAGCGCGCACTGTGACATCGGCGCCGTGGAACTGATGACTGCACAAATCGCCAATCCCAATCTGTTGTTCACGAACTGGAGTTCAGGGATAGATTTTGGCGGACCTTTATATACGGCGGGCGGAAACTGCGGCGGATCCTGTTTTGGCATAGGGGATAACTTCAGCAACCAGGAAGCCTGGCACGTCACGGATATTACTGTTTACATGGTGACTGTAAGTGGGGTTGCAGGCGGTTGGCGTTACGCATTGTTCAATGCAGCGGGCGCTCAAATTGTTGCTCCAACGGACGTCGCACCCACGTTTACGGACCTGGGACCCCATAGCGCCGGATATCCCTTTTCAAGTGAATACTACCAAGGCGTGATCTCGGGCCTGAATATCAACCTGCTCCCCGGCGAATACCAGCTCAGGCTTACAAACACCGCACAGCAGTCCGTCTATCCCGCCTTTGGTGTCAGCACCTCTTCGCAAACGTTGAGCCCCGGGTTTGTCCAGCTTACGGGTTCGCCAACGGTCGAAGCCTTGTTGTCAACGGATGTGACCCAGAGAAACCAGGAATGGGCCTTCGACATATCCGGAACGGTGCTTCCGATTTTCAAAGATGGGTTTGAGGGGCCGTAACAATGTGCGGATATAGCAAACCTCGTATCCAGGAATAACGATCAATCTGACTTGCGCGGGGTTTGTAACCACCGCGCGTGCGGCGTAATCTCACGGCATCTCGAGGGGGCGCGATGCAAGGGCTTAAATGGATCGCTGCAGTACTGCTTGCGTTCGCGTCCAGTGCGATCGACGCGACAGGCCAGACGTTTTCAATTGACGCGCATGTCGTGAGCGCCGGTTCAGCGGTGCTCCACGGTCCCTGCTTTCGATTGCAAGCCACGATAGCCGAACCGATAGTGGGCTATTCATCGAGTGCCACGTATTCCCTTTCTGCCGGATTCCAATCCGTCGTACCCGATGTGGCGAACGAAGAAATCTTCTCTTCCGGATTTGAGGCATGCCCATGAAACGCTCCGCTGTGATCGTCGCGTTCCTGTTTTTTCTGCTGCAAGCCGGATATTCCGCAACTCCGCAATCGACGGCATTCACCTATCAGGGTGCTCTCAGCGAAAACGGTCAGCCGGCCAACGGCAATTTCGACCTGACCTTCAAGCTGTTCGACGCCGAAACGAACGGTAACCAGGTCGGCGGTACGATCACGAAGACGTCATTCCCCGTCGCCGGCGGAAAATTCAGCGTCGATCTGGATTTCCTCGCTGGTGCGTTCAGCGGCAACCAGTTGTGGATCGAAGTGACAGTCGGCACCGAGACATTGAGTCCGCGCCAACCCGTCAACAGCGTGCCCGTCGCCCAATACGCGATGACCGCTCCATTGCAGATACCTCCGCCGAACTTCATGTCGAGCGCGTCGAGCGCCACGTTGACCACGGACATCAACGGAAGTGCTGCCCAAGTCGCGGTCCTGCCGCTGTCCGGTTATACGAATCCGGCCTATGCCGCGCAATTCATCGCCGGTCTGGGCTGGGTCAACCTGACTCCGACTGGCGCGAATACTCCGCCGGCGCCACAGTTATTGGCGACGGATACCACGATCGGCACCGTGCGTGCGCGCATTGTCCTCGAACAACCCTATAACGGTCCGGCGGGCGCCATATCCGTGGCCGTCTTTACGGCTTTCCTGGGTGCTGGAGCCGTGACTACAACAACGTCTGCGGCGTGCACTGTTCCCATCCCCGCCGGTCCGACTGCAATATCGAACGCGTACGAGTGCTTGCAGACTGGGTTGGCAACACCAATCGCGGCGGGTACCGGAGCGATAGTCGTGGTTTCCCTGAACACGACTGCCGTCAGTACATCGCTGCAGGCTCAGGTCGCGGTCAGCGTGGGGCCTTAGAAACAACGACGCGCACGCAGAAAATGTCTCCGTGCGCGACACGAGGCCAGGCTTTCCTGATCGATGCCCGCCGCAATTGCGGTGCCGGCCGGCATCCAGTCCCTCGGTGCCTACGGTCCGTCGAACGTCCCTCGGAAGATCGCCAGCGTATCAGTGTCGCTCACTGCACCAGCAGCGTCCGAGTGGATTGTCATCGTCGCCGTCGCCGCGGTCGAGTCCGCTATAACCGGTACGTTCACCAACCACGTCAGCGAGCTGTTCGGTACGAGCGTCGCCACATCAGAAAGCGGTCCCTGCGTCTGCGTCGTGGTGCAATTGCCGACCGTGCAGAACCATAGCGTGTTCGGTCCATCGAGTGCCGCCGTTCCGAGTCCGCTTACGCGCACGCCGCTCATCGTGTCGGTCGCGCTCAGGTTCTGCAATGTGACGACATATTGCAGCGTCTTGCCGTAGAACCCGAACGCGACGCCGTCGCTGACACTTAGGCTCAGACGCGTGGCTTCGACGGAGCCGATGTCGCAATGGGCACCGAGCGGGCGTGCGACGCCGCGCTGATCGAGCGCGTTCACTGGCACTTCAACACACGCGCTGTCGAGACCGGTGTTGATCGCCGAACTGCCGGCGCCGATCATCATCGTCGGTGTGAAGCCGCCGTTGTCCTGCAGTGGCCCAAGGTGTGGGTCGGTGCCGATCGGCGCTGTCGAACACGTTACGCCGGATGGACAGGCGTTTTCCTGCAGGACGACGTGATCGAGCGTCATGCCGCCGCTGTAGGTCGAGAGTTCGGGCGACGTATTTCCCCATACAATCGAATTCGTCAGCACCGTGGCGTTGATTCCGGTTACGGTGAAATCGCAGATGGCGCTGCCGTCGCCATTGGCAATATCGGCACTGTTGCCGGAGAACGTGGCGCTACGGATGAGCGGGCTGCTCGTTCCAGCGCCCGATGCATCGTCGTAGATCGCTCCGCCACAGCTCGACGCGCTATTGCCAGAGAACGTGGCATTGGCGATCGACGGATTGCTGGTGCCGCCTTCGGAGCCGTCGTCGTAGATCGCGCCGCCGTTCGCGGCGGTGTTGCCGCTGAACGTGGAATTCGTGACCGACGGGCTGCTGTTGCCACCGGATCCGCCGTTGTAGAGCGCGCCGCCGCCGAATACGGCCAGATTGCCGCTGAACACCAGATTGCTCAGCTGCGGGCTGCACGCGCCGGGACTGCCGTTGCAGAACACACCGCCACCGGCCGACAACACATCGTCGGCCTTGCCGCCGGTGATCGTAAAGCCGTCGAGAACCGTGTCGACATCAGCCGGACCCGCCGCTGTGGAGCCGTCGATCACGACCACGTGATAACTGTTGTTGCCGACGATTTTGCTGAAATCGGCATCGACGCCATTCGTGCCGGTATCGTTGTTGTCGATGTCGCCCGACAGCACCGTGAGGTCGGCGGCGACATCGCGTTGCGCGAACAGCGTCTCGGTGCCGGCGAAGCCGCCGTAGACTCTTGCATGCGGTGGAACGTTGAATGCGATCGAACGGTCCGCCGTTGCCGTCGGCTTGTACACGCCGCGTGCGACCCAGATCTGGCCGCAAGCGGTGTTCGAGAGCGCCGGCTGCAGGTCCGTGTACGCATCGACCCACGATAAGCCGCTGTTGGCGCCGGCCGCGTCGAATTTGACGAAGCACGTAACGGCCGAGCGTATCGTCAACACCACGCTCGATGCCAAATAGGTGATCTCCGCAACACGGTCGGAGGGAAGGCCGGTGACTATCAGGTTGGCGAACTTTCCGGAAATCGAAGCCGCCGTCAGCACGGTAAGGTTCTGTCCCAGACCCGGGACGCTGGCGAAATTTACGGTCAGCGTGCCACCCAAGGCAGCGCTTCCGCTCACCGCAAGTTGGTCGCTCGAGGTGGCGAAGGCTTTGAGCGTGAGATCGCCGGTCTGGCTGTAGTTGCCGGTCACCGTTCCGATCACGCTCGTGCCGCTGTTAGCGCCGAAATTGAGCGAGCCAAGGAGGTTCGTGGCAGGCGCAGTGAACGCAGGCGTTGCGCAGGACACGTTGTCGTTGAAGACGATGGTACCTGCGCCGGCGCTGATGTTGCACGCTCCCGATGACGTCAATGTGCCGAACTGCACGATGGAGCCAGTCGTGGCAGTCAGACTCAACGACGGGCCGGTGGCTGTTATGTTGCTGAGTAGTCCGAATCCGATGTCGCCGCCGGTCAGATTGACGGTGCTGGCCGCCAATGCTCCATTCACCGTCAATACGCTAGCCGAGGTGATCGTGAGACTGCCGGAGGGATCCGTGGCGGACACTGGGCCATCGATCGCCAGTGGCAGGCCGTTGCTCAAGCTAAAGCTCCCGGCACTGAAGCTGCCAAGATCGGCGAATGCGTTGCTCGAATTCGTCAGCATCGCGTTGTGGATGGAACTGCCGCTCAACGTATTTGCAGAGAATGGCGCACTCTGCGTGATGTCGCTGTTCGTGGTGTTCAGCGAAAGGTTGCCGCTGATGTGGATCGTCGATCCAACGTTCAAGGTGCCGGTGTTGATCGTCAGGTTGGTCAACGGCGCGAAGGACCCGATGGGGCCGAAAAAAGTCGTCGCACCGGAAGTGCTCGTGATCAGCGCGTAGGCCCCATCGACTGTCAATACAAAGCTGATCGAACCGTAGGCGAAGTCGGTCACCGTCGAATCACAGGTCAGTAACACCGCGTCAAACGATTGACCTGTGCCGGAACTCGTCGGGTTGCCGCACAGGACAATGGCCGACGCTGGCGCGACCCACAACAGACCGGATACCAGCAAGTAGCAGGAAATCTGACGGCAGCGTTTCATACTTTCTCCCAGGCAATCTCGGTGCTTCAAAACAGCAGCAAGCCGGGGAGGAGACGAGCTACCAATGGGCCGGTAACCGGTACTGGCCACGTGCAAGCCGTCGCTATGGCGTACCGAGAGTACTCCCTTTGGATGCGCTGTAACAGGAAACCGCCGGTTCACCTACCTCATCGGAGCTGTTGATGTCCGACGTCCTAGCTCAAAGCTGCGACGTCCCAGTTCCCGATGTCCGACGTCCTAGCTCAGAGCTGCGATGTCCCAGCTCTGAGCTCCGACGACACCGATGCTCGGTGGCACAACTTCCGGGTACAGCCTGAGCGCATTGATCGTTTGTCGGCAGAACGCTTCGGACATCGGGTCTGTCTTCGACACGGCGCGCCGTGCCTCCAGGCTTAGCGAGAACACTGAAGCTATCCTTCGAGCTGCCCGAGCGTCTGATCGATCGCGGCAATCTGGTCGTTGTTGAGGGTGAGTGAGATGAGGTTCTGCGACATGTGTTTTTCCCTTCTGTTGGATGACTCGGCCCCGACCCCGATGGCTGAAACCGGAGGCCTCGCGGCATAGGCGTCAGTAGGAAACGGCGCATCAGGGACTGCGACGGGGGAACGACGGCGGCAGACGAGACTGCTGATCGCGCTACCGCGCGCCTCTAAGCACGTGTGCTAGATTTGTCCATCTTTGCGCGATTTTGCTCTCGGCATTATGACCAAGAAGCTGACATTTGAAGCTAAAGAAAAGATGGTCGAGCTTGCGGGGGCCTGCTTTTGGTATTGGGCAGGCTTCTATAGTTTCTTAGACAGCTGCGGTGTTCCTAAATCGCTCCAAAAGAAGTATCCGCGAGAGGCATACAACAAGTATACGATGATGCGTGCGATTCTCGAAGACTTGGACCAGAGTGGAAACATCGATTTAATCAATACAATCGCATCCGGCTTCTACCGCCTGAAAGGTACAATCGATCGCGAGCAGCTCGACGAGAAGAAAGCGACCAGATTGTTGGCTGAGTTTCGCGAGGCCATGGGCGACGACCCTATTGAAGCTGAGATTAGGAAACGAGAGCAAGAGCGAGCCAAAGTCTCTCACGAGAAAACAATAGCCGATCGGCAGGATCGCAACAGGCGTCTAGAAAACTTAAATACTGAGTTCCTTGATCTCGCCATAGCAAACGACATAACTCCTCAAGAGCGAGGGTTTAAGCTCGAGCAGGTGTTCTTCCAGCTGCTTCACCTTTGCGAGTTTGAGCACACGAAGCCGTACCGTACACCAGGGAAGGAGCAAATTGACGGTCATTTCAGGCATGAAAAATTTGACTATCTTGTGGAAACAAAATGGACACAGGAACAAACTAAGCAGCCTGATCTATCCATTTTTGACGGGAAGATTCGCGGAAAAGCGCAAAGCACCAGAGGCTTCTTTGTCTCAGCAAATGGCTTTGATATTTCAGCGGTCCAGAAGTATTCGGGCGACTCGCCAAGAATTATCTTAATGACAGGCGAAGACCTCGCCCTAGTTCTTAGTGGACGCGTGTTGTTTGCCGATGCTATGAAAGCAAAAGTAGACGCAATTGTAAGGTTCGGGACGATTCTTTATGGCGTGCGTGAGATTACAAGTTGAACGGCGCGCCGCATAACCGCAAGTTAGAAAACGTGCCAAGGTGGAACTAATGGCTAAGAAAGTATCCCATTCAGATCAGGAATTGCTCGCCAACGCTCTCTTCCCAATGGAGGTCGAAGAGGTTGAAGAAGCAATTTTGTCGATACCACCCGAGCGCCGCATTCTCCGAACAGAACAGTATGATTTTTCGGTTTCCACTCTCGTTAGTATGATGGAGAGCGGTCAGGTTGCCATCCCAGAGTTCCAACGGCGCTACGTCTGGAGTGATCGACAGGCATCCAGGCTGATCGAGTCTTTGATCATTCAGTGCCCCATACCCGTCGTCTACCTTAATCAGGAGCGTGATGAAACGTTTTCCGTAATCGACGGAAATCAGCGCCTCCGGAGCGTAAAACGCTTCGTCGAAGATGAGTTCGTTTTATCTGGACTGACGAGCTATCCAGAGCTTGCTGGTCTGAGTTTCTCCGAGCTCGATGCCCGATTCCAAAGACATATCACAAATAGGGTCCTTCGTTGCACCGTTATTCTCAAGGAGACCCACCCGCAGGTTAAGTTCGACGTGTTCGAACGACTTAATTCGGGAGCTGTCGCACTTACCAGACAAGAACTGAGACATGGCCTTTTCTACGGAGACCTACTGAAAGCTGCAGCGGAAGTAGCCAAGGATCTGAAACTGGAAGGCCTTCTCGGGCAACGAGCAGACAAACGCATGAAAGCTGAGGAATTGGTCTTGAGATATTGGGCCTTGAGCGAGAACGTTTCAGGATATGAAAAACCGTTGTCTACCTTTATCTCAGATTACGCGGAGCAGAATCGCAATCCTGGCAAAAGCAAGTTGGATGAACTCATCGAAGACGTTAGCAACAGCTATCGGCGCGCGACAAAACTATTTGGATCACACGCTTTTTCTTTCGACAAAGATGGGCGCATACGATTTAATGCGGCCGTATTTGACGCACAGATGGTTGCTTGCTCCAAATTGAGTACTGCTAAATTCAACGCACTCGTTGCCAATAAGCACGGTGTTCAGGAGGCGTATAAGCAGCTGCAGGAAGACCCAGTTTTCGTTAGGAGCGTTACGTTAGCAACAAGTGACAAAGCCGCCCTTCATGGTCGTATTCGGAAGGTAATATTGTTGCTGAAGAAGGCATGACCTACAGAGCTAGTCGAGCTAGGAGAGCGTTTGAGGTGCAGTTGCATCAAGTGCTCATTGATGTGACGCCCCTTCACAGGACAGCTTTGCGTGCCGGGACGAGTGGAGGTGCCTCACGATTGTTAGGTGCGTACTACGTGTTTGCCTTTGGTCAATTGGAGGCGTACATCAAGACTATTGTCGAGGACATCCTCGGCGCGATTAGCGGCTCCACCCCGGCCTTCGACAAGTGGCCGGATCTCTTGTTGGGGTACTTTCTGCACAAGGGTGAGGACCTTGGCAATGCATATCGAAAGTTTGGTCACAACGAAGATGAGGGTGCAATATTAGAATTTGTGGCGCGATCGGCGCGAAAGGTTGTCGAATGGGAAAGTGGCGGGACTATGCCGGGTCTTCAGCCAGCTGCATTTCTCGACAAAAAGAAATACCCGTCAGCTAGAAACCTTCCGCAGCTTTTCAAGCGGCTCGGGGTAAAGCGAATTTGGGCCAACATAAATGCTGCGGGAAAGATGAATGGCGAGTGGATCCTAACGTCATTGAACGATTTGCGCACAAACATCGCGCACGAAGGCAAGGTGCCTATTGGCTTTGGGCTAGTTGACTTTCGAAATAGCCTTGGTCAAATGCGGCGATTTGTTGTCGCTCTCGACAGAGGCGTCTCGAGGGAATTTTGTGGGCCAGTGATGTCCCGAAAGACTTGGAATATAGCAATGTCATAGCATGCACAAAGCATTGCAAAAGAAAGTCGGAGCTGGGTTCCCGCCTACGCGGGAATGACGAGAAGAGGTTGGAAAATCCTCCGACAATCACCCTCGGTTTTTTCGAGCAAAACAGCCATCTGGCCGTCCATCCATCCATATATCCTCACAGCGTGTACCCATCCCGCTTCCCAAAAATAATTTTCACAAAGGGGTTGACACACCCTTTAACCTTCGCTTAAGGTCGGTCCCATGTCGCACCGCAACAGCGCCACTAGACTGATCGAGAAGAGCCAGCTTCTGCTGGTTTCCTCGCTCGTCAGCTCGCGCCAGCTTGCGATTCTCGTCCTCGTACTCGTACTTCTTATTACCAACGGAGGTGCGGGTTAGGGCGCGTCTAAGCAACAACCAGACGAATTCTAAAAACCCCGCACCGGGAAACCGAGGCGGGGTTTTTTTATGTCCATGGATGGACGGTATGCCGAAAATGCAGGAGCAATTTTCGGCGATGGACAAGGATGCATAAGGGTTTTCGTCTAACGCCCCAAGCCCGCTGCAAAGCGGACTTATGAGCCAACCAGAAAAAGTAGCAGCAGTACCCGTAGCGCCACGCGAGCGCGTCCGCGTGTTTGACACCACGCTGCGCGATGGCGAGCAGGCTCCGGGTTTCTCGATGAGCCGGGCGCAGAAATTGCGCGTGGCACATGCGCTGGCCGAGCTTGGCGTCGATGTGATCGAGGCGGGATTCCCGCAGGCGTCCGACGGCGATTTTGATGCAGTGCGGGCGGTGGCGACGGAGGTGCGCGGGCCGACGATCTGCGGCCTGGCACGCGCGCAGTTCGGCGATATCGAAGCGGTGGCGCGCGCGACGGAGAAGGCGCGGCAGTCGCGCATCCACATCTTCCTCGCGACCAGTCCGATCCACCGCCGCCACAAGCTCAACATGAGCCGCGAGCAGGTGCTGGAGACAGGCGCCAAGGCCGTGCGCCGCGCACGCGAGTTGTGCGACGACGTGGAATTTTCCGCCGAAGACGCGATCCGTACCGAACCCGAATTCCTGGTCATGGCGCTGTCGACGATGATCGAAGCCGGCGCGACGACCCTGAACGTGCCCGACACGGTCGGCTACACGACGCCCGACGAAATCGGCGCGCTGTTCGCGCGGTTGAAACGCGAAGTGCGCGGCATCGAGAACGTCACGTTGAGCGCACATTGCCACAACGATCTCGGCTTGGGCGTGGCCAACAGTCTCGCCGCGCTCGCAGCCGGCGCGCGTCAGGTCGAGTGCACGGTCGGCGGCATCGGCGAGCGCGCGGGCAATGCGGCGCTCGAGGAAATAGTGATGGCGCTGCGCACGCGCGGCGATCGCTACGCGTTCGAAACCGGCATCCGCACGCCATTGCTGTATCCGACCGCGCGCCTGCTCGCCGATGTCGTCGGCGCAACGATTCCGCGCAACAAGGCCATCGTCGGCGAGAACGCGTTCGCGCACGAGTCTGGCATCCACCAGCACGGCATGCTCAAGCACCGCGAGACCTACGAGATCATGCGGCCCGAAGATGTGGGCTTCTCGCGCACGCAGCTCGTGCTCGGCAAACATTCCGGCCGCCACGCGCTGCGCGAGCGCTTGTCGAATCTGGGCCACGAATTCGACGACGCGCAGCTCGACGAAGTGTTCACGCGCTTCAAGACGCTGGCCGACAAGAAGCGCGAAGTGTTTGATAGCGATCTCGACGCGCTCGCGCTGGGCCTGGATCCGGATGCGATCGGGCCATGGCGCTTGCAGCATCTGCACGCGACGACGCATCTCGGCAACGGCGCTTCCGCTTCGGTGAAGATGAAGCACAGCGACGGCCGCCTGTGCGCCGAAGCCGCGCTCGGCGACGGCCCCGTGCACGCGGTGCTGCGCGCGATCACGCGCGCGGCCGGCATGCCGCTCGACATCGACGATTTCCAGATCCGCAGCCTGAGCAACGGCGCCGACGCACAAGGCCGCGCCACGCTGACCGTGCATCACGACGGCCGCGAACTGACCGGCCGCGGCGTATCCACCGATATCGTCGAAGCTGCCGCCCAAGCCGCGCTCGAAGTGGTCAACCGCATCGAACGCCTGCAAAGCGGTCAAATGTTGCCACTCGCCGCGAATCAAGCCTGAGAGAACACCATGCAATCATCTCCATTGGTCTGGCACAACGGAAAACTCAAACCCTTGCACGAGGCGACCGTGCATGTCGGCGCGCACGCGCTGCATTACGGTTCGTCGGTGTTCGAGGGCATTCGCGTCTACGCGACGCCGGACGGTCCGCGCTATTTCCGCCTGCATGATCACACACGACGTTTGCTGCTTTCGGCAAAAGTATACGATCTGGAAATTCCGTACGACGCGGGTGAAATCAATCGCGCCTGCGAAGACGTGATCGCGGCAAACGGGTTGGCGAGCGCCTACGTGCGGCCGATCGCGTATCGCGCCGGCTTCACGTTCAGCCTCGCGCCGAATCGCGACGTGCCGGTCGAGTTCGCGGTGATCGCGATCGAATGGGGCTCGATGCACGGCACGCAGGCGCTGGAGGACGGCGTCGATGTCTGCGTGAGTTCGTGGAACCGCGCCGCGCCGAACACGTATCCGGCCGGCGTGAAGGCCGGTGGCAATTACCTGTCGAGTCAATTGATCGCGCAAGAAGCCGTGCGCGGCGGTTTCGCCGAAGGCATCGCGCTCGCGCCCGATGGCCTGCTCAGCGAAGGCGCCGGCGAGAACCTGTTCGTCGTACGCGATGGCCGCATCTACACACCGCCGGTCGCGGCGAGCATTCTCGCCGGCATCACGCGCGACAGTGTGCTGACGCTCGCGCGCGAGCGCGGCATCGAAGTGATCGAGCAGAGTCTGCCGCGCGAATTCCTCTACTTCGCCGACGAGGTGTTCATGACCGGCACCGCCGCGGAAGTGACGCCGGTGCGCTCGGTCGATCGCAAGCCCGTGGGCAACGGCAAACGCGGCGAAGTCACGGGCGCGCTGCAGCAAGCCTTCTTCGGTTTGTTCGACGGCAGCACCGCCGATACGCACGGCTGGCTGACGCCGATCGCGCGCAACGAAAACGTCGGGAGCGGCCAGGGACGGCTGCGCTTTGATCACGCCGACGCAGCGGAAGCAGCGGCACAGATGGAGGCGGCATGAACATCTTTACTCCGTTCGCCCTGAGCGTAGGCGCGAAGCGCCGGAGTCGAAGGGCATTGGTGACGTTTCGACTCCGCTCGCTGGCGCTCGCTACGCTCAACGCGAACGGGTTTATCAAATCGAGTTGCAATCATGGCTAAAACACTGCTCGACAAAATCTGGGACGCGCACCACGTGCGCGCGGAAACGCAAGCAACGCCGGCGATTCTTTACGTCGACCTGCATCTGGTGCACGAGGTGACTTCGCCGCAGGCGTTCACCGAGCTGCGTCAGCGCGGTTTGAAAGTGCGCCGTCCCGAACGCGTGCTCGCGACGTTCGATCATTCGACGCCGACGACGCCGGCCGACGCACAAGGCAAGCGCGCGTACGTCAGCGCTGAAGCCGAATCGCAGGTCGCGCAGCTCGAAACGAATGCGCGCGAGTTCGGCATTGAACTGCACGGCTGGAACAGCGGCAATCGCGGCATCGTGCATGTGATCGGCCCCGAACTCGGCTCGACTCAGCCCGGCATGACGATCGTCTGCGGCGACAGCCACACCTCGACGCATGGCGCCTTCGGCGCGCTCGCGTTCGGCATCGGCACGACGGAAGTCGGCCATGTGCTCGCGACCCAGTGTCTGCTGCAGCGTAAGCCGAAGGCGTTCGCGATCAACGTGCACGGCAAGCTGCGCAACGGCGTCACCGCGAAAGATCTCGTGCTGCATATCATCGGCACGATCGGTGTCAACGGTGGCACCGGCCACGTGCTCGAGTACCGCGGCAGCGCGATCGAAGCGCTGTCGATGGAAGAACGCATGACGGTGTGCAACATGTCGATCGAAGCCGGCGCACGCGCCGGATTGATCGCGCCCGATGCGACGACATTCGCGTATTTGCAAGGCCGGCCGAAAGCACCGCAAGGCGCGGCGTTCGACGCGGCCGTGGCGAAATGGAGCGAATTGAAATCCGACGCCGGTGCGCAGTTCGATCGCGAAATCGACATCGACGCAGCAAGCGTGCAACCGAGCATCACGTATGGCACGCATCCCGGCATGGTCACGACGCTGCACACGCCGGTGCGCGCGGCCGCGAATGCGCAGGAACAGCGCGCGCTCGCCTACATGCGCGTCGAGAGCGGAAAGTCGCTGGCCGGCACGCCGGTCGATATCGTATTCGTCGGCAGTTGCACGAACGGACGTCTGTCCGATCTGCGCGCGGCGGCGGATGTGTTGCGCGGACGCAAGGTGGCGACGAGCGTGCGCATGCTCGTCGTGCCGGGTTCAGAGCAGGTCAAGCGTGACGCCGAACGCGAAGGCCTGCACGACGTGTTCCGCGCCGCCGGCGCCGAATGGCGCGAAGCCGGCTGCTCGATGTGCCTCGGTATGAACGGCGACATCGGCCAACCAGGCCAACTCGTCGTCAGCACCAGCAATCGCAACTTCGAAGGCCGCCAAGGACCCGGTGTGCGCACGGTGCTCGCGAGTCCGCTCGTCGCCGCGGCGTCGGCGGTGGCGGGATGCATTGCCGATCCGAATGAGTTCTTGGCGGAGGTCGCGGCGTGAACAAAACCGTTCGCGTTGAGCGTAGCTCGCGCAGCGAGCGGAGTCGAAACGCCAGTGTCCTTCGACTTCGGCGCTTCGCGCCTACGCTCAGGACGAACGGAATTGGTCAGATTGGCGTCCCGTTTCGTGCTTCACATCTTTTGCCGCAGGTCTTTCTTATGAAACCTATCACTCACATCCACTCCCGCACCGTCGTGCTGCCACACGAGAACATCGATACCGATCGCATCATCCCGGCGCGATTTCTGACGACCACGCAACGCGAAGGGCTTGGCAAGTCGCTGTTCCAGGACTGGCGCTATCGCGCCGATGGTTCGCCCGATCCGGACTTCGCGCTGAACAAACCCGAAGCGCGCGGCTGCGAGATTCTCGTCGCCGGCCGAAATTTCGGTTGCGGTTCGTCGCGCGAACATGCGCCATGGGCGCTGACCGATTTTGGATTCCGTGCCGTACTGTCGAGCGAAATCGCCGACATCTTCCGCGGCAATGCATTGAAGAACGGCTTGCTCGCGGTCGTGCTCAGCGAAGGCGAGCACCGCTATCTGCTTGAACATCCGGGCATCGAACTTTCGATCGACGTAGCCGAAGGCTTTATCGAATTGCCCGACGGCGGGCGTTTCACGTTCGAACTCGAACCGTTTGCGCGGCATTGCTTGTTGAGCGGCGTGGATCAGTTGGGGTTTTTGGTGCAGCACGAAAAGGACATCACCGCATTCGAAAGCAGGCGCGAGGCCGCGTGAAATGAACGCGCGAACACGAACAACAACAACCGTTCGCGTTGAGCCCTTCGGCGGCGCTCAGGGCAGGCTGCGCTCGCGCAGCGAGCGGAGTCGAAACGCTCGTGACCCTTCGACTCCGGCGCTACGCGCCTACGCTCAGGGCGAACGGAAGAAGACTTCGGTTACGTAACAAAGGGTTCATTTATGAAAGCAAACATCACAGTTCTCCCCGGCGACGGCATCGGTCCGGAAGTCACCAAGGCGGCAGTTGCCGTGCTGCGCGCAGTCGCCGAAAAGCACGGCGGCTATCACTTCGACTTTGCCGAGCACCCGATCGGCGGCACGGCGATCGATCAGTCTGGCGATCCGCTGCCGCCGCAGACGCTGGCAGCGTGCAAGAGCGCCGATGCGGTGCTGCTCGGCGCGGTCGGTGGCCCGAAGTGGTCGGACCCGAATGCGAAAGTGCGGCCGGAGCAGGGGCTGCTCGGCTTGCGTGCTGCACTCGGCGTCTACGCAAACCTGCGTCCGGTGCGTGTGCATCCATCCCTCGCTGCCTTGAGTCCGCTGAAAAACGAAAAATTGCACAACGTCGACATGCTATTCCTGCGCGAACTCACCGGCGGCGCGTATTTCGGCGCGAAGACGCGCACGGACATGGCAGCCACCGACGAGTGCCGCTACACCGTGCCCGAAATCGAGCGCATCACGCGCCGCGCATTCGAATTCGCGCGCTTGCGCCGCAAGCATGTGACGCATGTCGACAAAGCCAACGTGCTGGAAACCTCGCGCCTGTGGCGCAGCACGGTCACGCGTGTCGCGCACGAATATCCCGACGTGCTGCTCGAACATCAACTCGTCGATTCGATGGCGATGCTGTTGCTGACGCGGCCTAGCGCCTACGACGTGATCGTCACCGAAAACCTGTTCGGCGACATCCTGACCGACGAGGCGGCCGCACTCGCGGGTTCGCTCGGCTTGCTGCCATCGGCTTCGCTCGGCGAAGGCAAGGCCGGCTTGTACGAACCGATCCACGGCTCGGCGCCGGACATTGCCGGCAAGGGCCAGGCCAATCCGCTCGGCGCGATCCTCAGCGCCGCGCTGCTGCTGCGCTACTCGCTGGATCTGGAACACGCGGCGCAGGACATCGAATCCGCCGTCGATGCCGTGATCGAACGCGGTGTGCTGACGCGCGATCTCGGCGGTCATGCCAGCACGGAAGAAGTCACGGCTGCGGTGATCGACATGCTCGGCACCGGCCAGTGTCGCGTGGCGGCCTGAGCGGAACGACAATGTCCACAAATGGAAAAGTGCACAGTGCCCCTCTCTCCCACGCTCCGCTTGGGGGAGAGGGGGCGGTGCCTGAAACTTCGGCGACCTCGTCACGAAGTTCAGTGCCTCCCCCTCACCC
>Ga0207647_10000545_pt1 | contig 30015 bp, 30 predicted proteins | sample KBSCornC2_FD_184295 | JGI IMG/M metagenome (GOLD analysis project Ga0207647, IMG submission 184295) | Corn rhizosphere microbial communities from Kellogg Biological Station, Michigan, USA - C2 (SPAdes) (version 2) | ecosystem: Host-associated > Plants > Roots > Rhizosphere ... | reverse complement strand
GTATTAGCTGTAAACCTATTTCAGTACTAAATATTAAAGTGTAAATTCATACCAGTATCAACCATTAAAAGTGTAAACTTCTTTTAGGACGAGTCATTGTTGTAAGTGATCTAAATCAGACTTATAAGTCAGGAAAAGGTGATCCAAAGTGATCCACTTTTGTTGAATGTATTTTGTAAGCGATTGATTATGAACTTATTGCAATTATATGGTGATCTAAACTAATACACATTCACGCGTGGATCAGCGCACTCTCATTAAAGTTCATGTTACTTCGTATACGAGCCGTCGTAAGTAATGACCTTATAATCGTCAATAGTTGCCTCTAGTTTAGCTGTACCGCTGGGTTGCAGGTTAAATACATATTTGGTAACCTTACCGCCCTTTGGCTTGATGGTTATATTTACGTCGCCATTTTTCTTTTGTTTAACCTGGTAGTCATAGTTGGTAGCAATAGACTTGCCGGCATTTTCTAAAACCGTTGTGGTGGCATTAACATCAGTGCCCTGAGTTTGGGTTTTATCAAAATAGGGCAGGTATGATACCACAGAATCGGGTGTCAGCGATGCGTAATAGTTTCCGCTCAGTACTTTATGGTTATCCTCAGTTCGGTCAGAGCTAATGGCCGAAGTGGTGGTACTGTGTTCAAGAGGTAGCGTTGCATTTTTAGCGGTAAACCTGAATTTCTTGTCGTCGGCCATTTTCTTAAGGTCGGCAGCCGAAGTTTGAGCGTGAGCAATATTGATGCTCACGATTGCAAGTAGGGACAATAGTATGCGTTTCATTTTCTTAGATATTAGTTGACAAAAGCCGTTGTTTATTTAATTACAATTCCAATTAGCTATCTGTTTAAAAAAATATCATTATTTCAGGCAATAAAAAAACGGCAAGGTGGGAGCACCTTGCCGTTTTTGATGTTATTTTAAGTCGATATTAATCTAACTGATCATCAATGCTTTTGCCTTTCATGGCAGTGGCTATGGCTTGATCCATCAAACGCTCGGCAAATGGGCGGGTAAACTCATTTACTGTGTCAATCTGTTTCAAAATGGCATCTTTATCGCCATTGGCAAGGATATCTTTCAAATCGGCTATATATTGCCGGGTAGCTTTCAATTCATCTGCTGACAAATAGCTGCCGTTCTTCTCCATAAAACGTTCAACGGTATAAACCATTTGTTCGCCTTCTGTACGGGCTTCTATCAGCATACGCGCGCTCACATCGTCTTTAGCATGGGTAATGCTGTCCAAAAGCATTTGCTCTACCTGGTCGTCAGTAATGCCGTAGGTTGGTTTTACGTCAATCTCCTGTTTTACGCCCGAACGTAGCTCGATAGCTTGTATCTTCAGGATGCCGTCCGCATTTAGCAAAAAGTTAATGTCAACCTTAGGAAACCCAGCCGGCATAGCCGGGATGCCTTTTAATTCAAATTCGGCCAGTTTACGGTTTTCTTTGATCAGATCGCGCTCGCCCTGATAAACGGCTATCTTCATGTTTACCTGACCGTCTTTTGAGGTAGTATATTGTCTACCGGCCTTGGTAGGCACCTTACTGTTTCGCGGAATGATGACATCCATCAAACCACCCATAGTCTCAATACCCAAAGACAGCGGCGTAACATCCAGCAACAAAATATCTTTGCGATTACCGGCCAGAATATCAGCCTGAATAGCGGCGCCTAAGGCAACCACTTCGTCCGGATTTACGTCGTCATGAACCGGGCGCTTAAAGAAATCGGCAACCATCTTTTTAACCAAACCGGTGCGGGTTGAACCACCAACCATCACTACCTCATCAATTTGTTCAACACTTAGTTTAGCATCGCGCAGCGCGTTTTCGCATGCGGTAATGGTTTGTTGTACCTTAGGTAATATCAGATGTTCAAAAGTATCACGGTCAAGTGTGCACCAAATCTCGCCCAATTGCTCATTGAATAAACTTTGATGGCTAAAGGCTTTCTTAGCTTCCTCGGCCTTTAAGCGCAAGGCTTGAACCAGTTCATGGTTAGCGGCCAGGTCGGCTTTGTTGAGCTGGTTTTTCTCGATCCAGTAATCAACTATAGCACGATCAAAATCGTCGCCACCTAAAAAGGTGTCGCCATTGGTTGAAAGTACTTCGAAAATGCCGTTTTGTATTTGCAGGATAGATACGTCGAAAGTACCTCCGCCTAAATCATAAACTGCAATAGTTTTGGTTTCTTCAGGATTTAAGCCGATGCCATAAGCTAAACTTGCCGCAGTAGGCTCGTTTACGATACGTAAAACATCCAGTCCGGCTAATTTACCGGCATCGCGCGTGGCCTGGCGTTGAGAGTCATTAAAATAAGCGGGTACGGTGATCACCGCGCGGTTAACCGGAGTCTTCAATGCGTGTTCGGCCCGTGCCTTAAGTTCTTTCAGAATCATGCCCGAAAGTTCGATAGGCGTATAAAACTTGTCGCCTACATTGATCTTTACCAAACTTTCGCTATCATCGTCAATAACTTTATAACTAAAAAAGTCTTTATAGTGTTCGATGTCTTTATAGCTGCGGCCAAGCAATCTCTTAACCGAGAAAATGGTATGCTGCGGGTCAGTCACCAGGTAATCTTTTGCTTCATTACCCACGGTAATGTCACCCGTCTCACCAAAATGCACTACTGATGGTACCAGCACACCTTTACCGGCATCATTGATTACTTGCGCATTTTTATCAGGGTTGATAAAAGCCACCAGCGAGTTAGTGGTCCCCAGGTCAATACCTACAATGATCTCCTCTTTTTGCAAAGAGCCGGTAGCCAGGTTTATCGAAATTTTAGCCATTACTTAGAATTAACAAACAATCGGCAAATGTAGTTAGTTTACTAACACAGTATGTCATGTTATTGTGAATTGAATATTTGTTTGCTTTATTTGTTGCAGATTCACGCCGATGCCGATTATTAAATATACCCCTGTAAGACTCTTACTTGTATTATTGGTTTGTTTTACCACGCTTGCAAAGGCTCAGGAATTTGGCGGTAACCCACCCTCTATAAAATGGCGGCAGGTTAATACGCCGGCAGCTAAAGTGATATTTCCGGTGGGAATGGATTCGATTGGTTCAAGGGTGGCCGATATTGTGACCCGTATGAATCCGGCGATAAAGCCAACCATCGGATTCAAACAAAAGCAGATCAGTATTCTGCTGCAAAATCAAACTACAATTTCAAATGGTTACGTGGGGCTGGCGCCGTTCAGGAGCGAGTTTTACTTAACGCCCGATCAGAATAGTTTTGAAATAGGCACGCTTCCATGGGCCGATCAATTGGCTATACACGAGTTCAGGCACGTGCAACAGTACAATAACTTTAATGTCGGTTTATCAAAAGCGCTGCGTGTGGTTTTTGGCGAGGGCGGGCAGGCATTTGGTAATGCTTTGTCTGTACCCAACTGGTTTTTTGAGGGCGATGCTGTTTTTAACGAAACCCACGTAAGCCAACAGGGTAGGGGGCGCCTTCCGTATTTTTTCAATGGTTACCGCGCCCTTTGGGACGCTGACAAGAATTATAGCTGGATGAAGCTGCGTAACGGATCGTTGGTTGATTACGTGCCCGACTGGTACCCCATGGGCTATATGCAGGTGGCTTACGGCCGCGAGAAATATGGCGATGATTTCTGGAAAAAGGTAACACATGATGCTGCCGCTTACCACAGTCTTTTCTTCCCGATGCAGAATGCCATCAAACGTTATTCAGGGCAGAATTTTAAACAATTTACCCAAGCCGGTTTTGATCATTTCAAATCGATTTATAATAAGGATGAGCATGTTGGAGATAACGGCCCATACAAAAGCGAGGAATACCCGGTTTTTGTGGATGATAATACGCTCATCTACGTAAAATCAACCTTTAAAAATTTGACGCAATTTGCCATCAGGAATAACGGCGCCGAAAAAAAGATCACTACTCAGGCTTTATCCATAGACAACTACTTTGATTACGCCGGTGGTAAAATAGTGTACGTCTCCATCCGCCCGGATTTGCGTTGGGGTTATCGCGATTATAACGAACTGCGTTTGCTGGATGTAAAGACAGGCAAAGAAAATGTGATCACTCATCGCACCAAATATTTTTCACCGTCGCTGAGTAAAGATGCCGAAAGGGTTGTGGCAGTGAACGTTGATCCCTATGGCGCTAATCAATTACAGGTGCTGGGCGTCGACGGCAAACTTATTGCAACCATCCCTAACCGCGAAAATCTTTTTTATACTTACCCTAAGTTTTACAGCGATTCGCAATTGATTGCTCCGGTTCGCGATAAAGAAGGTAAGATGAGTTTGGCTTTGGTTGATATTGCCACCGGTCATTTAAAATATCTGCTGCCATTTTCGTTTCAACCTATCGCGTTTCCAAAGGTACACCGCGATATGGTTTATTTCTCAGCAACATCCGGGGTAAATGACAGACTATTTGCTGTTAATGTTATCACCGGTAAATTGTATACTATCGATCAAAGCGGCCTCAACAAATACCAGCCAGCAGTAACTGACAACAAAATAGCCTGGGTTGAATTTACTGCATCAGGTTATAAAATCAGGCAAACTAACAACGGTGCTGATAAATGGATCGAACTTCCTGATAACAGGATACCTGGCCAGTTGTCAACCTTTAATATTTCAAGTTTAACAAAAGATTCTGCCGCCAACTTACTGCCTGAAATAGCTAATAAGCCCATGCCTGTTACCAAGTACAATAAGGCTTATCATTTGTTTAACTTTCATAGTTTAATACCTGATTTTAGCGATCCCAATTATACCATAGCGCTTCAGGGTGAAAATGTGTTGAATACGTTTCAATCTGAAGTGTTATTTAATTATAACCGTGACGAAGGCTATAAGGAGATTGGTTTTGATGCTGCTTACGGCGCCTGGTTCCCGTTTGTTATCGGCGGGTTTGACTATACAATAGACAGACGCGCGACCTATCAAAATAACAGGGTTTACTGGAACGAAAGCGATATATATGGTGGTTTACAAGTGCCGCTTAACTTTAGCTCAGGCCGGCATATAACCGGGTTAACGCTGGCTTCTTCAATCCATTTTGCATCTACCTCGTTTCAGCAAACACTGCAGAAGGCTTTCGATAAATCATATGCTTATGTGAGCAATATAGTAAGCTTTAGTAACCATATTCAACAGGCAAAGCAAAATATTTATCCGCGCTTTGGAGAAAGTATTACATTTAATTACAGACGGGCAATAAGCAGTTTAACGGCCAACCAGACATTGGTTAACGGAACATTGTTTTTACCGGGATTGGCTGCCAATCATAATCTACTCATCAACTTGGCTCATCAGGAAAGTGGTAGCAATAATGTGATCAGTTTCTCGAATAATTTCCCGTTTAGTCGTGGCTATACTGTCGAAAACTTGCACAAAATGGATAAGATTGGCGCCGACTATCATTTCCCGATAGCCTACCCTGACGCGGGCATAGCTAATACGCTTTATTTTATGCGTATACGCGGCGATTTATTTTTTGATTATACGCGTGCCAATTTCAATGTGACTGCTTTCACAACCACAAATGCCGATTTCCGGTCGGTTGGCGGCACCCTTTATTTCGATACCAAATGGTTCAATCAACAACCATTAACTTTCGGGGTGCGCTACAGCCATTTATTAAATACCGATTTGTTTGGCGGGGTTGGTCCGAATGTTGTTGAGATAGTTTTACCGGTTACTTTCTTCTGATTTTTAATATGCATATTCATATTTTAGGCGCATCAGGCAGCGGTGTTACTACATTAGGCAACGCCTTGGCTCAACAGCTTGACTATCCATATTTTGATAGCGACACTTATTTCTGGTTGCCATCTGATCCTCCCTTTGTTAATATGCGGCCGCCTGCTGAACGCAACCCGCTGTTGATTTCGCACTTAGCTGAGCATGATAACTGGATTTTAGGCGGATCGATATTTAGCTGGAGTGAAGACGTTTTTCTGGATTATGACCTGGTTGTATTTCTTTATCTTCCGCCCGAAATAAGATTACAACGCTTAAGAGACCGTGAATACGAGCGCTACGGCGACGCTATCTTTACCGACGCTGAAACAAAACAAAAATATGAAATGCTTATGGCCCGGGCCGTTGATTATGACGAGGCTAAGGGCCGTGCGAAACGCACATTGCCTGCGCATGAAGAATGGCTCAGTAGGTTAAGCGCCCCGATCCTTGAATTGCGCGGCGATTTGACGGTACAGCAGCGGGTTGATGCGGTATTGAAGTCGATAGAGGATTTACGAAATATGTGTTGATGAGGAAGCGATGCCTTCGTTGGCTTTAGCGATAGTTGCTTTTACGCGTTCGGCGTCCGTAACATCAATAGCATATTCATCGCCTATAGTGCTGCCCATTACAATATGATCATTAGCAAACTGCATCTTGCTTTGCACGCGCGACTGCAGCGTACCATGTATTTCACTTACGCCTGTGAAAATAACCAGGTCGGCAGCGTTAATTTCTGTTAGTCCACTGCCAGCCATGATGGTTATGCGGCCGTCGGCTTGTTTTACCAGGTCGGCAATTACGCGGGCGCCTTCAACAGCAGTGCTTTTACCTCCCGAGGTCAGAATACGCTCATACCCTAATTCAATAACGTCTTCCAGGGCCTGTGTATAATCGGCACACATATCAAAAGCACGATGAAAAGTTGCACCGAGTCCTGCTTTTTTGGCCATTTCTACTAATATGCGGTTGCGCTCTTTATCTACGGTGCCGTCTGCATTCAGAATACCTGTAACTATGCCATCGCATTTAGCATCGATGCAATACTGTATATCGGCTATCATGGTGTCAAACTCCACATCGCTATACAAAAAATCAGCGCCGCGGGGGCGTATCAATACATAAAGCTGAATGTTTAGCAGTTTGCGGGCCACGGTAATTTGTCCCGGCGACGGGGTTGTGCCTCCGGCATACTGGTTGTCGCATAGCTCAACGCGTACTGCGCCGCCTTCTTGCGCGGCAAGGGCAGAGGCAATGGAATTGGCACATACTTCGAGAACAACCATGATAAATCGCGGGTTAAATTATCAGGCAAATATAAGCTAGTCTTTTACCGTCTCGTAAAAATATTTTCCGGGAATGATGAGGTCTTGCTTTTTCGCATCGCAAACCGCATAAGTGAAACCTTTGTGGAGTGCATAGGCTCCGTATTCGCCTTTTTTGTTAATGGCTAAAAAACCAACCTGTATCTCTTTAACGATGTCTGGTTTCTTTTTGATGATGCGATGGCAAGCTTCCTTGCAGGCATCTTGCGGAGTATAACCCTGACGCATCAACTCAACCACTAAAAAGCTACCCACATTGCGTATCACTTCTTCACCCACACCGGTCGATGTAGCGCCGCCTACCTCGTTGTCCACATATAAACCAGCGCCGATAATGGGGCTGTCGCCAACACGGCCATGCATTTTCCAGGCCATGCCACTGGTGGTGCAGGCGCCCGAGATATTGCCTTTAGCATCAATGGCCAGCATACCAATAGTATCATGATTTGATTTGCCGCCCGGCATATCGTTCTCAATATTCATTACCGGTTTATACTCATGCTTCACCAACCATTTTTTCCAGGCTGCTTTCGATTCAGGCGTCAGTAATTTCTCTTTTTTGAAGCCTTGCTCAACAGCAAATTGACGGGCACCGTCGCCTACTAATAATACGTGTGGGGTTTTTTCCATCACCGCACGAGCTACTGAAATAGGGTGGGCTATATCCTCCATAGCGGCTACTGCTCCGCAATTGCCTTGCTCGTCCATAATGCAGGCATCCAGCGTAACATGTCCGTCGCGGTCTGGATAACCCGCCCGGCCAACGCTGTGGTTATGTAAATCGGCCTCAGGTATTTTTACGCCGGCTTCAACGGCATCCAGCGCACGGCCACCTTTTGATAGTATCCGCCAGGCTTCTTTATTGGCAGCAACGCCAAAATCCCAGGTTGAAATAACGATAGGGTAATTATCGGCGATGGGGTGATTTAAAACACTTCTTGCTATTGCTGATGCTGAAAGCGCAGTGAATGATGCACTTAATGAAGATACTTTGATGAATTTACGGCGGTTGTACATTGAGGCAATATAAAGAAATTGATCTTAAAAAATAATACTACTGTGCCCCGGTTTTCCAAAAAGTGATGATTAATCCGCCTGCAACAACAAGCGATCCGCCTACAATTACAGGTAAAGCCGGAACTGTTTTAAATGTCAGATAGGTAATAATTTGCCAAACAATAAACAGTGTGGCGATGTATAGTCCCACAACTTTACCAAACTCAACAGGAGCCAGGTTTAAAAAGAAGCCATAGCCAAATAGTAACAACATTCCTAATAAGCCAAAGCCTATTCGGGCAGTACCGGTATATTCATAGATTGTTCTTCGTATCAGGGCGTCGCCGCTTACTTCAAGTGTTGTTGCTACTATTAAGAAAAAGATAGGGTGGATGTTTTGTAAAGTTGATTTCATGTTGCGACCAATATGTTATGTAAAATATAAATTATTCAGTATTATTTTCTTGTGCCAATAACTCACGGCATTTCTCCAGATCCTTTTCAAAGACTTTAATTTTATAAGCACCCAGCGCATCGGTATATAGCGGATAAATACCCGTTGCATTTTCATCAATAAAGCAAGCTATTCCGGCAGTTTGCAGTTTGCCCAAATCAATTTCGGCCTGCATCGAGTCTATATAGGTATTGAGGGTTATTATTTTGTCTTTCATGGTTGAATTTTTATTCTTCGATAAACTCTTCTTTCAACAGATTAAAATTCATGCCGCAATCTTTACAGATCCAGTTTCTTTTAATATACGGCGGATAATAGCCGCCTACTAATGCAAAAAAAAGGGCAAAGAACCAATTGCGTTTATATGGCCCCGGGCCGTAAAATACATTTGTCGAATTGCATTCAGGACAAGCGATTAAAGCATCCCCTTCGGCCAATATTGGTTCTTCAGCAAGTATGGCCCGGCAGGTTTCCAGGTCACGTTCAAAAACTTTTATTTTGACACCGTCCATAGCTATACTATAAACGGGAACGCTATTCATTATATTATCGTCTGCAATAAAGCAGGGAATGTCATTCGCTTCCAATCGGGCGCGAATGATCTCTGCCTCCATTACGTCGTAATATGCGTCTAAGGTCACAATCTTATCTTTCATCGGTATCAGATAATTTATCTAAATGTAAGGAGGATTTTTTAATTTGGCGATATTATGAATCGCATCGACCGTATATCCGCCATTTTGATCCAGCTGCAATCACGTAGAGTGGTTAAGGCCTCAGACATAGCCGAGCGATTCAACATCAGTCTGCGCACCGTCTATCGCGATGTGAAAACGCTTGAAGAAGCCGGCATTCCGCTTATTGGCGAGGCCGGAGTAGGTTATTCCATCATGGATGGCTACCGTTTGCCGCCGGTGATGTTCACCAAAGAAGAAGCTACGGCATTTTTGACCGCCGAAAAATTTGTGGAAACATTGACCGACGCATCGACTGTAGCCCAGTACAAATCGGCTATGTATAAGGTACGCGCTATCCTCAAAACAACCGAAAAAGACCTGCTGGAAAGCATGGACGACAGGATAGAGGTTATCAAGGGTGTTCATATTCCCGAAATGGCCAATACTGATCATATCCAGACTATTCTGCATAGCATATCGCAAAAACAGGTGTTGTCATTGAATTATTTTGCCCAGCATAGCCAGGAGCATACCAAGCGTTATGTTGAGCCTATCGGTATATTTTTTATGAGCGGATATTGGCATTTGATAGCCTATTGCCGTTTGCGCAAGGCTTATCGCGATTTTCGTGTCGATCGGATCAAAAACCTGGTGGTAACCGACGAAGTTTATACCGAAGAACATCCATCGCTCAAAGATTACATCGCCCAGAAAACCGAGGAAAAGGTACTGGACGCCGTGGTGATATTGGTAGATAAAGACGCTCATCCTCATTTGGAGCATCAGAAATATTATAGCGGATTTGTATCTGAAAAGCCGGTTGGCGATATGATGGAAATGACTTTTCTGACCAGTTCATTGGAAGGATTTGCACACTGGTACATGATGTTTGGCCAAAGCGCCGAGATCGTATCGCCCGATAGCTTACGTGAAAAGGTAAGAGACATCACCGAAAGACTCTTGCAGCGCAATTTTTCTATCAGCTACTGACATAGGGTTGTCACTGAATATTGCTTTTTTGCGAACAGATCAACAAATCGTCTGTTAAACAAAAACGCTAAAGCAACCCGTTATGACAAGTATCACCCTAAAAACAAGCATTACTATTAACGCACCTGCCCACCTGGTTTGGAAAGCCCTGACTGACGAAGAGATAGTGAAAAAATATTTCTTCGGCACACATCAGGTAAGCGACTGGCAAAAAGGAAGTGAGATTGTGTGGACCGGCGAATGGGAAGGCAAAACCTACCGCGACCATGGAAAAATTTTGGACATTGTGCCCGGCAGCCGCTTGCAATACAGTTATTGGAGCAGCATGAGTAATCTGCCTGACATCCCTGAAAATTATCAAAACGTAACGTACGACTTGTCTGAAGCCGATGGCGTAACCACCCTGCACATCACCCAGGACAACATTAAAGACGAAGCCGCCAAAGAACACTCCGAATCAAACTGGCAATATATTTTCGGTGAGATGAAAAGGATGGTGGAGAATGGGGAGGTGGAGTAAAGATTATTTTCTTTTTGTCATCCTGAGCATAGCGAAGGATCTTATACGCTTTGCTAGTCGCTTACATAAGATTCTTCGCTATGCTCAGAATGACAAGGGTATTATTAAACTACCGTTGTCATGCTGAACTTGTTTCAGCATCCCACACGCTAAGCAACTTGCTGACTGTTAAGATGGGATGCCGAAACAAGTTCGGCATGACGTTACTATATTTATTATTACCGCTCAAAGCTCATCCGCCTACTACCAGTATCACTCACAAACTTACCCTCGCTCCAGGCCAGGTTGCCTGACACAATGGTATGCTTAACTGTCGAGCGGAAGGTACTGCCTTCAAACGGGCTCCAGCCGCATTTGTAGAGAATATTGCTTTTATTTACCTGCCATGGTTGGTTCAGATCGACTAACACCAGATCGGCAAAATAGCCTTCGCGGATGAAGCCGCGTTTTTCTATCTGGAAGCAAATGGCTACGTTGTGCGCCATTTTCTCGGCAATTTGTTCTAATGTTATTTTGTTATGATGATAAAGCTCCAGCATGGCTACCAAGGCGTGTTGAACTAACGGTCCGCCGGAAGGTGCCTGCAGGTAGGGTTGAGCCTTTTCTTCAATGGTATGCGGGGCATGATCTGTAGCGATGACGTCAATATGGCCGTCAAGCACTGCTTGTAAAATACCGTCGCGATCATGCTCGGTTTTTACCGCAGGGTTCCATTTAATCAAGTTGCCTTTTGTTTCGTAGTCTTTGTCGCTGAACCACATGTGGTGAATGCAGGCCTCGGCGGTAATGCGTTTGTCTTTTAGCGGCGTGGTATTATCAAACAGGTGTGTCTCTTTTTCTGTCGATATGTGCAGAATGTGCAGGCGCGTGTTATGTTTTTTTGCTAACGCGACCGCCATCGACGATGATAGATAACAAGCCTCCTCACTGCGGATTTTTGGATGCAGCTTAACCGGAATGTTTTCGCCCAACAACTGCTTATAATGTGCCAAATTGCTTTGTATGGTGGCCTCATCTTCGCAGTGGGTTGCAATTAGCATCGGCGCCTGCGCAAATAAATGTTCTAAAGTAACCGGATTATCCACCAGCATATTACCGGTTGACGAGCCCATGAAAACCTTGATACCGCAAACGTTTTTGGTATCCGTCTTCAAAACCTCATCCAAGTTATTGTTTGAGGCTCCCATGAAAAATGAATAATTAGCCAGCGAGTTTTGTGCGGCTATTTGGTATTTAATTTCTAATAATTCCTGCGTCAGGGTATTAGGCACAGTGTTGGGCATCTCCATAAAAGAAGTAATACCCCCTGCAACCGCTGCGCGCGATTCAGAATGAATATTAGCCTTATGCGTCAAACCTGGCTCCCGAAAATGCACCTGGTCGTCAATAGCGCCCGGGAACAGGTGTAGGCCTTCGGCGTTGATGACGGTGTCGGAGGTTGCGTCAATTTGTGGAGCGATCTTTTCGATCAGTCCGTTTTTAACCAGTATGTCGGCTACAAATTGTTTGTTCTCGTTTACTACGGTTGCTGCTTTGATGAGGATGGATGCCATGCTGCAAATATAAAGATGACTTATCGTTTATCTAACTCAAAAATGTTCGGATAAGCCAAAGCGGCTTTTAAAATAAAATTCAAAGAATCGGTTACATAGATTTCGCCATTGATTGCCATCTTCAAAACTTCGGGCGCCGGTTTGGTCATGATCAGGATATCCTCGGTCGAATCCAGTTTTTGAACCGAGTTAAACTCAGCATCAAACAAAATAAACCCGTAAGTTATCTGATTGAGCTTAGTAGGGTTGTTAGCGATCTTACCTAATGATATTAATTGATCGGCTGTGGCTTTGATGCCCGTTTCCTCCTCCAGCTCGTTCAACGCCGATTCAATAATTGAGCGGTTCTTTTGCTGCATACCGCCAGGTAATTCTATTAAGACCTCGCCCAAAGCATGTTTGTATTGTTTAACCAATACCACTTCATTGTTTTTGGTGAGCGCTAAAACTTGCGCCACATCCCCAAGCGGAGAATAGTAATAATCATCAATTACATTGCCATTAGCCAGCTTTACTGTATGTTTTACCAGCGGAAACCATGGGCTTGGTGACACGTCCTCTTCTTTAATCAGCGTCCATTTTTGGATTTCTTTGTCTGCCTGCATGGCGATAAAAATAAAGTTTTATACTGAAAATTGGTGGTAAAAGCGCTTTCACATTTGAGCTTTCGCCTTTCCCCTCAACAAAACCTATCTTTGCGGCATGGCAGCAACCTTTGAGGATTTTAAATTTAACCGGCAAATACTGAATGCCATTGCCGACGCCGGCTATACCGAGCCAACGCCGGTGCAGATTAAAGCCATCCCGCCTATTACCAGCGGACAGGATGTGATGGGCATTGCCCAAACCGGTACCGGTAAAACCGCAGCTTACGTATTGCCCATTGTAATGCGCTTGAAATACGCACAAGGCGAACATGCCCGTGCACTCATACTGGCGCCCACGCGTGAGCTGGCCATGCAGATTGAAGAAAACGTAAAGATCTACGCCAAATACACCGATCTCCGCGTTGTGTCAGTATACGGCGGCCTTGGCCCGAAAACCCAGATAGAAAACATCAAAAAAGGTGTCGACATCATTGTCGCTACACCGGGCAGGTTCATGGATATTTACCTGGCCGGCCATATCATGACCAAGCCGCTGCAGGTTTTGGTGTTGGATGAGGCCGATAAGATGATGGACATGGGTTTTATGCCGCAGATTAACCGCATATTGGAGGTGGTGCCTGTTAAACGTCAGAATCTGCTATTCTCAGCAACAATGTCTGATAAGGTGCATCAGTTATCGGCCAATTTCTTAGAATTCCCGACGGTAATTGAGGTAACCCCTCAAGCTACGCCCGCACAAACTATTGATCAGCGCGTTTATCATGTGCCTAACATGAAAACCAAGATCAACTTGCTGCGTGAGTTGTTGAATGAGGAAGGGGATATCACGAAGCTCATAATATTCTGTAAAACGCGTACTGCAGCCGAGGATGTATACAAATTCCTGTTGCGCAAATTTGGGGAAGAAGCCGTCAGGGTATTGCATGCTAACAAGGGGCAAAATACACGCATTAATTCCATGACCGCCTTCAAGAACGACGAGGTGAAGATACTTGTGGCTACTGATGTGGCATCGCGCGGTATTGATGTGAGCGATGTGAGCCACGTGATCAATTTTGATGTGCCGGTTGTTATTGAAGATTATGTACATCGTATAGGGCGTACCGGTCGTGCATTGCAAGCAGGTGTGGCTATTACTTTCTGTAATCCTGCCGAAGAATATTATCTCAATAAAATACAAAAACTAATACGCCAGACTATCCCGGTGTTTAATATACCTGAAAAAGTGTTTGTTGAGGAGACTGCTTTCGACGAACGTCAGGAGCAGGCTCGTGAGATAGATGCGCAGAAACGTAAAGATAATCCGGACTTTAAGGGGGCCTTTCATGAAAAGAAGACCGCTACGCAACGCAAGAAATTTGATGCTGAGAAGGCTAAGCGCGTAGGCCACGTCGGCCAACCGAAAGGGCGGGCAAGGAGTGCGAAGAAGAGGAGATAAAAAAAACAGATATGTCATTTCGAGCGTAGCGAGAAATCTATACACATGCAATTCTTAACGATGTATAGATCTCTCCCATTAGTCGAGATGACAATGAGAAAATAAGATTATCCAAATGAAAATAAAAATTACGCCGCTAAACTTTGCTACCGCCTTCTTTCTGTTTCTGTTTGTTTATATCTGGATATATGGCGCGGCAGTTACGGGTTCAAAATATCCGCATTTGAGCGGTGCAATTAGTCTTATTTTCCTGCTGTTTGCTTTTGTAGTGTCATTTATGGATATAATGTTCCGTAATTTCTTCCCGGAGACCAAAAAGTTATGGCTCATTGAGCTAAGCTTTATAACTTTGGCCACCATAATATTTTTAATAGTTAAATAACGATAAATGAAATCATCAGAAGCTACAAAAAGACAATAATTGCTTCTGATAGCTTCATTACAGATAAAAATCAAATTAATTCAATGAAAACCGCCGAAATAAAAGTTACTGTAGAGCTTGACGATAATAACGTTCCTGAAAACATTGTTTGGGAATCGACCGATTCAACTAATAAAGAGGCGGTGCCTGTAAAATCAATGATGCTGGCCCTGTGGGATCATAACTATAAAAACGCCCTGCGCATTGACCTTTGGACAAAAGATATGTCGGTTGATGAAATGAAAATCTTCTTTTTCCAAACCCTGATGACCATGGGCGACAGCTTCCTTCGTGCCACCGGCGAGAAAAACATTGTGGAGGACCTGCGTGACTATTGCGATCACTTTGCCGACAAAATGCAAATCCCAAGATCATAACAAAACCGTAACCAACCTATGCGCTTACCATCACTTATATCATTTATAGGCTTTGTACTTTTAATGGCCGGCACCTGGTGCCCGCTGCTGCGTCCGTTTCATTTATTTAGTATGGATGTGTATGATTTAAACCGGCCTTACGGTATGGTTATTTTGCTGATGGCAGTAGTGGGTATTTTGGGCGTGATATTGAACCGTAAACAGCTGGTGCGTTTAGTAGGTTGGGTGTCTTTGATATTAGTTTTGGTATTGTTTATTGCAGCGTTTATGAAAGTGCATACCAGCTTTAGTTTTATACCTTTTAAATCTATAGCAGGCTTTTTGGCCCGGCAAATTGTATTTAAATGGGGATGGTACCTGTTAATTGCCGGTCCGTTGGTTGCTTTAGCCGGTTCTATTGCGAAAACCTCTAAATATTCGCGATAGCTGCAAATACGTAAAAACAGCGCCAAACAATATATTTTCGGCGCTGTTGTACTCTTCCGGGATATGTAAATCAAATAAAGTTTTTTTACATATTTGTAATAAACAAACCAAGCCAGATGTTTAAACTATCTTTTCGAAACCAGGTATTGGCGGGCTTCGCCGTTTCTATTTTACTGGTATTTGTTGTTGGGTACTTATCCTTTAGCAGCATTAATCAATTAGAAGACGATACTGTATTGGTTGATCACACTCAAAAAGTGATCAGGACAGCCAATAATTTGTTGCAGCAACTGGTGGACGCTGAAACAGGTATGCGCGGTTACGCAGCTTCTGGAAGAGCCGTTTTTCTCGATCCGTATAACGCGGCTTTACCAGAGGTGCATAATAATCTGGAAGACTTGCGGTCATTAACTTCTGATAATTCCATCCAGGCAAAAAGGGTTGAGGAACTGTCTCGACTGGTAAATTCGCAGTTAAACGTTTTGAAAGTTGACGTTGAGGCTCGGGATAAACAGGGGTTAGCTTACATGGTGCAAAACGCCATGTTTCTATCGGGCAAACAGAACATGGATTCTATCCGCCGGGTTATTTCGCATATAAAAGACACTGAAAGTCAATTACTGGCCGACCGTAAAACCAGTTCTCAGCAGGCTTCTACAAACGCCATAATATTTATAGGTGTGGGTTGTGCAGTATTCTTGTTGATCATCATAGTGCTGTTCTTCTACATACAAAAAACCTTTGCCGAGCAGAAAAAAATAGAAGACGAGATCAAGATAGCCAATATGGAGCTTGAAAAAGTACTGGACGAAAACGAAGCTAAAAACTGGCTGCTGACAGGCGCCGGCAATCTGAACGAAAAAATGCAGGGTCAGCAAAATGAAAGAGAACTGACCGAAAATATCCTTACCGAAGTTGGCAAATATACCGGTGCGTTAACCGGTACCCTTTATTTATATAATGAAAAGGATAATCGGCTTGAGTTGTATTCAACCTACGCGTTTTCAGACTTTAACGCCATTAAAAACAATATAGCTCTGGGCGAAGGCTGGATAGGCGAGGTTGCGCGCAGCGGTAAAGCAGCTATTGTAAAAGGTAAATTGAATGATAAACTTGAACTGCACTCATCAATGATAGTAGACAACGCGGTTGAGAGCTATGTTTTACCTTTCTTTTTTGACAGAAAACTAAAAGGAGTATTAGAAGTTGCTTATCGCGATGAAATTAAAGATCATGTAAAAGACTTCCTGACTATAATAGGGAATGACATAGGTATTACGATAAACACCTCGCAGGCACGTACCATCATGCATGATTTGTATGAAGAAACTCAGCAGCAAGCAGAAGAACTGGCCTCGCAACAGGAGGAAATGCGCGTTACTAATGAAGAACTGATGAACAAAACAGAGATGTTGGAGGCATCAGAAGAAGAGCTCCGTGTGCAGCAGGAAGAGTTGCGCACCATCAATGCTGAGCTCGAAGAGAAAGCCAGTTTGCTTGAAGAAAAAAATCAGGCTATTGAGGAGGCACGTGCAGCCATTAACAATAAAGTTGAAGAGCTGGAAACTACGAGCCGCTACAAATCTGAATTCCTGGCTAATATGAGCCATGAGCTGCGCACGCCGCTTAATAGTATTCTGGTGCTGGCGCGTATATTGAAAGATAACAAACCGCTTAACCTTTCAGAAGATCAGGTTAAATATGCCAGCGTGATATTTAATGCCGGTAATGATTTGCTGACGCTGATCAACGATATCCTCGACCTTTCAAAAATTGAATCGGGTAAATTAGATATGCAAAATGAGGATGTTAAAATATCAGACATCCTTGCCGATATGGAAAGCTTGTTTGCAGAGCTTGCAACCAATAAGCAAATACGCTTTACCAGCAGCGTTAAAAACGCTCCTGAAATTATTTATACCGATAAGCAAAGGGTTGAACAGGTTATTAAGAACCTATTGTCTAACGCGTTTAAATTTACGCCTGAGCATGGCGCAATAGCCATCAACGTCGAAGCTGGCAAAACTCCGCAAACCGTTAGTTTCACTATTAAAGATACCGGTATAGGCATCCCGGCCAACAAGCTAAAAATTATTTTCGAAGCATTCCAGCAGGCTGATGGTTCAACCAGTCGTAAATATGGTGGTACAGGTCTGGGCTTATCTATTAGTCGCGAATTAGCATCATTGTTGGGCGGTTCTATAACTTTACGCAGTAAACAAGGCGAGGGTAGTGAGTTTACTTTGACTATCCCGCTTAGAGCTAAAGAGGTTGCAGTAACAGAAGTTGAAGCCGTACCAACTGTTGAAACCTTCGCACCGGTTAAAGAAGCCTTAACGCCTCAACTGCCAAAACCAAGCCGAAAATTTGACCGCGACCCGCTGGTGGTAATTGTTGAGGACGATAAAAACTTTGCAACCATTCTGCAGGATTACTCACGCGATCATGGCTACAAATCGGTCATTGTAAACGAGGGAACTGATGCGGTGCAGGTTATCAAAGACAATCAGCCTGACGCCGTAATACTGGATATTATGCTGCCAGGCAAAGATGGCTGGCAGATATTGAAAGAGTTGAAACAAGACCCTGAAACTGCCGGTATACCGGTACACCTCATGTCAGCAGGTGATGCTACGGCCAACCGTGTGCGTAAAGAGGGGGCTATCAGTTTCATGAAGAAACCGATAGATACTAATGTTTTGGATAAGTTGTTTGGCGATATCATGGCCAATAGCGGCACTCAGTTCAAGCAAATACTATTGGTTGAAGATCACCAGGCCCAAAGCCAGGCGCTTAAAGAAATGATGCAGGCGAGCGGCATCACTGTTGATCAGGCATTTGATGGTGCTTCAGCATTCAGAATGTTACATGACAACAATTATCAATGCGTGATTCTTGACCTTAATTTACCTGATATTTCCGGATTGGATTTATTGGATAAAATCAAGGAAGTTGAACGTTTTCAATCGCTGCCAATAATAGTCAATACCGCGATGGAATTGGACAAGACATCGGTAAGCCGGTTAATGAAATATGCTAACGCGATGGTTGTGAAAACAAATAAATCGTCAGACAGGTTAATTGATGAAGTAAATCTGTTTCTCAATAAAATTAGCACAACCGGCCCGCAACCATCGGGAACGACAGCTGTAAAAACTATGACTAAAGGCAACGACGGCGTAAAAGGAAAAAAAGTGTTGTTAGTTGATGATGACATGCGCAATATTTTTGCATTGAGCAGTGCGTTGCAGGGTTACGATATGGTTGTGGAAATTGCTAACGACGGTGAAGAGGCGCTGGCAAAATTGAATGAGATACCGGATGTAGACATAGTGCTGATGGATATCATGATGCCAAAAATGGATGGTTATGAAGCTACCCGCAATATACGTAAACAAGGTAAATGGGCCCGCCTGCCGGTTATAGCTTTAACTGCAAAAGCGATGAAGGATGATCGGGAGAAATGTATTGAGGCCGGTGCCAATGATTATATTACCAAACCGGTAGATATAGACCGCCTGATAGCATTGATGCAGTTATGGTTAGATAAATAATATGCATGCAGGCACTGAGATTATTACAACCCCTGAAATAACCGAGATTATTGATCTGGTAAAGAAACTTTATGGCTTTGATTTCAGCAGTTATACCAAAGCGTCGTTAAAACGTAGGGTTACGCGCATCATGCAGCTTAAAAAACTGAAGTTTTATGATTTGCGGCACATATTGGTGAATGACAAAACATTCTTCCAGCATTTTCTGGAAGAAGTGACGGTTAACGTCACTGAAATGTTTCGTGATCCAACTTTCTACCGGGCTTTCAATGATCAGGTCATACCCTATCTGTCTTCTTATCAGCATAGCAAAATATGGTGCGCGGGATGTTCATCGGGCGAAGAGGTTTATTCGATGGCGATATTGCTGCAGCAGGCAGGGCTTCGAAAAAAATCATTCATCTATGGTACAGATATCAATACCGAGTGCCTGAAAGAAGCGCGAAAGGGTATTTATAGCCTGCGTAAAATAAAGAGCTATGTCGAAAATTACCAGATGGCGGGACTCGAAGGCACCCTTACAGACCATTTCACTATCTTGTATGATGCCGCCTCTATTCATACTGAATTGAAACAAAATACGTTATTTTCCGTACATAATCTGGTATCAGATAATGTGTTTAATGAGTTTCAGTTGATATCTTGCAGGAACGTTTTTATTTATTTTGAAATAGCTTTGCAGGAGAGGATACTTGATCTTTTTTATAAAAGTTTGGCGCCTCTTGGCTTTTTATGCCTGGGCTCGAAGGAAACTATCCGTTCAGATTTTTTTAGAAAAAAGTTCAAGGTCATCAATCAAAAAGAAAATATATATCAAAAAATTGGCTCTTGATAATTATATCATCGAACGCTGGCGCAACTCTGATTTGTTGTTGCTTGGCGGCTCTGCAGGTTCATTTAAGCCAATTTATAGCGCCGTAAAGGTATTCCCCTCAAATCTCAATAAAGCCGTTTTGGTGATCATCCACCGTAAAAAGAATTTTTTCAGTGAGATTGAAAAACTGTTTGCCGAGAGTAGCCGTATGTCTTTGCGCGAAGTGAGCGACAAAGACGTGATTGTGAACAATACTGTTTATATTGCGCCCGCCAACTACCACACTTTAATTGAGAAGGATCGGTCTTTTAGTTTGGACGTTTCTGACGCGGTTTGGTATTCAAAACCATCAATTGATGTGGCTTTTGAAAGTGCTTCTGACATTTATTGCGAAAAGTGCACTGCCGTACTTTTTTCAGGGGCAAATCCTGACGGGGCTGCAGGATTACTTAAATTACGGCAAAATGGAGCGCTCACCATCGTCCAAAATCCGGCAGAGGCTGAAATGACTGAAATGCCGAGGGCTGCAATTGATATGGAAGCGGCGCAATATGTACTAAATACAAAAGAAATACTGGAGCTTTTTCAATTATAAATTTATACTGACCCAAAATATCGCTTAATGCCGACCCAAATTAATATTCTTATAGTAGATGATCGCGAAGAAAATATTATTGCACTTGAAGCGCTGCTGAACCGGCCCGATATCAAGCTGTATTCTACCACTTTGCCAAATGACGCGTTGCGTATTGCCTGGGAAAATAATATTGCTATTGCTCTTGTCGACGTACAAATGCCTGAAATGGATGGCTTTGAGTTTGTGGAGATGCTGAAATCAAATCCGCGTACTAAAGATATTCTGGTGCTGTTTGTTACCGCTATTTCAAAAGAAACACGTTATGCCGTAAAGGGTTTGGGTGTAGGCGCGGTTGATTATTTATACAAACCGCTCGACCCATATATCACATCGGCCAAAGTAGACTCATTTATACAGCTGGCCCGCGCACAGGCAGAGGTTAAACAAAAAAATGAAGAGCTGGAAGACTATGCGATGGTGGTTAAAAACTCGGCCGATATTATTTGTACAGTAGATGCCGAGACCTTGCGTATTAAAACTATAAATGCCGCTGTTGAAACTATTTTGGGTTATCGGCCGGCTGAGCTGATTGGGAAAAGCGTACTGGACAGGGTTGTTGATGAAGACAGGCCAGCCTTTCGTAAGCGCCTTGGTGATATTATTAAAGATAATCTGTCATTGGCGGTATTAGATTATCAGTTCGAAACCTTTACAAAAAATCCGGTATCGGTTGAATGCCGTGTAGCTTATCGTAACAAAACCTTATTCTTTAATATTAACGACGTTACGCCGCAAAAAAGCTATGAAAATCAGCTGATCAAATCAAAAGAGGCGGCCGAAATAGGTAAAAAGGCCAAAGAATCTTTTCTGGCTAATATGAGCCATGAGTTGCGTACACCAATAAACGGTATAATTGGCATAAGTGCATTGTTACGAAAAACGCCGCTCACCGATCAGCAAAACAACATGCTGGATATGCTTGACGTATCGTCGCAATCATTGCTGGGTGTAATTAACGATGTGTTGGATCTTTCTAAGATAGATGCCGGCAAGTTTAGCATCATCCGGTCGCCAAATAAGATACGCGATTTGATCGATGCTGTTTATCGCTTATTAAAATTCAAGGCAGACGAAGAACATATAGAATTTTTCCTGCATGTTGATAAAGAAGTTCCTGAATATTTGATGGTTGATTCTTTGAGGCTAAATCAGATATTAATGAACTTGTTAAGCAATGCCATCAAGTTCACTAAACGCGGGCATGTTAAGTTAAGCGTTAAACAATTGGCTCATGAAAATGATAGGGTAAAATTGCAGATCACCGTCGAGGATACCGGCATCGGCATACCCAAGCACCGTTTAAACGACATCTTTGAATCATTTGAGCAAGCCGATGAGGATACTGCTATTAAATATGGCGGTACTGGTTTGGGTCTGGCTATTGTTAAAAAACTGATAGAGCTGAAGGGGGGCGAACTAAGTGTTGATAGCCGGATAGGCGAGGGCAGTATTTTTACTTTTACCAGTTGGTATCCTATTGCCGAAAAACCGGCTGAAGAAAAACTCGGAAAAAATAAAGGTGAATTAATACCGCTTGATGGTGTGAGCATTTTAGTTGCCGAAGATAACCTGGTTAACCAGTTTATGCTATCAAAAATGCTGGCCGACTGGAAAATAAAAGTCGAAATAGTAAATAATGGCGCCAAGGTTTTAGATAAACTAAAAGAAAGCGATTACGACCTGATATTGATGGATACCCACATGCCTGAAATGAACGGGTACCAGGCCGCCAGAAAGATTCGTATTGATTTTGAGGAACCTAAACGTAGCATTCCAATTATCTCGCTATCGGCAGCTACATTTGAACATGACCAGCAGGAAGCTTTAGCTTCGGGTATGAATGAAGTGCTGGCTAAGCCTTTTGTTCCGGCTCAATTGTACGAAAAGATACAGAAGCTATTGGCAGGAGTGTATCCTAAAACTCAAGCTTAGTTTGGCCGATTCCGGCTACGCGGGCTTCGTGCTCCAGGAGCCACTTTTTGCGCCATAGGCCGCCGGCATAACCGGTAAGGCTTCCGTTTGAGCCAATAACCCGGTGACAGGGAACCAATACCCACAAATTATTCTTACCGTTGGCGGCCGCAATAGCACGGATGGCCAGCGGATTATTCATGCGTAACGATTGCTCATTGTAGCTAATGGTTTTGCCATATTCAATTTTTAATAACTCCTGCCAAACCTGCTGCTGAAAATCAGAACCGGGCTGTTTTATGGGCAGATCGAATTCGCGCCGGGTGCCTGCAAAATATTCGTCGAATTGTCTGGCTGCTTCTTTAAGCAAGGGCGTTTCGGCTTGGGTAGCTTCGCAATCCTCATCCAAAATATGTACGCGGCTAATAAAGCCATCTTCATCAACAATCTTAGCAATACCAACCGGCGTTTTGTAATACATTACTGGCATAAGGTAAAATTAAGCCTCTTTTTTGCTAAAGCCCAATTTAAAACGTGCTAATTACTATTTTTACACCGATGAAACTTTTTGACCAAACGTGGGAACTGCTCAAAAAAGAAGTATTGCTTGAATGGCGCTCAAAATATGCTTTTAATGGCGTGCTGCTTTACGTAGTGTCGACAGTGTTTATTTGCTACATATCATTTAGCTTAACCCCGGGTTTTGATAAGAGCCAGGGCTACAAAGTAGTTTGGAACGTATTGTTCTGGATCATCATGTTATTTGCTTCGGTTAATGCTATTGCCAAAAGTTTTTTGCAGGAAAGCAAAAGCAGGCTGTTGTATTATTATTCGATAGCAAGTCCGCAGGCTATTATTTTGTCAAAGACTATCTATAACATCTTGTTGATGTCTTTACTGGGGATGTTGGCGCTGGTAGTGTATATGCTGTTCTTTAACAATACACTTGGCGATCCGCTGTTTTATTTCATCAGCGTTATTTTGGGATGCATAAGTTTTTCGACAGTATTTACCATGATATCGGCCATCGCTTCAAAAGCCGGCAATAACGGTACTTTGATGGCGATACTTAGTTTTCCTGTAATTATCCCGATTATTCTGATGCTCATCCGCCTGAGCAAGCACGCTATGGATGGTATTGAACGCAGCCTGAGTTATGGCGATATGGGCGCTTTGTTGGCCATTAATGCCATTGTAATTGCAACAGCTTTGTTATTGTTCCCATTTTTATGGCGCGATTGATAATACCCCGTATTAAAGTCCGTTTAATATCGTTTTAAATCTGTTGATGAAGTTATTCAAAATATTATTGTTGTTATTGCTGCCGGCAATTGGTTGGGCGCAAAGTGTTACCGTTAGCGGCACTATAACATCGGCCGACACCAAGGCTCCGGTGCCCGGTGCCAGCGTGTTTTTAAGCAATTCGTCATTCGGTACATCAACCGGTAAAGATGGAACTTTCACCTTAAGCGGACTAAAGCCCGGGCAATACAATTTTGTAGTAAGCTCGATTGGATATGAGGATGAACTAAAAGTTATCAATGTTGGCAATGAGCCGGTAAAACTTAATGTTGAGCTCAAATCTAAAGTTACACAACTGAAAGAGGTAACTATCGGTTTAATGTCGAAATCTGATAGGAAGCGTGCGCTCGAGCAATTTAAGGAAGATTTTATTGGTACCAATGATAATGCTGCAGAATGCAAGATTGTAAATCCTGACGTGCTAAACTTTAGCTATCACGAAAACAAAACCGTGCTAGAAGCTTATACTAACGAGTTTTTGGTGATTGAAAATAAAGCGCTTGGATATCGCATTAAATATTTGCTTAAAAGGTTTAGCAGCGATTCAAAAACAGGTAGTGTTTCTTACGCAGGCAGTCAGGTGTTTGAAGAGATGACCGGCGGCAAAGGCAAACAGGAAAGATGGCACCAAAAACGCGACGAGGCCTTTTATGGTTCAGCCATGCACTTTTTCCGGTCTTTATATAGAGATAGTTTAGAGGACGCCGGTTATCGTATTTATCGATTATCACGCGAGGATAATGTTAACCGCCCTTCAGAAAATGAGATACAAAAGCATCTGGCCAATATGAAAAAGCTGAGCCGCGATTCATTGATTTATTGGGTTGAGCAGGGGCGAGCTTCCCGCTATACCCATCAAAAATTTCATGGTGATTTTGAGGTTAAGAATATTGTTAAACAGGCTGTTAATCCAAACTTAAAAGAAGTTGCTTTCCCAGATCATTTGTATGTGGTATACACCAAAAAATGGGAGGCAAATTATTATAAAGATGTTTATCGCAGTCCTCATGATCTCAATTATCAAACTACCATTGTGAGCTTGATAAACGGTAATACATCCTTAGTAATTGATAAAAATGGCACTATAGTAGGGCCGAGCCCAATGTATGAAGGTTCGTGGTCGCAAGCACGCTTGTCGTCGCTTTTACCTGTCGATTATTCGCCATACAGCACACAGGAGCAGTTTTTGGAGAGCAGAAAATTAAAACGAGATTAGAATCAGGGCTTTTTAACATTTTTTAATGTTGATTTCGGCATAATTTATTGGCAATTGCTTTATTTCGTAATTTAAGGCGCACAAAATTTTCTATGCGATTTTTTCGGTTACTGTTTTTATGTTTTTTACTACCTTTTACTGCATTTGCGCAATTAGGATCAATAACCGGTAAAGTAGTGACCAAGGCATCAAAAACGCCTGTACCGCAAGCCAGCGTTTTCTTAAGCAATTCATCATTTGGTACCTCAACTTCAGGCGATGGTTCGTTTCAATTGAACAGGTTGAGACCAGGGCAATATACGCTCGTTGTAACATCGATAGGTTTTCAGGATTATACCCAAAAAATACAGGTAGAAGAAGATCATGCTTTAAACATTGAAGTCGACCTGGAGCCAAAAGTGGTTGAATTGCACGAGGTAACCATATCGACCAATGCTAAAGCCGATTGGCGGCGCAACTTCGAACAATTTAAAAAAGATTTTTTAGGGCAAGACGATAACGCTAAACTTTGCCAGATACTCAACCCCGACGTAATTTATTTCACCTATCACAAAAAGGCACTATTGTTGGAGGCCGAGACCGAAAAGTTTTTAGTAATTGACAATCACGCGTTGGGTTATCGCGTAAAGTTTTTGTTGAAGGATTTTTCAAGTGATGGTATAGCCGAGGTAATACGTTATGGCGGCCAGCGTCTGTTTGAAGAATTACCCGGTTCGGCAGCACAAAAGAGAATCTGGCAAAAAGCAAGGGACGATGCATACTACGGATCGTCCATGCATTTTTACCGTGCGTTGTATACCGACAGGCTTACAGAGGAAGGATTTGAAGTTCGGCACCTAACCAGGTATCTTAACCCGGCCCGCCCGTCTGATCAGGTACTGCGCCAGCTAATCAATAAGTTTAAAACTTTGCGCATGGTCGACTCTGCAAACCACTGGATTGAAGTAGCCAATATGTCAAAATATTATATGGATAAGGTTACGCAAACGCCTTATGCTTCATTTGAACTATTGCGCCAAACACAGATGCCCGGAGTTTATGCTATATCTTCTCCTAATTATTTATATGTTATGTATACCAAAAAGCGGGACGAAACCAACTATAAAGACGTGTTTCGCCCATTGGATATGCCGAACTATGAGATCAGCGTAATTACCTTTCCATCAACTCCGCCTGTCGCATTTTTTGATAAAAACGGTATTGTGACAAGCGGCGAACCTTTGTATGAAGGTACCTGGAGCAAATCGCGAATATCGCAGTTATTGCCGGTTGATTATGTCCCGTCAGAGAAGCGTTAAGCCTGATCAATATCACTATTTATCGCACATAAATAATTGCTACATTTGCCTACTGATCAAACAATGAAATTTATATATCAAACATGGTGGAAAGTAATAGCCGTTTTATTGGTGCTTTCGTCCGTTATTACCGGTCTGCTGGTAGCCGTGCCTAAAAAATATATTGTTAATGAAACCATACGGAACCTGTATTTCCACGTGCCTATGTGGATGGGGATGTTAACCGTAATGGTTATCTCTGTATATTTTAGCATCAGATATTTAAGACATAACCGCGAAGAGGACGATCTGGCGGCTGTTGAATGTGTTAACACCGGTCTATTCTTTTACGTTTTGGGCCTGGTTACCGGAATGATTTGGGCAAAATACACATGGGGTGAATATTGGAGCAGCGACCCCAAGCAAAACAGCGCCGCTATTGGCTTTTTATTATATGCGGCATACCTGGTAATGCGCAACGCCATTGATGAAGAACAGAAGCGTGCAAAAATCTCAGCTGTCTACAATATTTTCGCTTTCCCGATTATGGTTGTGCTGCTGTTTGTATTGCCTCGATTAACGGATTCGCTACATCCGGGTAATGGCGGTAATCCGGGCTTTGGCGGCAGCGATCTGGATGATACCATGCGGATATCATTTTATCCGGCCATGTTGGGCTGGAGCTTTATTGCGCTATGGATAGCCACACTACGCTATCGCATACGATTAATTGAGTATAAAAAGAACGAATTAAACTAAATGAAACAGTTTTCAATATTACTTTTATTGTTGTTAGGCTATACTACCGCATTTGCACAATCGCCTGAAATGGATACCGCTTTGCGCAGTTCAGGTAAAATATATGTGGTAGTGGTGGTAATAGCCATTATTTTTATCGGCCTGGCGTTTTATCTTTTCTCTATTGATCGTCGCCTGAAAAAAATTGAAAAAGACAAATAGCCGTTAAAAACAGGTTATTGTTGTTTAAACATTGTTTTTGTACTATTTTTAATATAGGTATCCGGTATATGGATACAGTAAATTGCGATTTTGATAAAATTTATATCAAATTTGAGTCGTTTATTAACAAAATCATATTTTTCAACTTTTACTTATGGCTACAAATAATTCAGCCGCTAATCAGGATACACATTTTTTTGCCGATGTGTGCCACAACTTCGATTACGCAGCACAATTCACTAAACACGACGCAGGTTTATTAGACCAAATCAAATCATGTAACAGCGTTTACCGCTTTCGCTTCCCCATCCGCCGCGGCGAACATTTTGAGGTTATCGACGCGTGGCGCGTCGAGCACTCTCACCACCAGTCGCCAACCAAAGGTGGCATCCGCTACAGCGAAATGGTAAATGAGGACGAGGTGATGGCCCTTGCGGCGTTGATGACCTACAAATGCGCCATTGTTAACGTACCTTTTGGCGGCGCTAAAGGCGGCATCAAAATCAATCCAAAAAACTATACTGCCTTAGAGCTTGAGAATATAACCCGCCGCTACACGGTGGAGTTAGCCAAGAAAAATTTCATTGGTCCAAGCATTGACGTACCCGCACCTGACTATGGCAGCGGCGAGCGCGAAATGAGCTGGATTGCCGATACCTATGCCGCCATGAATCCGGGTCAGTTGGATGCTATGGGTTGTGTTACCGGCAAGCCTATCGCGTTACATGGCATACAGGGCCGTCGCGAAGCAACTGGTCGGGGAGTAGCCATTGCGGCTCGTGAATGCGTAAGCGTAGCAGAGGATATGCACAAATTAGGGTTAACTCCGGGCATTAATGGTAAGCGCGTTATCGTACAAGGCTTGGGGAATGTTGGCTTTTATTCTGCTAAGTTTCTGGCCGAGTTTGGTGCCATCATTGTAGGTATCTGCGAGTTTGAGGGCGCTATTTATAACGAGGATGGTCTGGACGTGGACGCTGTTTTCCAGCATCGCAAAGCAAGCGGCGCTATCCTGGGTTTTTCAGGTGCTAAAAAAGAGTTTAAAAACACCATGGAAGGCTTAGAGCAGCCATGCGATATTTTGGTCCCTGCAGCTTTAGAAAATCAGCTTACTGTTAAAAACATCCGCAACATCAAAGCAAAAATTATAGTTGAGGGCGCAAACGGACCGACCATCCCTGAAGCTGAAGCCATATTTTATGAGATGGGCGGCATTATTGTGCCAGACATGTATGCCAATGCCGGCGGTGTAACGGTTTCGTATTTCGAGTGGTTAAAGAATCTGTCGCATGTGGCTTTTGGTCGCATTAATCGCCGTTTTGAGGAAAATACCAACCTTAACCTGGTAAACATGGTTGAAGGTATTACCGGAGTAGCTTTAACGCCACAGCAACGCGCTACCATTGTCAAAGGGGCCTCAGAACTTGAATTGGTTAACTCAGGTTTAGAGGATACTATGATCCGCTCATATCATGAGATACGCGAGATATACAATAGCAATGAAAAGATAGATACTTTGCGTACTGCCGGTTTGGTAGGGGTAATCAATAAGATTGCCGTGTCTTACCAAAACCTGGGTGTTTGGCCATGATCGGTCGATCAATGGAAAATACAAAGGCAGGCCAATTGGTCTGCCTTTGTTGTTATAGGTTATACTATTCTGTAAATTAGTGTATTGGTTGCGTTTATTAAGGCAACGGGTATGCTTTTTGCAACGTAATCACCTTAGTGATTAACCATCCCCCTCAAACCAGTGTTTAGGCTCCTAGTAATATTCTTGCTGTTAAGCGTAAGCGCTTATGCTCAATTACCGCCGAACGTAGGTTTTGAGGAAGGATCTTTTAATGGCTGGATTTGTGCCGATGGTACCGTTGACAACAATGGTGTTTTACACCTGGGCAGTCATGGCCCCGTACCTAGCCGCCATACGTTGTTTAGCAAAGATAATGACGCCGGCAAGGTAGATCCTTACGGAAAGTTTCCTGTGCTGTCTCCTAATGGCAGTCGTTATGCTATGCGCCTGGGTAATGATAGTGTAAATGCCCAGGCCGAAAGTATAAGTTATGTATTTCAGGTACCTGCAAATGCCAATACCGTACCATACGTGGTTACTTTCAACTATGCGGTGGTATTGCAAAATCCTGATCATGTGTCTTATCAGCAACCCAGGTTTGTAGCGCATATTTATGATATGGACGATAGGTTTTACATACCCTGCCCGGCTTTTGATTTTATAGCTTCATCATCGTTGCCTGGATTCAAATTGTCGGATATTAAGCCTATGAACAGCAAAGAGGGGGATACGTCGACTATTTACTATAAAGATTGGTCGGCAGTCACGATAAACCTGCATGGTTATGCGGGTAAGTTTATGCGATTGGAGTTCTCCACTCAAGATTGTGCCAAAGGCGGGCACTTCGGCTATGCTTATCTGGATATAGACGAGGGCCTATCAACCGGACCTATCAGCGGCAATACCTATTGCGATCCGAAGAAGGGTGTGGCCTTAGGAGGGCCCTGGGGTTATGCAGCCTACCGATGGTTCAATGCCGATTTGACAGAATCATTAGGCAAGCAACAGTTTTTAGATATTTATCCGGCCCCGCCGGATAATACGCGATATGCGGTCATTATTACACCTTACCCGGGGCAGGGCTGCGTGGATACACTGTATACCACTGTAAGCAAAATTAATGATGGCTTGACCTTAAAAGCTGTCGATACGCTGTATGGGTGCCCTGAAACGGGCGTAGATTTAACGGCTGCTGCCGTAACAGCCGGTAGTAGTCCCGGATTTAAGCTAAATTATTTTA
>Ga0207647_10000544_pt1 | contig 30049 bp, 26 predicted proteins | sample KBSCornC2_FD_184295 | JGI IMG/M metagenome (GOLD analysis project Ga0207647, IMG submission 184295) | Corn rhizosphere microbial communities from Kellogg Biological Station, Michigan, USA - C2 (SPAdes) (version 2) | ecosystem: Host-associated > Plants > Roots > Rhizosphere ... | reverse complement strand
TGGGTGACCAGACCGTCGCCGACCGACAGCTTGATGAACACGTCGGCGGCCTGGCCCATGCCCATGCCGTGCCTGATGTAGCCAATGGCGATGCCGCCGACGATGTTGATGGCGGTGATGATGAGGCCGGCGATGGCGTCGCCGCGCACGAATTTCGAGGCGCCGTCCATCGAGCCGAAGAAGGAGCTTTCTTCTTCCAGTTCGCGGCGGCGCAACTGCGCGGTCTTGTCGTCGATCATGCCGGCGGAAAGGTCGGCGTCGATCGACATCTGCTTGCCGGGGATGGCGTCGAGGGTGAAGCGGGCGCCGACTTCGGCGATACGCGTTGCGCCCTTGGTGATGACGATGAAGTTCACCACGATCAGGATCATGAAGACGATGAGGCCGATGACGAAGTCGCTGGCCATCACCAGCTTGGAGAAGCCTGCAATGACATAACCGGCGGCGTGCGTGCCCTCATTGCCATGCGACAGGATCATGCGCGTGGTGGCGATGTTGAGGGATAGCCGCAGCATGGTGGCGATGAGCAGCACGGTCGGGAACGACGAGAAATCGAGCGGCCGCTGGATCCACAGCGCCACCATCAGGATCAGCACCGACAGCGCGATCGAGAAGGCGAGGCCGATGTCGATGAGGAAGGCCGGGATCGGCAGGAACAGCACTGCCAGAATGAAGACGATGCCCAGCGCGAAGAAGACGTCGCGGCCGTTCTTGACCGCCAGGCCCGACGGGAGTGTTTCGCTGATTGCCATGTCGTCCCCAAATCAAGAACTGCCACGCACAGGGCAGGCCCTTTGACCGTAACCCTTCAAGCTTGCGCGAAGGTGGGAGAGTGGCTACGGGACCTGGCCACGGTCTTGAGAAAGGAAGGCAGATGCTCCTGATCATCGGCACCGTTCGGTTGCCAGCCGACAGGCTCGAACAGGCAAAGCCTGTGATGCAACGCATGATCCTGGCGAGCCGCGCCGAGCCGGGCTGCCTCGGCTATTCCTACGCGCGGGACGTGCTGGATGCCGGGCTCATCCACGTCTCGGAGGCCTGGAGCGACCGTGCCGCCCTCGAAGCGCATTTCAAATCGGCGCATATCGCGGAATGGCGCGCGAGCTGGGCGGAAATCGGTATCGGCGACCGCAAGCTCACGCTTTACGAGACGGATGGCGGCGCGCCGACCTGATCGTGTGAGGCATTTACGGCTGTGCCCGCGTCCGCGGTCGCGACGGCGACCAGCCAGCGCCGCACCGCGCGTTCCTCCTCGGCGGAGAGGCCAGCGGTCAGCTCGCCTTCCAATTTATAAACGCGCTCACGGCATTTCTTCAGCAAGGCGCGGCCGCTGTCCGAGAGGTCGAGATGCTGGATACGGCCATGGACGGCATGCGGCCGACGGACGAGGGAGCCGGCCTTTTCCAGATTGCCGACGATCACGCTCACCGTCTGCGGTGTCAGCACCGCGAGCCGGGCCAGATCGGCGTTGGATAGGCCGGGATAGGCCGAAACCATGGTGAGCGCCGCGAACTGCGCCTGCGTCACGCCGAATTCATCCAGCGTCCGCTCCACCTTCAGGCGATAGGCGCCGGCCGCCTGGCGCAGCAGATAGCCCAGATAGCCTTGCTCGCCGCGCTTGCCTTCACCGGCGGACGGAATGGGTGGATTCCCCTTGCGCATGATATCATAGCTCTTATATGTTATTCGTACTCTGATATTATCGCATCAAGGAGCGAAAGACGATGGGCCATCGCATTTTTCTTGCGGGCGCCTCGGGCGCGATCGGCCGCCGATTGATTCCGCAGCTGCTGGCGGCCGGTCATCAGGTGACGGCGACGACGCGCCAGGCGGCAAAAGCCGAAGATCTTCAAGCGCTCGGCGCCGATCCGGTGGTGGTCGATGTGTTCGATCAGAACGGCCTGCGCGCAGCGGTCGTGGCAGCCAGGCCGGAGATCGTCATCCACCAACTCACAGACCTGCCGGCCGGGCTCGACCCATCGAAAATGGCCGAGGCAGCCCCACGCAACGCCCGCATCCGCGACGAAGGAACCCGCAACCTCGTCGAAGCGGCGAAGGCGGCCGGCGTGAAGCGGCTGATCGCGCAAAGCATCGCCTGGGTCTACGCGCCGGGGTCCGAGCCACACGCCGAGACCGACCCGCTGGACAGCGGCGCCGAAGGCGGCCGGGCCATCAGCGTCGGCGGCGTCATTGCGCTGGAAAGGCATGTGCTCGGCGCCTCGCCGATCACCGGCATCGTGCTGCGCTATGGCCATCTTTACGGGCCAGGCACCGGCGCGGAAACCGCCGCTGAGCCGGCGGTGCATGTCGATGCCGCCGCTTACGCGGCGCTGCTTGCGGTCGAGCGAGGTGCGCAGGGCGCCTTCAATGTCGCGGAGCCGAACGGCCATATCACGACCGACAGGGCCGTCGGCGAACTCGGCTGGAGGGCCGGTTTCAGGCTGCCAGGGTGAACGAAGGAGTTGCCGTCATGATCGAAGGCGTTTCTTCTCGAGGTCTTGCGCTGCTCGGCGCTGCCGCGATCGCCGCCGGGCTGCTTGGCGCGGTCATGGTCCATGACGCGGCAATCACCGCCCCTGGCGGAATGGACGCGCATGTTCACACGACCGGGGCGGATGCCGGGGAAGGGGCGGCGGCGCGCCCGACCACCACGGTGAAGCCGCTGTCCTGCGAAAAGCTGCCGAATGTGCCTGGGCATTCGATCACCACGGCGCTGGTCGAATTCCCGCCCAATGCCTATACGCCGCGACATCGTCATCCCGGCTCCGTTACGGCCTTCGTCATCGAGGGCGCGCTGCGCTCGCAGATGGAAGGCGGGCCGGCCGTCACCTACACGATGGGCCAGACCTGGTTCGAACCGCCCGGCGCGATCCATTCTTTCGCCGAGAACGCCAGCGCGACAGAGCCGGCGGAGCTGTTGGCGACCTTCGTCGCGGAGGACGACTGCGGTCCGCTGACCATTCCGGTAACTGACTAAGTCTATCTCCTTGGTCGCGGCGACAAGGCTCCCTTTACTGAATGCATGTCGTTGTCCCAGAACCGCTGCACACTTCCGGGCGACATGCATTGACGCTAATTCGCGCAACGTCAAAATGGCGCCACAAGCGGTCGGCATTGCGATTGCCACGCAAAGCCGCCGCGCGTATCAGGCACGGCAGTTCTTTATCTTTCGCATACCGGCGAGCCGCTCCGTTGCCTGCCAGAAACGACCCACAAGTCTACGCCCGCCGGCTTCGCGCGGTGCTGATCAGCTCGATCCCCGTGCTCGAGGCGCGCGGCATCGTGATCGTGCTGATGGCCGGTCTGGTCGGCGTCATCGCGGGCGCGCTGGTCACCGGCATGAGCGCGCTGGTGCAAGGCATGCACTGGCTGCTGTTCGACGTGCAGCCGGGCGGCCGGCTTTCGGCGATGTTCTCGCTTGCCGATCCGGTGCAGGCGATGTTCCCGGCGATCGGCGGACTGCTGCTCGGCCTTTCCGTCATCTGGCTGCGCAAGCGCAAATTCCGTACGCCGGTCGACCCGATCGAGGCCAACGCCCTCTATGGCGGGCGCATGTCGCTCACCGACACTTTCATCATCGTGGCGCAGACGATGATCTCCAGCGGCTTCGGCGCCTCGGTCGGATTGGAAGCCGGCTATACGCAGATCGGCTCCGGCATAGCTTCCCGACTTGCCCGCGCGTTCCGGCTGCGGCGCAACGACGTCCGCATGCTGGTCGGCTGCGGTGCGGCTGGCGCGATCTCGGCCGCCTTCGACGCGCCGCTGACCGGCGCCTTCTATGGTTTCGAGCTGGTCATCGGCATCTACTCCGTCGGCAATGTGGCCCCGGTGATGACGGCGGCGATCGCCGCTTCGCTGACGGCGGAAATGTTCGGCGGCGTGCCGTTTCCGCTGGAACTGTCAGGTCTGCCTAATTTGACCGCCAGCGAGTATGTGCCGTTCCTCTTGCTGGGGCTGCTCGGCGGAGCCGCCTCGATCGCCATCATGCATCTGGTGAGCATCGTCGAGCGGCTCTTTGTGCGGCTGTCGATCGACGCGTCGGTCAGGCCCTTTATCGGCGGCCTCTTCGTCGGCTTGCTCGGGCTGGTCACGCCGCAGGTGCTCTCCAGCGGCCATGGCGCGCTGCACCGCGAGTTCGCCATGAATTACGCGCTTCCCGTGGTGGCGAGCGTCTTCGTGATGAAGCTGGCGGCATCCGCCATCTCGCTCGGCTCCGGCTTCCGCGGCGGTCTCTTCTTCGCCTCGCTGTTCCTCGGGGCTTTGCTGGGGAAGGTCTTTGCCGGGGTGATGGCGCTGACCGCGCCGTCGGCTGGCATCGATCCGGCGGTCGCCGCCGTCGTCGGCATGACCTCGCTTGCGGTGGGCGTCGTCGGCGGCCCGCTGACCATGACGTTCCTGGCACTGGAATCCACCCGCGACCTGACGCTCACCGGCGTGGTGCTGGCCGCCTCGATCATGTCGGCGATCCTGGTGCGCGAGACCTTCGGCTACTCCTTCTCGACCTGGCGCTTCCACCTGCGCGGCGAGACGATCCGCAGTGCCCATGACGTCGGCTGGATGCGCAGCCTCACCGTCGGTTCGATGATGCGCAAGGACGTCCGCACCATTCCCGCCTCGACCACGCTCTCCGAATTCCGCAAGGAGATCCCGCTCGGTTCGGGGCAGCGCGTCATCGCCGTCGAACAGGCCGACCAATATGTCGGTATGCTGCTGGTGCCGGAACTGCACAGCGATCCTTCCGATGGCGATACGCCGGTCAGCGCGCTCGCCCAGTTCAAGGATGCGGTGCTGGTGCCGTCGATGAATGTCCAGACCGCCGCCGAGACCTTCCAGCGCACCGGGGCCGAAGAACTGGCGGTGGTCGAGGACTTCGACGAACGCATCGTTCTCGGCCTGCTCACCGAGAGCCATCTGATGCGCCGTTATGCCGAAGAACTCGACAAGGCGCGCCGCGACCTGTCGGGCGAGGGCTGAGGGCTAAAGCGCGTCGCGTCGAAACGGACTCACGCGACGCGCTTTAGGTCGTTGGTTGATGCACGTCGTTGTCGCAAAACCGAGGTCACTTTTGCGCGACATGCATTAGAGCAATTCCAGAAAAGTGTGGGCGGTTTTCCGTCCGGAATTGCGTCAAAACAAGAAGATAGAGCGGTTCGCCGTTTTCCGTGAAACGGTGAAACGCTCTAATTGGCGGTCTTGCGGCTTTGCTTGGCGACAACATTGGCTTTCCGCAGCAGAGTTGGAGCCTGGGCGGAGGGACCCAGCCTGAACTTTTCGATATGTTTGGCGCGGCCTTGCCTTGCGATGAGATAGTTTGTCATCAGTCTCTCCTCAACGGGCTCCGACATAAAGAACCCTTGAGCGCCGTGGCAGTGTTCGCGGATGAGAAAGTCGAGTTGAGCTTCGTTCTCCACCCCTTCCGCGACAACGTTCAGACCTAGCGATTTGGCCAGCGCGATGATCCCTCGAACCACATTCTGTTTCCTGGTGGAGGAAGCCAGATCGGCCAGGAACGAGCGATCGATTTTCAGTTGGTTCAAGTTGAAATCGGCAAGATATCCGAAGCTCGCATAGCCCGACCCAAAATCGTCGAGTGCCAGGTTGACTCCGATTTCTCGAATTTTGCCGATACTCTCCAGGGCATTGCGGCTGTCCTGGATAAATATCCCTTCCGTGATCTCCAACTGCAGGCGCGATGGCGGCAATTCCGTTTGCTGCAGCATCTCGGTGAGGTGCGTCAGATAGGCATGGGCCTGAAGGCTTTTTCCAGAGACGTTGACTGAACAGATGAACTCCTCGGCGGAAATGGGCATCCATTTGGCGGCTTGCGCGCAAGCCTTGCCCAGAACCACCTTGTCGAGTTCCAATATCAAATCACTCCGCTCCGCGATTGGAATGAACGATGCCGGAGGACGAACCGCCCCCGAGACAGGATCGCGCCAGCGGACCAGCGCCTCGGCGCCGGTCATGCGACCGGTCGCCAGCTCGAACTGGGGTTGCCAAACCAGGAAGAACTCGTCGCAATTAAGCGCCCGTTTGATGGCTGCTTCTTCACCAAGCTGCATGTCGATCTGACTCAGGATCGAGGGCGAAAACGTCACGAAACCGGACCGCCCTTCTGCCTTCGCCTTGTAGAGGGCACTGTCTGCATTGTGCAGCAACATGGAAATGTCGGAACCATGTTGGGGGAAACACGCCATGCCGATGCTGGCGCCAATGCGCACCTGGTGGCCCTCCAACTCGGCAAACCTGTTCAACTGCTCGCGCAGACATTCTCCCAATTCGTCACCAACGTTCTGCTCGGCAATGGCCATGACCGCAAATTCGTCTCCGCCCAATCGCACGGCGGCTACGTCGTCAGGTTGCTCGACCGACTCAAGGACCTCGGCAACCGCCTTCAGCAGCAGATCTCCGACGTGATGACCGAAGGTGTCGTTCACGCTCTTGAAATGGTCGAGATCGATCAGCAGCAACTGAAGCTGTTTGCCGGTCTCGCTCGCCCGGTCCAGCATGGCGTCCCTGTTGGCTGCCATCCAGGCACGGTTCTTCAGCCCCGTCGTCGCGTCGCGCCAGGCGAGAAATTCAAGCTGCTTTATCGTTTCCCGGCGCCCGATGAACAGAACCGCCGTCCCCATCGCCAGCAGCGACAGGATCGTCAGGGCAAAGGCTATCTGATAGTTGAACCTCTTCAGGCTGACTTCCGACGAATAGAGATCGGCGTTAACTTCCTCGCCGTATTTGTAGTACTCGTCGTTCATCCGGCCGACGATCTGCTCAAGCTCCAAACCCAGTTCCGTCAGGCTTTTTTGATCGAGCGGCAGCCCCGCCGCAATCACGGCATCAAGTCGCTTCACCGCATCGTCAACGCGCGGCACGATGCCTGCATAAGCTGGAATTGCGCTGATCGTCTCACTGCCGTCGATCCGACCGAAGCGAATGTAAACCAGGTCGTTTGCCGCCGACAGTTGATCGAGGCTCTCCTGGGAATTGGGAGCGCCCTCGGCAAGCGAGATCATATCCCTCAGGTGAGTCACGTCGCGTATCGCGATGTGGAATTCGCGGATGGCGAAAAACCCGAATCGGGGCAGCGACGACTCAATCTTGCTGATACTGACAAACAGCATCACGATGAGAATCGCGGAACCGATCGCCGCTAGCCCTATGGCGCTGCCGTAGGTAAGCGGAATTTGCCAGCCTCTCAGTCGAGATCGCACCATGGAGGCCTACAGCCGGTCAGTTGCCGGACTCGAGCGTCTTGATCAGCCAAATCCATCGCGGCTTGCGGATCGGCGTGTCAAAGGCGGGGTGATCCTTGAGAGGGTAGATCAGGCGGGTCGGTCCTTGCGTCCGTCGGGTGAGCAACTCCCCGTCCTGGCGGGTTGCGAGAAGCAGAGGCCCTTCCGTCCAATCTTCGTGCGGAATTACCTGCACGTATTCGTCCACCGCCCGCAGGGTAACGGAATCCCTGTCTTCCAACCCCACGGATTTGAGCACGTCTCGGAATAGAACGCCTTGAAAGGTCAGTTGCCCGTTCTCGAAAGGACTTGTGGTGACGACCTTGTAGAGGCCGAGCTTTTCCAACTGCCGCAGCGTGATCGGGATCGACTTGCCGTCCTTCTGAACATTGAAAGCGACAGTCTCCGGTGGCTCCGGAAAGCTGGCCGGTTCCAGCGCCCAAACGGGCATCGCGCCGATCGCCAGGAAAGCCAGCATCAGCAGGCTGCGCATAAGCATGAACCGGCACTTCTTTACCAAGGACAACATATCACTATCCTTCCGCCCGGCGGAGCCGCAACGGATCTTGGGCCGCAGGATCTCGCTGGCTAACAGTCAATACTGCTGTTGAAAGCTTAATTTTTTGGTCGGTTTCAACAAGGTCGAGCTTCTGCTTCGACGGCGCCGATGCGAAACTCCCGCCCGACGACAGCACGGCCGACACCACGCTCACGTGACCACCCGGTTCTGAAAGCCATCCCATGCAAGTCAAGCGCAACGGCGACATCTCGTTCTGGTACGCGGACCTGGGCGCTATCCCCGCGCCGCGCCCGGCTTTGCTTGGCGACATCGAGGCCGATGTCGCGATCGTCGGCGCCGGCTATACCGGGCTTTGGACGGCCTACTATCTGAAGAAGGCGAAGCCCTCGCTGCGCATCGTGCTTGTCGAGCGGGAGTTCGCCGGCTTCGGCGCATCGGGGCGCAATGGCGGCTGGCTGTCGGGCGGCTTCGGCTGGTCGCGCGAGAAATATCTGAAGACCTCGACACGGCAAGGCGTCACCGCCATGCAGAAGGCAATGGCTGGCTGCGTCGACGAGGTGATCCGCGTGGCGACGGATGAGGGCATCGATGCCGATATCCGCCGCGTCGACAATCTGACGGTTGCCACCAATCCGGCGCAGCTGGAGCGCGTGCGGGAGGAGTGCGAGACGATCCGCTCCTGGGACGCCGATCCCGAACGCATCGAACTGCTAGACCAGGCTGCGACCCGCGCGCGCATCAACATCCACAATGTACTCGGCGGCTTCGTCATCCACGGCCAGGCGCGCGTGCAGCCGGCCAAGCTGGTGCGCGGGTTGGCGGCGGCGGTCGAGCGTCTCGGCGTTTCGATCTACGAAAAGACGACGGTCACCGCCATTGCCAAGGGCGTTGTGACCACGGACCGCGGCACGGTGCGGGCCGAAACCATCATCCGCGCCACCGAAGGGTTCACGGCCGGCATCCCCGGGGAAGAGCGGACCTGGCTGGCGCTCAACAGCGCGCAGATCGTCACCGAGCCGCTGCCGGAAGAGCTCTGGCGCAAGATCGGCTGGGAGGGGCACGAACTGCTCGGCAATGCCGCGCATGCCTATTGCTATGCCCAGCGCACGCGTGAGGGGCGCATCACCATGGGCGGCCGCGGCGTACCCTATCGCTACGGGTCGCGCACCGACGTCAACGGCCAGACGCAGCAGGCGACGATCGACCAGCTGCACGCGATCCTGACGACGCTGCTGCCGCAGACTGCCGGATGCCGCATTGATCATGCCTGGTGCGGCGTGCTCGGCGTGCCGCGCGACTGGTGCACGACAGTCGGCCTCGATCCCGCGACGCGTATCGGCTGGGCCGGCGGCTATGTCGGCCTCGGCGTGTCGAGCTCAAACCTATCGGGGCGCACGCTGACTGATCTGGTGCTCGGCCAGGATACCGAGCTGACGCGGCTGCCCTGGGTTAACCGCAAGGTGCGGCCCTGGGAGCCCGAGCCGCTCCGTTGGCTCGGCGTCCACTCGATGTACCAGCTCTACCGCATCGCCGATAACCGCGAAGCCGCTGGGCTCAACCATACTTCGAAACTTGCTGCTTTGGCCGATAGCCTCACAGGCCATTGAAGCGGCTCAGCGTTCGCTGAACCGCTTCAGCTATTTGTCTTTACGCAATCCCGGGCGGATGTTGTCGCCTGAAGCGCTGCCTGCCCTGGCGACAGGCGATCAGTGATCGATCGGGCCTTTCGGCGAGACAAGCGTCGTGCCCGCGGTGGTCGGACGCTCGATCATGCGGCGCACGCGCGGCGGGTTCTCGCCGCTGTGCAGCGCGCGGATGCGTTCGCCGACCACGGCGTCGGCATGGGTGGCGCGCCGGTTGTGGCGGATATACTCGACCCAGGTCGGCGTGTGGTAGTGCTCGATCCAGATGCCGGGATTTTCGAGGTCGCGGGCTAAAGTCCAGTTGCGGGCGCCGTCGCGGCGGCGGATGCGGCCGCGCTCGGCCATGGTCGCCAGGAATTCCGGCACGTCGTCCTCGCGGATGATGTACTCGATCATGATGGCGATCGGGCCGCTGCGCGGCTTCAGATCAAGCGCCAGCATCGGCTCCTTGAAGCGGTTGAGCGGATCGAGGTTGAGCACCGTCTGCCGTGGCAGCGGCAGGGCGAAGCCGATGGCGCCGCCGGCAAGCATTGCGATCGCCGCCGCGGTCAGCGCGGTCTCCGCGCCATGCGCGTCGGCGACGACACCCCAGATCCAGCTGCCCAGCGCGATGCCGCCGAAGGTCGCCGTCTGGTAAATCGACAACACACGGCCGACCACCCAGCGCGGCGTCGACATCTGCACCGTGACGTTGAAATGCGAAAGCGCGATCACCCAGCAGGCGCCACCGATGAGCAGTCCCGCCGAGGTCTGCCAGGCATTGTGGCTGACGGCGGCGTTGAAGGCGCATAGCGCGAAGCCGCAGAAGGCCATGCGCACCATCACCTCGCTGGACAATAGTTGCCGCAACCGCACGCTGATCAGCGCGCCGCCGACCGCGCCGATGCCGAAGGCGCCGAGCATGATGCCATAGGTCAGCGCATCGCCCTTGACGACATCGCGCGCCACTAGTGGAAGAAGCGCCAGCACCGCGCCGGCGCTGAAGCCGAAGGCCGAGCCGCGGACCAGCACCTTGGCGATGTTGGGCGACATGGCGACATAGCGCAGGCCGGCGCCCATCGCCGCGCCCAGCGACTCGCGCGGCAGGGTTTGCTCGGGCAGCGCCGGCTTCCAGCGGGCCAGCACGACGATCAGGCCGATATAGCTGACGGCGTTGGCGGCGAAGGCGGCCGCAGCACCGGCGGCGGCGACGATGACGCCGCCGATGGCCGGGCCGACGCTGCGGGTGATGTTGAAACCCAGCGAATTGAGCGCGACGGCCGCCGGCACCTTGGCGCGCGGCACCATGTCACCGACCGAGGCCTGCCATGACGGGCTGTTCAGCGCCGTGCCGCTGTCGATCAGGAAGGTGAAGGCAAGCAGCGTCCACGGCGTCATCCAGCCTTGCCAGGTGAACAAGGTCAGCAGCGCCGAGACGACCAGCATGAAGGTCTGCGCCACCAGCATCACCTTGCGGCGGTTGAAGCTGTCGGCGATGGCGCCGGCAACCAGCGCGAACAGCATGATCGGCAAGGTGGTCGAGGCCTGGACCAGCGCCACCTGGTAGGGCGAGGTGGCGATCGTGGTCATCATCCAGGCGGCGCCCACGCCCTGGATCAGGCCGCCGAAATTCGACACCAGGCTGGCCGACCAGACGGCGCGGAAGATGCCGTGCCGGAACGGCGCCAGCGCGGAGACGCGTTCGCTTTCCGGCTCGTCGTCGATCATGGTTACGCCTTCGTCCGCTATAGAGGCTGGCCGCACCCGGAGGCCGGGCGACTCGCCAAAGAGTGCGACCCAACAATAGGATGGCAAAGGCGAAAATGCGTCGGCGAAGCTTTAAACCAAGCATCTCGCCCGTCTGGACCAACTTTTGGTTATTTTGCACCTTTGGTCTCAGCGCGCAGGGCCTCGGTCAGGTCGCCTGTCGTCTCGCCATTCATGTAGAGCCTGAGCAGCATTTCCATGCCGACGAGACGCAGGCGCGACGTCTCCTGGCTTCTCGCCATATCGATCAGGTCGTCCAATTCGGAAGATGACCATTTCATCGCGTCGCGCAGCAGACCGCCGCGCAGCATTCCTTGAGTGCCAGCCGAAAAGGCGGCGTCCATCTCGAAGCCGTTCTTCGCGGCGCGAATGTTCTCGCGCGGCAGATGGCGCTCGGCGACCTTCTTGAGCAGCCACTTGCCGGTCCCGTCGCGATATTTCTGCCTGCGCGGCAGATGAAGGGCGAAGTCGATCAGCCGGTTCTCAAGGAACGGCACCCTGAGCTCGACGGACGCCGCCATGCTCAACCGGTCGTGCCGGTGCAGCAGGTCCTGCAGGTGCGAGTAGAGGTCGTAGAAGCAGCTTGCCAGAAAGGCGCGATCGCTGGCCGGCGCGACGCCTTCCAGCCTGTCGAACAGCTTTGTCTGCAGGAAGTTCAGCTCGGGCGACAGGGCCCTGAGCGCCATGGCGCGGTCCGTCGGCGAGCCGCGACCGATCGAGCTGCGGAACGGGGCGCGGCGCAATTCGGCGAATTTGCGGTCGCGCCTGGCCTTCGACCGGAGCAGGCGCTGCAGCCAGGGCTGGCGCCAGAGCCTCATCGTCGATGCCTGCCATTTGTAGCCGCCGAAAAGCTCGTCGGAGCCTTCGCCGGTGAGCAGCACCTTGACGCCGTCGGCGCGGCACTGCTCGGCAAGCGCCAGCAGCGCCGCGTGACTGGCATGCCAGCCGTCGGTTTCGAGATGCCAGACCGCGCGCGGCCACAGCTCGAGGAACCGGTCCCTGTCGAAAGGCACCCGACGCAGGCCGACGCCGACATGCCGGCCGGTCCGCTCGGCGTTCGGCGCCTCGCTGCGGCCGAGCTTCTGGTCGACGACATAGCCGTGCAACTCCGGCCTGAAGCGTTTGGCGAGCGCGGTGATCAGGCCGGAATCGACGCCGCCGCTGCAGGCGGTGGCAAGGCTGGCATCGGCGATGCAATGCAGCTCGACGCTTTGCTCGAGCAGCGTCTGGAGCGTCGCTGCGTGTTCAGCATCGGACGTCTTGTCGCGCGTGATGCGCGTGGCCTCCAAGACATCGAGGACGTGCCAGAAGCGGCGCTTGTCGATGCCGTCCCTTGTAACCTTCCACAGGCCAGCTGGCGGCAGCCGCTCGATGCCGTCGAAAACGCTGTAACTCGAATCGCGGCTCTGCCAGGCGAGCCGCAGCGTCAGCTCGCGCGTGTCGATCCGGCGCGAAAAATCGTGGCAGGCGAGGATCGCTTTGTCCTCGGAGGCGAACAGCATGCGGTCGCCGGTTTCGGCGACCGACATCGGCTTGATGCCCAGCCTGTCCCTGGCAAGCCACAAGGCGCCGGCGCGGGTATCGACATAGGCGAAGGAGAACATGCCGTCGAACAGCGGCACTGCCTTTTGCGGGCCCCAGTGATGCAGGGCCTGAAGCACCACCTCGGTGTCGGACACCGTTCGGAACGCCAGGCCTTCCGCCTCAAGCGTCTTGCGCAGCGCGCGAAAATTATAGACCTCGCCATTGTAGCAAAGCACGCCGTCGCCGGACGCGGTCAGCATCGGCTCGCGCGCGGCGGGCGATGGGTCGATGATGGTCAGCCGGCGGTGGCCGAGCGCCAGGCGGGCGTTGTTCCAGTTGCCGTGATCGTCGGGACCTCGATGCGCCAATGCCTGCATCATGCGCGCGACATCGGAAAGATCGCCGCTGCCGATCGGATCGCGCTTTCGCCAGACGCCGGCTATTCCGCACATGGCCCGCCGGCTCTTCTTGCCTGATGCATCGCTTCCCGGAAGTCGCTTGGAAGAAAGACGCCAGCCAATGCCGGCGTTTACAATCTAGCTGCAACAAGCGTCGCCGCAAGCGTTCATCCGACTTGCGCGGATGCCGCCCGGTGCTTCCCCACGGCTCCGTGTCAGAAGCCGTGTTCGATGCGCTCGAAGATGACGTTGGTGAAGGCCGAGATCTGGCTGCCGATGAACGGGCCGGTCAGCGCCACCACCAGCATGATGGCGACGATCTTCGGCACGAAGGTCAGCGTGATTTCCTGGATCTGGGTCAGCGCCTGGATGAGCGCGATGCCGATGCCGACCGCCATCGCCACCAGCACCACGGGGGCGGAAGCGGTGAGCACCGTCCACACCGCGAACTGGACGATATCGAGGGCATCGGCCTCGTTCATGGGCTGCCCCTGTCGAGACCTGCTAGGCGGCCGGTTTGATCGAGACGCCCGCGCCGACCGGGACCTGGGTGCCGTCCTGCAGCACGGCGATCAGGCCGCTGCTGGAGAGCGTCACCGAAGCCACCGTGCCGGTGGTCTTGCCATCGGCCGAGGTGATCGAGCGGCCGATCAGCGCGTCGGCCTGCGACAAGGCCGAGGACTGCATGATCTGGTCGAGCTTGGTGTTGGTCTGCACCGACTGCTCGACCTGGGAGAAGGTGGCGAGCTGCGCGACATACTGCGTGGAATCCATCGGCTTGGTCGGATCCTGGTTCTTCATCTCGGCGATCAGGAGCTTCAGGAACGACTGGTAGTCCACGGCCGTCTTCGAGGTCTGCTGGCTGGCCTGGTTGGCGCCAACCGGGATCGTTGTCGTCATGTCCACGGCCATCTTATGCTCCTACAGCCAATGCGCGCGGCGTTTCGGGAATGTCGTCATTGTCTTCGAGCGCCCTGCGCTCGAGCGGATAGAGCGCGCGGATCGCTTTCAGCGCCTCGTAGATATCATCCTCGCCGACCATGCGGTCGATCTGCTTCAGGCCCTTGCAGATGTCCTGGTTGTCGAAGCTCGCGATCAGCATCGGCAGCGAGCGGCGGAACATCTCGCGCGCCTCGGCGGCGCCCGCCGGGTTGATCAGCATGATCTGCACGATGAAATAGAGCTGCCTGAGCGGGGTCGAGGCCTGGTCGGCCTGGATGACGTGGCTTTCGAGCAGGAACTGCACGTCGTTCATCAGTTCGATGGTCACCTTGCGGTCGACGCGGATGACAGCACCGTTGATATAGATCTTCTCGTTGGGCTTCAGCGAGATCTTCAGCGTGTTGGTCATTGGATGCCGTCTCGGATGATCTGGGAGACCTCGATCAGTCCTTCGAAATTGTTGGTGCGGCCCTGGCGGATGTCTTCCGTCTCGCGCAGCAGCCACAGGCCGATGGAGATCAGGTTGGCGCGCAGCTCCTTCGGCAGGGCGTTGTCGCTGGAGCCGAGATCCTCGACGAAGGTGGTCCAGACGCGGTTGGTGAAGTGCAGCGCCTCGACGGCTTCCATCGACTCGGTGCCAACGGCTGCTGCCGCAGCCAGCATGTCGATCGAACGGGTGAGCAATTGCCGCTCCCGGTCCTTGGCATCGGCGACGGAGTCGGTCTGGATGTCGGCGTAGGAGAATTGATACATCGTCGGCGCTCTCGCGTTCCGGTTTACGTGTTCAAGTCAGATAGTTCAGCAGGCTGAGCTGCTGCAGACGCGCGGTCAAGGCGAAAGAGGTCTCGATATGCTGCGTCAGGTCGGCGACGCGGGTAGCGGCTTCCGCCGGATCGACGCCTTCGAGATCGATGATATGCTTCTCGAAGAGGTCGACCTGGGTTTTCATGCGGTCGCTGGCATCGGACACGCGCTGCTGGGCAAGGCCCGTTTCGGCCCGCACCTGGGTAACGCCGCCGATGGCGTCGCCGACCAGCGTCTGCGCGCGGCTGACGACGGCGTTCTGGGCGGCCTCGCTGATGCTGCCGGTAAGCAGGCTGCTGACCATGGCGGCAGCCATGGCGAGCTTGCGGATGCCCTGTTCGTTGGCGCTGACCGAGGTCTGGGTGGTTTCGTTGAGCGAGATGCGGCTGGTGATCTGGTCGTCGGTGGCGCTCGACCAGTTGGCCTGCCAGCCGGCGCCCAGGAATTGCGGCTCGACCTTGGTGGTGATGAAGTCGTCCATCTGCGCGCCGGTGATGTTGGCCGCTGCCGGGTCGGTCTGGGCAAAGCCGAAATAGCTCGAAAAGGCGGCATCGAAGGCGGCCTTGGCCGGCGAGCCGGCGGCGTTGAAATCGTCGATCGGCTTGACGTCGGTGTTGGTGCCGGCAAACAGATATTCGCCGTTGACGCTGGTGTTCAGGATACCCGTCATCTGCTGCAGTGCCGAGGCGCCGGCGGTCTGCAGGATGCTGGTCGAGGAGTCGCCCGACACGCCGCTGGTCAGCGCCGACAGGAAGCTCTGCGCGGCACCGGCGATCTGGCCGAGCGAATCCTGGGTCGATGTCAGGCGCGCCGTGACGAGCGCGTTGGAATCGACGATGCCGTTCAGCCGGTCGAGATCGCGCTGGAAGGTAACGGCCTGGGTTGTGCGGCTGCCAAGCGCCAGGCCGACATCGGCGACAGTACCGGTCTGCGATTCCTTAGTCGCCTTGATGAGGTCGGCCTGCATCTTCGCTTGCTGGTAACGCAGGGCGTTGGAGATAGCGGCTGAGGAAACGGCTGTCGCTTTCATGGATTATCCTACCGCGCTCATCAGGGCGTCCAGCATGTCGCTCACGGTCTTCATCATATGCGCCGAGGCCTGATAGGTGTGCTCGAGGTCGAGAAGCAGGGACATTTCCTGGTCGACATTGACCCCGGTGTCGTTGGACAGCGCCTCGGCCGTGCGTGCCGCCAGCGCCTGCTTGCTGTCGGCATTGGTCGAGGCCTGCTGGCGCACGCCTTCGAACCAGCCGATGGCATTGGCCGCGTAGTCGGAGACGCCGGAGCTGACGGTGATGCCGGCTGAGGTATCGAAGGCCATCGGCTGATCGAGCTTGTTGCCGTAGCTGATCAGAAGGTCCGAATAGGATGCGCCGCCGGTGTTGACGACATAGGCCGCGCCGTTGGCGCCGCCGTCGCGCAACAGGGCGGGATTGCCGCTGGCGCTCGGATCGAAGGCGGCGTTGACGCCGATTGAGCCGGCAAGGCCGTCGACCAAGGTGCCGGCGGCCGGGATCGCCGGCGCGCCGGACCATGTAAACAGGCCGGCCGCATTGGGCTGCGATGGCGCGGTTTCGGCAAATGCCGTGACGAGGCCGCGCGCGATCTCGTCGAGCTGGCTCTGCATGGTCGAGGCGACGCCATCGCGCAGCTTCAGCAGACCCGCTAGCTTGCCGTCGGCGGTGGCGTTGTCGCCGGTGCCGGCCGAGACCGGCACGTTGTCGATGTAGACCGTGTTGCCGGGCGTGCCGGCCGAGTAGCCGGCCGACGGCGCGAAGGTCACCGAGCGCGGCACGGTCTCGAACAGCGTCGAGCCGTCCTTGGTGGTGATGACCATGTCGTTGTCGCCGCGCGTGAAGGTCGAGACCGGGACATATTCCGATATCTTCTTCAAGAGCGCATCGCGCTGGTCGAGCGCGTCGGACACGTCGGTGCCCGATCGTGTGCCGGAGATGACGGCCGTGTTGGCGTCCTGGAACTGGCCGAGCAGGGAGTTGAGGTCGTCGACGGCGGTGGCGATCTGGCTGTCGGCCTGGGTGCGGAAGTCCTGGATCGCCTTGGTGCCGCTGTTGAGAGAATTCACCACCTGCTTGGCGGCGTCGATGACGCTGGTGCCGAGGTTCTGGTTCGATGGCGTCGTGGCGTAGAGCTGCAGGGCCTTCTGCAGGTTGGCGATCGCCGTCGAGGGGGACGAAGCGTTGTCGACCCCGTTGACCGACAGATCGAGCTGATCCATGCCGTTGTAGAGCGCGCTCTGACCGCTCCATGCCGACAGCGCCGAAAGGTTCTGCCGGAACAGGAGATCATTCGCGGTGCGCTGGATTTCCACCGACCGGGCGCCGGGCGCCGTGCTGGTCACCACGGCGATGCGGCGGGTATAGTCCGGGTTCGACGCGTCGGCCACATTGCGCGATACGACGCTGGTCTGCTTGGACGTGGCCAGGAGCGCCGATTGGGCAATGCTTAGTGCGGAGGAAAGCGACATGCTGATCTTTCACGGGCGGCGCCCGTCGTTTATCTCTTCAGGTTGACGAGAACGTCCATCAGGTCCGATCCGGTCTGGAAGACCTTGGAATTGGCGGTGTAGCTGCGCTGCGCCGCAATCATGTTGGTCAGTTCCTCGGCGATATCGACGTTGGAGTTTTCAAGCGCCCCGGAGACGATGGAGCCGAGCTTGCCTTCATTGGCAAAGCCGATGTGGACGGCGCCGGAGTCGGTGCTCTGCACATAGACGTTGCCGGGCATTGCGGTGAGGTTGTCGGGGCTCTGAACGTCGGCCAGCGGGATCTTGTAAAGCGCCTTGGTCGAGCCGTCCGCGAACTGCGCGTAGATGATGCCGTCCTGGCCGATCTGGACCTTCTGGATGGAGCTCGGCGCGTTGCCGTTGACCTTGGCGTCGGCGACGGTGAAGCCGGTTCCGAGCTGGGTGACCTTGGAAAGATCGAGATCGAGGGTCGATCCGCCCGGCACCGTGAAGGAAATGTTGTCGGTGCCGGTGATCTTACCCGTGGTGGTGTCGAAGGTAAGGTTCTGCGATGCCAGCGCGCCGCCCGTATAGGGGAAAGAGGTGCCTGGGGTCGCCTTCGACTGGTCGAAGACCGAGACCTGCCAGGTGCCGGCGCCGGTGTTGGTGAAGTAGACGTCGAGCAGCTTCTTGTTGCCGAGATTGTCATAGGCAACCAGCGAGGTTTTCGACGTGTATTCGGCGGTCGCGCTGTTGGTGGACGGCAGCGGGCCGGCAGGCGGCGTCGCGCCCGCCGGCAGATTGCCGGAGAAGAGGCCCTCGGTGCTCGGCGTCGCCGTCATTTGCTGGTCGGAGATCTGCACCGGCACAAGGCCTTCGAAGCCGTTGGCGGTCGCGGCAGGGTCGCCATTGGCGTAGCTGTAGGCCATAAGCTGGTAGCCCGCGGCATTGACCAGCCGCCCCTCCGCGTCCGGAACGAAGGAGCCGGCGCGGGTGAGATAGGGCGTGCCGCTGGCATCCTGCACCACGAAGAAGCCATCGCCGTTGACGGCAAGGTCGGACACCGAGGTGGTGTAGGTCATGACGCCTTGCGTGCTGACGGCCGAGCGGATCGTGGTGGTCACGCCGCCGGAATTGTAGGCGCCCCCGGTGCCGGGCATGATCAGTGTCGAAAACTCGGCCGAAGAGCGCTTGTAGCCGGTGGTGTCCGAGTTGGCGATGTTGTCGGCCACCGCGGAGAGGCGGTTGGCCTGCGCGTTCATACCGGAAACGCCGGTCCGCATCATTCCGTAGAGGCTCATCGATACATCTCCGCAGTGCCTGGGTAGCAGGCCATAAAATTATGCCTCGTGTCTTGCGCGAGGCTGGTGCGGGATGTGCCTTGGGCGTGATGGCGTTTCGTCGAATCGCCATCACGCCCAAACTCTTTGTTGGACCATGATCTTTGTCCGAAAACCGGTTTCCACTTTTCGGGATCATGCTCTAGGGCGGCCATCAAAACACCAGCCGGTAGCCGAGGAACCTCTTGGAATCGATCGGGTCGTGGCCGAGCTTCTCGCGCAGCTTCTTGCGCAGCTTCGAGATGTGACTCTCCACCACGTTCTCCTCGACCTCCTCGTCGAAGATGCCGTAGATGGCGTTGAAGACCTGGGTCTTGGTCACGCGCCGGCCGCGGTTGCTGGCCAGATATTCCAGGATGCGCCGCTCGCGCCGCGGCAGCGGCAGCGGCTCGCCGTTGATCTCCGGATCGCGGCCGTCCATGAAGATGCGCATCGACCCGACTTCGGTATAGGCGGCCTCTTCGGAGCCGCGGCGGCGGATGGCGGTGATACGGGCGAGGATCTCGCGGATATGGACAGGCTTGCGCACGACGTCGTCGACGCCGCTTTCGAAGAGCCGCAGCGTATGTTCCAGCGAGTGATGTTCGCTGAGCGCGATCACCGGCGCGCCGGTGCGGTCGCGGATCTGGCGCGGCGATATCGCGCCATCGCGGCAGTCGCCGATGAGAAAAGCCCTGACGCATCTGAGATCGGTGTCGGCGGCGGAACTCACCCACTCGCCGAATTCGCCGGGCGCGAAGCCGGCTGTGGCCACGCCCTCGCGATCGAAAAGTGAAGAGTAGCCCTCTGTCACGAGCTCCCGCTCGTCAACGATCACGATCATCGGCCCGCCCTCCGAATCAAATTCACTTGCCCCGTGTGGAAAGGGGTACCCGGCCCGGCGAATCCTGAAAAACCATCATTTCTTGTAACTATTTTCTTGGGAGTTTTTTTGGGAGCCGTAATAAAAGCGGTTGTGCGGGGTGTGTTTGCCCCACTTTGGCAGACGAATATCGGCGTCGGCGCGCAGGCCGACGAAGCCCGATCAGCATTGAAGGCCAGCAACTATTGGTTGCAGAAAGTGCTGGCATTCGGCGTCCATTTGCCGAAGCCGGTGGCGACCATGTTGGCAATGACGCGGCAGACATAGACCTTCTGCGCCGGATCGTTGTCGGGGCCGGCATGATAGCGGGCGACGGCCATCGACCAAGTCATATGCCGGGCATGCAAGCTCACCAGAAAGCGCGCCGCGTAATCGACATTCTGATGCGGGTCGAGCATGTCCTCGACGCTGCGGAAATGATTGCCATGATAGTGCTGGTTGATCTGCATACAGCCGAGATCGATCAGCGTCTTGCCCTCGCGACGCGCATTCTCGAATGCGGCGAGCGCTTCGCCGCGGCTGCGCGGAAACACAGCTTTTCCTTCTATATTCAAGGCATTAGGCTGAAGGCTGCCTTTCTTTCCAGTCTCCGTCAGGCCGACGGCATAGAGAATGCCGGCCGGCACGCCGTAGCGATCGGCCGCGCGCAGGATCTCCGGCTCGCAGGGATTGGCGGCGGCGCTGGCCGTGCCGGCAGCGAAACTAGATATACATATCGTCGTCAGCACGCTCGCGAAGAGGCGAAGCAGCACGACCGAATTCCTGTGCGCCATTGCCATCGTTCCTTCCCGGTTGCCGGCCGCCGCCCGCGCCGTTGCCGCCCGAGTTCCCCGGCTGGAACGAAGGCTGGTCGCGGCCTGTCGACATCGGCATGGCACTGGTCGCGTCGGCTCGGCCGGCCGCATGCGCTGCTATCGAAGGTTGCAGGATGGTGACCTTGTCGACGTCGAAGCCGAGGCTGCGCATGGACTTGACGATGGCGTCGCTGTCGGCGGTGAGGCGTCGGTATGCCTCGTGTGTCTCGGGCTTCATCTCAATCGAAAGTTGCTCCCCCGAGAGCCGCAGGCTGGCGATAACCGATCCGAGCTCCGAAGGGTGGAGCTCGATCTTCAGCACATGTGTCGGAACGGCAACAGAATTGGTCGTCTGGGAGCCTGCCGAGGCGCTTGCAAAGGCCTGCTGAACGCCATTGTCGGAGGCAAGCCCTTCAACCAGCGCCGATGCCGTCTGGCCGATCGGGTTTTGCGCCGGCGCTGGGAAGCTCTGCTGGCTGACGACTTCCATGCGTGTGGCGGAAGCAGATGGCTTGGCCGGTGTCTGCTGCGTGGTCGACTGCGATTGTTGCGAGGCCTTGGAGGCGGAAGCCGGCCGCCAGCCATGCGGCGGTACCGGGTTGTCGGCCTGCGGTTCATTGCCTTGCGCCGGCAAGATTTTGGTATTGCTGCGGCCCGGCATATCGAGAGCCATGTCTGCCTTCACCGGCTTCTGCCCGAAATCGGGCCCGGAATCTTCAGTCGCCGTCGAACGGGTGGATCGCGACAGCGGTTCGGCGGAATTGTCGACCGCCGCGCGCTTGCCCGAGCGCAGCGGCAGTTCCAGCGAGCCGCTGTCGCCGGCGGCTTCTTCGCCGTCAGCGGAATCCTTGCCGCCCGCGCCCGACGATTGCGCGAAATGTTTCATGTCGCTCAGCGCCATCAGCAACGGCAAGCGGTCCTGCAGCGGCGCGGAATCGTCGGCTTGCGCCGTGGAATCTTTGTCCGCCGTTGGCTTCGCCTGATCTGTCTGGGCGGTGGTCTTGGCGGACTTTCCCGCGGCTGCTTTCCGCGAGCCGGTTTTATCCTGCGGGCCGTGGTCCGGCTCCTGGTTGGCGTTGTTGGCGGATGAACGCTTTGCCGCATGCGCGTCCGGCATCACCGGTCCGGCCGCGTGCTTGTCCTGCGGCCGATCGGGCTTTTCCGTCCCGCTCACCATCTCGCCGAAATTCTGATCCTTGTCCTTGCCGCCGGCGGCGTGCTGCCGGGGCTGGGTCGAAGCAAAGCCCGGCAGGGTCTGGTTGACGCTGGTCATCTGGGGGCTGCTCCGAGGAGTTGGTCGATCTGGTCGAGCTGACGCCGCGTGCTGGTCACCGCCGCATCGATCGGGTCTTGCGCATCGGGCGTCGCCGGCGCGGATGCCTGTACTACCGGCGCGGTGTCGGTCGGCGCCGGAGCGGACGCCGGCGTTTCAGCCGATGTTTGCGCCGGCTGCGGGACAGGGGGTGGCGAAGCCGCGGGCGGCCTGTCTTTCACCTGGTCGCTTGCCGCGACCGCCGGATCGCTTGCAGCGACCGCCGGATCGCTTGCAGCGACCGTTGGCTGGTCGGGCATCGCTCCTTCGACCGGAGGCAAGTCCGCATTGGCTGGATCGGCCGAGGCCTCGGTCACGGATTTCGCCTCGTCACTTTTTGCAACGGTTTTTGGTGCGGCTTCAGCATTGGCGGCCGCTTTCACCGGCGCCACCACTTCGCCGGCGACAGCCTGTGCCGCGTCAAGCAGGTCGCGGTCGCTTTGCGAAAGCTTGCCGCGCTCGATTTTGCCGAGCTTGGCGCGCACTTCATCGACACTGGCCGATGTCATGGTGGACAGGCTCGAATAGAGCTGGGTGCGCGGGTCGTCCTGATTGCCGTTGCCGTTGCGGCCCAGCTCCGCCTTCGCCGAGGCGAAAGTCGAGAGCTCCGTCATCCCGTCGATCGCGGCACGGCGCGCGATGCGCAGGTAGATCACCTTCTCGCGCTCGGGATCCATCATCGAGGTGATGTCGGCGATCTTGTCCTGGCTGATCGCCATGTGCAGGGTGATGACGCCGGAAACGAAGGCATCGGCGAACTGGCTGGCGTAGGGCGAATAGAGAAAGGATGCGACATACTGGGTCGAAGCCAGCGCGAAACGGGCGGCGTCGCCCCGCGCGGCCGCGATGCCCACGGAGCGGCGAAGCGCCGCCTCCTCGACCAAGGTGCCGGGGCTGAGTAGGCGCGCCTCGTCGAGCAGCGCAAGCGCTGCCGCCGGGTCATCGGAGGCAAGCAGCGAGCCCTTGACCAGCGCCAGGAAGGCGCCGAGGTCGGCGGGCACGCTCATCGGATCGATCGGCTTCAGCATTTCGATCGCCTCGGCCGGCCGGCCGCTCAGATAAGCGACGACGCCTTTGGCTATGGCCAGGCTTTGCGGGTCGGTTACCGCGCGCGAAGCTGCCGCGGCGACCGTCACCGGATTGCCGCCGCTCATGCCATAGACGAGCAAGGCGCGGAAGTTCTTCGGCTCCTTGAAGTCCTCGGCATTCGCGTCGCGCATCCGCGCGTCGATCATTTCGAGGAGTTTTGCCTGCATCGGCAGCGCTGCATGATCGCCGCCGGCAATGCGGTCCTGGATCAGCTGCAGCGAACGCACCAGCTGATAGGGCTGCAGCGCATCCTGCGCGAAGGCCGGCGATGGCCCCGCGGCAAGCAGCGCCAGCGCTATCACGCGGCCGATGACGGTTCTGCTCCTCATCCGCCGGCCGCCATCAGGATTTCGATGCGCCGGTTCGCGGCAGCCATCGGATCGGAGGCGATCTTGGGCTGCCGGTCGGCGAAGCCCGCGACCTCGGTGATGCGGTTTTCGTCGACGCCGCCGCGCACCAGCATGTAGTAGGCCGAATGGGCGCGCGCGGTGGACAGCCGCCAGTTGTCGTAAGTGTCGCTGCGAAACGGCCGCGCGTCTGTGTGGCCGCTGATGGTGATGGTGCCCTTCTTCTCGTTGATGATCTGGCCGATCTTTTCCATCGCCAGCACCAGTTCGCGGCGCGGCATGGCCGAGCCGATCTCGAACATGCCGAAATCGAGCTGGTCGGTGATCGAAATGACGACACCCTTGTCGGTGGCCTCGACCGAGACGCCGTCGGCGAGCTTTTCGCCCGGCAGGAATGCCTTGGCGAGTTCCTGCTTGATGTCCGCCGCTTCCTGGAGCGTGGCTTTGCTCGGCGCCTTGTCACCTTTGTCGGCGGCTTGCTCGGATTCGGCTTTTTCCGCCTTCGCCGTTTCGGCTTTGGTGTCGGCCGCTGCAGCCTCGCGCTTGTCGACTTCAGCTTTCCCGCCCTGGGCTTTCTCGGTCTTGTTTTCTTCGCCCGACGGCTTCTCGGCCTCGCCTTGCGCGGCCTTTGGCCCGCCCTTGGCGTCGGTCTTTTCCGGAGTTGCCGGCGGCTCCAGCGGCGCGGCCGTCAGCGGAGGAGCGGCCGGAACGACCTTCACCTTCGGCACCGCGACCGTGGCGACTTTCTCGCCTGGCTTGACCGGATCGCCTTCGATCTTGGCGCGTTCGGCGGTGGCCTCGGCGCCAGGCGCCGCCACTTGTTGCGACCAGAAATCCGGCGCGAACGGATCGCGATAGGATTCGCCACCGGAGGCACCGGTTGCCGGGCCGGCCGCCTGGGCGCCGCCTTCGCCCTTGGCGCTGACGTTCTGCATCACGCCGGTATCGGCCGCGACCTCCGCCAGCACCGCATAGGGATCGGCAAACAGCTTTTCGTCGGAGAGCTGGGCATCCTGCGCCCCGTCCTTGGTCTGGCGACGTTCGGAGGAACCGGCGCCGCCCTTGCCGTCATCGCCCGCCTTGGTCGCGCCTTGCTGCGGGTTGTCCGCGGTCAGCCCAACCTTGCTCGGGCCGTCACCGAGATCTTCCAGGCCCTTGCGGCTGGAGTTGCGATCGATCAGCTCGACCGGATTGAAATAACTGGCAACGGCTGCCTTGGTCTGCTCGTTGGCGGCGTTGATCAGCCACATGACGAGGAAGAAGCACATCATCGCCGTCATGAAGTCGGCGAAGGCGATCTTCCACACGCCACCATGGTGGTCCTCGTCATGACCGTCGTGATTGCGCTTCACGATGATGATCTCGTGCCGGGGGTCGGCATGGTCGACGGCGCTCATGACAGGACCTCCGACAAGGATGCCGACCACTCGGCGATACGCGTCTCGAACACCGTTTCGTCGATGGTGACGGTCAGGTCGAAGCCCGGCGCCTCGGTGAAGTCGAGATTGGCGGCGCGGGACCCGAGCGCCGCTTGCAGCGGCTCGAACAGCGAGAGCGGCCCCCGGACACCGATGCGCACGGCCTCGCTGTCGGCGACCGCGGCGCCGATCACGCGCGAAAGGGCCTGCAGTGAGCGTTGCTGCAGGTCGTCGCTGAGAAGGCCGCCGACGATACGGGCGACGGTCGCGCCGGCAAGCTCGGCAACGCGCCGCTCCATGGCCTCGATCCGCGTGGCGACAGCGGCGCCGAGATCGCCGCCGAAGCTTTCAAGGAATGTTTTCGCCGCATCGTCGCTGGCCTGCCGCTCGGCGTCGAGCGCCGCCTGATGGGCGAGCGCAAGGCGCGCCTCAAGCGCTGCCTCCGCGTCGGCCACAGCCTCGGCGATCAGCGCGCCGATATCGGCCTGCGGCGCCGGCACGGCCGGCTTATGCTCGGCGTTGCGTGCGGTCGGCGCCTGATCGGCACGCGGTATTCGCGAACCAAAATCGGGCAGGAGATCGAAGAGTGCCGAGGCCATGGCCTAACCCACGGCTTCCGGGACGGCTGCCCATTTGCGCAGAATCTGCGCGGTGCGCTCCTCGTTGAGATCGACCATGCGGGCAAGCCGCTCCTGCGGCGCCGGCCGGATTTTCTGGCGCAAGTCATCGAGCGGGGTCGCTCCGGCGCGCGCGCCGGCCGGGGTCTCGGCGGTGATCGCGGCGACCGGCGCATCGGGCGTCGGCAAGGAACGCTGCACGTCGTCGAAGCTCGGGCCGGCAATGGCCGCGGGCTTCGCCGACGCCGTCAGCGCGGCGGCCATCGGCTTGAGGCCGAAGAAGGCCACCAGGAAGACGACGACGATGAAGGCTCCGGCATTGATCAGCGTGCCGGTATAGGTGCCGATCGAGGCGAGGATGCCCGGCTGGTCGATCGGCTCGCCGTCGAGGCCGTTGATGAACTCGACGGACGACACGTCGATGATGTCGCCGCGCTTGTCGTCGAAGCCGGTCGCCGAGGCGACCATCTTCTGGATATCCGCGACGCGCTTGGCGATCTGTTCAGGGGTGGCATCCTTGCCGAGGATGGTCTTGAGGCGATCCTGGTTGACGACGACCGCGATCGACATCTTGTTGACCGTGTAACCGTTCGAAACGGTCGCGATCTTCTTCGAGTTGATCTCGTAGTTGGTGATCTCCTCCTTGCGGTCGTTCTGCGAGGTGGATTGCGGTCCCTCGGTGCTGGTGGTCTGCGTCTCGGGCAGGTTCTGCTCGACGCTGGTCGGGGTCGAGGCCTGCTTCTGGTTGCTGGCCTCGTTGGTCTTCACCGACTGCACCGAACGCTCGACGCGTGAGTTCGGATCGAAGATCGTCTCCTCGGTCTGGCGCGTGTCGGTGTTGACGTCGGCCTTGACACTGGCGCGGAAATTGTCCGGGCCGAGATAAGGGGTGAGCGCGCGGCGGATGTTGTCGCCGATCTGCGCCTCGACCGTCTGCTCGACGCCAAGCGTGCGCGCGGCGCTGGTGTTGGACGGATCGTCGCCGGCGGCCAAAAGATTGCCGTTGGAATCGAGCACGGTGACCTTGTCGGCCGAAAGGCCGGGAACAGCCGCGGCGACGAGGTGGCGGATCGACATGGCGCTCTTTTCAGCATCGTTGCCGGCATAGCGGATGACCACCGAGGCGGAGGGCTGCTGCTCGTCGCGGCGGAAATTGGCGCGCTCGGACATGACGATGTGGACGCGCGCCGCCTTGACGCCGGAGATCGACTGGATGGTGCGCGCGATCTCGCCTTCCAGCGCGCGCACGCGGGTGATCTGCTGCATGAAGGAGGTGAGACCGAGCGAGCCGACATTGTCGAACAACTCGTAGCCGGCATTGGAACTGGTCGGCAGGCCTTTCTCGGCAAGCAGCATGCGCGCCTGCGCGGTGGTGCCGGCCGGCACCAGCACGGAGGTGCCGTCGGAGCCGACATCGAAGCCGATGCCGGCATCCGCCAGCACCAGGCCGATCTGGTTCACGTCGGAACGCTCGAGGCCGACATAGAGCGTCTCGTAGGCCGGTCGGTTGAGATAGACGGAGGCGATGCCGATGACGGCCATGACCAGGGCAGCGATGCCGCCCATGAGCGCCAGACGCCTCAGGCCGAAGCTCTTCAAATTCGCGATGATGCTCTGGATCTGTTCCGGCACGATTCAACGGCTCCCAGCATGACTGTCCGCCGGAAGACTAGACCGCGAAGCTTGTGCGAGGATGATAGGGCGTGCCGCCGGAGAGCGAGCGGAATATCAAACCGACGTCTTCTTCTCGGGCAACGAAAAAGGCCGCGCTTCAGGCGCGGCCTTTCGCGGGTCGGGATAGACCTGCGGCTTAGCCGTTCTTGAACAGCTGCAGGATCGACTGCGAGGAGCTGTTGGCGATCGACAGGGACTGGATGCCGAGCTGCTGCTGAACCTGCAGGGCCTGCAGGCGGGTCGATTCCTTGTTCATGTCGGCATCGACGAGCTGGCCGACGCCGCGGTCGATGGAGTCCATCAGGCTCTGCGTGAAGGTCTTCTGCAGGTCGATCGAGCTCTTGGCGGCGCCGAGCACGGTGGCGGCGTCAGTAAGCTGACTCATGACATTGTCGATCTTGGTGACCATCTGCGTGATGATGTCGTCGGTCACGCCCGCCGCCGTGATGTCGATATTGAAGGCGGACACATTGTCGACCTTGGCAACCGTCGCCCCCGCTGCTAGCTGGCCCGCGGCGTTGGCGGCGATGTCGGTGTTGCCGCCGGCGATCGAGGCGGCATAAGCGTTGTCGTATAGCGACTGGGCGGCCGCGGTCGCATAGACCGAGGTCTGGCGGTCGAGAATGCCCTGGTTCTTGACGGCCGTGGGCAGGCCGTTGTCGAACAGCTTGGTGCTCTCGACATCGATATCGATCGTTCCGAGCGAGATGGCGCCGGACGAGGAGCGGTTGAACGAGGCGACGATCTTGGCGTCGGGCTGGACGCCGTCATTGGCGGCGCTGACCTGCTTGGAGATCACCGAAAGAAAATTCGAGCCGGAGAAGGTGGCGGCATCGGCGAAGGACTTCATCTGCGCCTGCAGTGTGTTGATTTCCGTCTGCGTCTTTGCCTTGCTGGCGTCTGTCTGGCCGACCATCGAAAGAAGCTTGGTCTTGAGCTGGCCGACGGTGGTCAGCACATTGTTCATGCCGGTATAGGCGGTGTCGACCTTCGAGGCGCCGAGGCCGAGCGCGTCCTGCACCGTCGACAGGGCCGAGTTGTCGGAGCGCATGGTGGTGGCGATCGACCAGTAGGCGGCGTTGTCGGCGGCCTCGGAGACCCGGTAGCCGGTCGAGATCCGGGCCTGTGTCTGCTCGAGCGATTTGTTGGTGGCGTTGAGGCTTTGAAGTGCAGTCAACGCCGCAGCGTTCGTCATGATGCTCGCCAAGAAACTCGCTCCTTCTCAAAAGCCGGCATGCCACACAGGCCGGGTTCGGCCTGTCCATCGGTTGCGATCGTGCCGGTCGGGCCGATTCGACAACCTAAGTGATTGGTTAACCATACCTAGCGCGATATGGTTAATGGCCTGTTAAAAGTAGGCTTTCGGGAAGTTAAGAAACGAGGGTTGCGCGGGCCTTGAGCAAACGCAATTCGGGCCGCGCTTTTGGCGCGGCCCGATGCTTTGGTCCGGTCAGTATGGAGCGATCAGCCGCGGAAGAGCGACAGGATCGACTGCGAGGAGCCGTTGGCGATCGACAGCGCCTGGACGCCGAGCTGCTGCTGCACCTGCAGAGCCTGGAGGCGGGTCGATTCCTTGTTCATGTCGGCATCGACGAGCTGGCCGACGCCGCGATCGATGGAGTCCATCAGGCTCGAGGTGAAGGTCTTCTGCAGATCGATCGAGCTCTTGGCGGCGCCGAGCTTGGTGGCGGCGTTCGTCATCGACTTGAGCGCGGCATCGACGACGTTCATCATCGCCTGGATCTGAGTGTCGCTTGCAGCGGTGGTGCCGGAGAAGATCTTCAGGCTGTCGACCGTGTAGGTGTCGGTGGCCGCCGCAGCAGCGCCCAGGGTCGGGGCCGAAGCAGTGGCCACGACGCTGCCATCGGTGCCGAGACGGTTGGCGTCGAGGATACCCTTCGTCACGCCCGCCGCGCTGCCGGCCTCATACAGCTTGATGCTTTCCACGTTGACGTCGATCGTCGAGATCGAAACCGCGCCGGTGGCGCTACGGTTGAAGGCCGAAACGATCTTGACGTCGGCCGCGGTCGTGGCGGTGGTGCCGCTGTTGACCGACAGCATGTTGGTGCCGGAGAAGGTGGCGCCATCGGCATAGGCCTTCAGCTGCTTCTGGAGAGCGGCGATTTCGACCTGGGTCTTTTCCTTTGAAGCATCCGTCTGGCCGTAGGAAGCGGTCAGCTTCTGCTGGATCTGGTTGATGGTCGTGATCGCGCTGTCCATGCCGGTGTAGGCGGTGTCGACCTTCGAAGCGCCGAGGCCGAGAGCGTCCGAAACGGTGGACATGGCCTGGTTGTCGGAGCGCATCGTGGTGGCGATCGACCAGTAAGCGGCGTTGTCGGAAGCCTGCGAGACGCGATAGCCCGTCGAGATGCGGGCCTGGGTGGTGTCGAGGTTCTTCTGGGTGGCGTTCAAGCTCTGCAGCGCGGTCAGCGCCGAGGCGTTGGTCATGATACTGGCCATGGTACTCGTACCCTATTTTTACACGGATTTTTTTGACATACCGGCATGTCCGGTATGACGGTGCGGCATCATGCCAATGATCTGTGAAACCCGATCACCCGCCATCTGCAGGCGACTATGGCGGCAAGTTGCTACCAAAGACCTAAATCGGACGGTTAATCGAAAATAATGTCGGGAAGATTTGCGCGCACTTTGCCCAAGCTGTCGAGACTTGGCGCGGCACGCTCGCGCGTGGTCCTACGGGAACTATCAGGTGAAGGATCGCACAAGGCTGCCGACCAGCAGGTTCCAGCCGTCGATCAAAACGAAGAAGAGGATCTTGAACGGCAGCGACACCACCGTCGGCGGCAGCATCATCATGCCCATGGCCATGGTGACGGTGGCGACAATGAGGTCGATGACGAGGAAGGGCAGCACGATGAGGAAGCCGATCTCGAAGCCGCGCCGGATCTCCGAGATCATGAAGGCCGGCACCAGGATACGCAGGTCGACGGTCTCGCGCGACACGGTCTGGCCGCGCTCGCGGGCGAGGTCGGCGAAGAGGTCGAAATCCTTGTCGCGCACATTGTGCAGCATGAAGTCGCGGAACGGGCCGGAGATCTTCTCGAATGCCTCGCCCTGCGTGATCTGGTTGTCCATCAGCGGCTTGACGCCGGTGTTCCAGGCCTGGTCGAAGGTCGGCGCCATGACATAGAACGTCATGAACAGCGACAGCGAGATCAGGATCAGGTTGGCCGGCGTCGATTGCAGGCCGATGCCGGCGCGCAGGATCGAGAAGGCGATGACGAAGCGGGTGAAGCTCGTCACCATGATCAAAAGGCCCGGCGCCACCGAAAGCACGGTGAGCAGGCCAAACATCTGAA
>Ga0207647_10000540_pt1 | contig 30173 bp, 29 predicted proteins | sample KBSCornC2_FD_184295 | JGI IMG/M metagenome (GOLD analysis project Ga0207647, IMG submission 184295) | Corn rhizosphere microbial communities from Kellogg Biological Station, Michigan, USA - C2 (SPAdes) (version 2) | ecosystem: Host-associated > Plants > Roots > Rhizosphere ... | reverse complement strand
CCGCGCGCCGCGCCGCCAGAAAAGAGCACGCGCCCGGCGTGTGACGCAGCGTGCTTCGCGCCGCTCCATGTGAGTTCGACGCGAGCCGCACAATCATTGAAAGAGGTCACGTAGTGTCGACGCAATCCCCCCGTTCGCCCGAGACCGGCAAATCCGGCGGCAAATCCGACGGACAGTCCAACGCGAAACCTGGCAACGCGAGCCCCGCCGCCGCCCAACGCGCTGCAGCGAAACCAATGCCCGGCCAACCGAACGGCCGCGGCTCGTGGCAGCGCGGCCGCTGGATGCTGCTGCTGCTGGCCATCGTCTGCGGTGCGCCGATCGCCATCTCGTACTTCATGTACTACGTCGTCAAGCCGACGGGCGGTTCGACGAGCTACGGCACGCTGGTCGAACCGCAACGGCCGATTCCCGAGTCGCTCGTCGTGACCGGCGAAGACGGCAAGCCGCTCAAGCTCGCCACGCTGCGCGGCCACTGGCTGCTGGTTTCCGTCGACAACAGCGCCTGCGACAAAGCCTGCGTCACGAAGCTGTACTTCATGCGGCAAATCCGCGCGGCCCAGGGCCCGGAACGCGAGCGTGTAGTAGAAGTGTGGCTGCGCACGGATGCGGGCAACGTCGCTGACGTGATACAAAAAGCGTATCCCGACACCAACATGCTGATTGCCGATCCGGCGCAAGTGTCGGCATGGCTGCCCGTCGACAAGGGCACTCGAGTGACCGACCACCTCTATATGGTCGATCCGAACGGCAATCTGATGATGCGTTTCCCGAAAGATCCCGACCCGAGCAAGATCAAGGGCGACCTGACCAAGCTGCTCAAGTGGTCCCGCATCGGCTGATGCCGCAACCAGGGTAATCAAGATGTTCGTATTGCAATTGGGCCTGATCGGTTTGTGTATCGCGTTGTTGCCGCTGTCCTACGTGTGGGTCAAGGCCGACGACAACAAATTCCGCAAGCTGGTCTGGCTCACCACTTTCCTGACGCTGGACCTGGTGATGTTCGGCGGCTTCACGCGCCTCACCGATTCCGGCCTCGGCTGTCCCGACTGGCCGGGCTGCTACGGCACGTCGTCGCCGTTCATCGCGCACGCGGCGATCACTGCCGCGCATCAGGCGATGCCCACCGGCCCGGTCAGCATGACGAAGGCATGGATTGAAATGATCCACCGCTACTTCGCCATGGCGATCGGCGTGCTGATCATCGCGCAGACGGTGATTGCGTGGACGGCGCGCATCAAGCGCCGCCCGCTGCATGTGTCGCCGTGGTGGCCGACCTCGCTGTTGCTGCTGATTCTGGTGCAGGGCGCATTCGGCGCATGGACCGTGACGATGAAACTGCAACCGGTGATCGTGACGATTCACTTGCTGCTCGGTCTCGCGCTGCTCGGCACGCTCGGCTGGCTGGCCGCCCGGCAGACGCCGTTGCCCGCTTACGAACCCGAAGCCGCGCGCTGGCGCGCGGCGGCCATCGCCGGCCTCGTACTGCTGATCGTGCAGATCGCGCTGGGCGGATGGGTCAGCACGAACTACGCCGTGCTCGCCTGCACGGACTTCCCGACCTGCAACGGCCAATGGGTCCCGTCAATGGACTTCGAGCACGGCTTCCACCTGTGGCGCGCACTCGGGATGACCCGCGACGGCGACATGATCACGCAGGATGCGCTGGTCGCGATTCACTGGACGCACCGCACGTTCGCGATCGTGGTGGTCGCCTATCTGGTATGGTTCGCGCTGAAACTGCGCCGCTTCGAGTCGCTGCGCCGTCCGGCGGACGGCGTGCTGCTGATCGTGCTGATCCAGTTCATCACCGGGCTGTCGAACATCGTTTTGCAATGGCCGCTACCCATTGCGGTCGCCCATAACGGCGGCGCGGCGATCCTGCTGCTGCTACTCGTTATGCTAAACTTTCGAATCGCTTCTAGCCGTCCCGGCCGCGCCGCGTTGCCCGCGCGCGATGCCGCGCCAGCGTGACCCACATGGACAGCACAACTCTCTCCCAAACGCCCGGCAGCCGGGTCTCCCAGTACATCGCCCTGACCAAGCCGCGCGTCACGCAGCTTGCGGTGTTCTGCGCGGTCATCGGCATGTTTCTGTCGACGCCCGGCATGGTGCCGTGGACCGTGCTGATCGGCGGCACCGTCGGCATCTGGCTGCTGGCCGGCGCGGCGTTCGCGATCAATTGCCTCGTCGAACAGAAAATCGACGCGAAGATGCGCCGCACCTCGTGGCGGCCGTCCGCGCGCGGCGAAATCACCACCACGCAGATCCTGTCGTTTTCGGCCGTGCTCGGCGGCCTCGGCATGTGGACGCTTTACACGTTCGCCAATGCGCTGACCATGTGGCTGACGCTGGCCACCTTCGTCGGCTATGCGGTCATCTATACGCTGCTGCTCAAGCCCGCCACGCCGCAGAACATCGTGATCGGCGGCGCCTCGGGCGCGATGCCGCCGGCGCTCGGGTGGGCCGCGGTCACCGGCCACGTGCCTGGGGACGCATGGATTCTCGTGCTGATCATCTTCGTGTGGACGCCGCCGCATTTCTGGGCGCTCGCGCTCTATCGCCGCAAAGACTACGAAAACGCCGGCTTGCCGATGTTGCCGAACACGCACGGCGAGAAGTACACGCGTCTGCATATCCTGCTCTACACGGTGATCCTGTTCGCGGTCACGATGATGCCGTTCATCTCCGGCATGAGCGGCGTGGTGTACCTCGCGGCGGCGGCGCTGCTCGGCGCCGTGTTCCTCGCGTATGCGTGGAAGATCTATCGGGAGTATTCGGACGATCTGGCGCGCAGAACCTTCCGTTATTCGATCGTTTATCTGTCGCTGCTGTTCGCCGCGCTGCTGATCGACCATTACGCACGCGTCCTGATCGGCGTTTAATCCCATGCTCAAAAACCGCTTCGCGCGCACGGCGCGTGCTGCCGTGCGGACCGCCGTGATCGCTTGCGCGCTTGGCGGCGCCGCGCTGCTGGCAAGCTGCGGCAAGCAGCCGCCGGCGTTCCAGAATCTCGACATCACCGGCAATACGCAGTTCGGCAGTGACTTCGCGCTGCCCGACACGTCCGGCAAGATCCGCACAATGGCGAATTACAAGGGCAAGGTCGTGGTGCTGTTCTTCGGCTACACGCATTGCCCGGATGTCTGCCCGACGACGATGGCCGAACTCTCGCAAGCGCTGCAGCAACTCGGCCCGGAAGACGCGAAGCGCGTACAGGTGCTTTTCGTCACCGTCGATCCCGAGCGCGACACACCCGCCTTGCTCGCGCAATACGTGCCGGCGTTCAACCCGACGTTCGTCGGCTTGCGTCCGGCCGATCAGGCGCAACTCACCAAGGTCACGAAAGACTTCCGCATCTACTATGCGAAAGTGCCGGGCAAGACGCCGGACAGCTACACGATGGATCACACGGCGGCGAGCTACGTGCTCGACACGAACGGCAAACTGCGTCTGTTCGCGCGCGACGGCCAGGGCGCGGCGCCCTGGGTGCACGACATCAAGCTGCTGCTCGACTGACGCTTCGATACATGGGGGCGCGCCTATCAGCCGCGCGCCCCGTTCTCAAATCCCTTCCTCGCTGCCGTTTTCAAGTCGGAACCGGCAAATTCAACCCCGCCGCGAGGCGCGTCGTCTTGAACTCCGTCACTTCATAACGCGCGAGATTTTGCTGCGCGAACGGGTCGCTCGCGAGAATCTCGTCCAGCTTATCGCGCTCGATGCGCACCGCCAGAATGATGCCGCCGTCGCGCGGCATCTTCGGCCCGGCGGCCACGAATACGCCTGCATCGAAGTGCTTCGTCAGAAACGCGCGGTGCGCTTCGAGCGCGTCGTCGATACGTTCGAGCGGTGCGGTGTAGATGAGATTGATGACGTACATAAGTGTTCTCGCAGGCAATTGAATGAATCGAATGGACCGCTCGGATTCGCGGCCACCTGGCCCTCGATTATCGGTCAGCCGCGGGTTTCCTGCGTACGGCCGACTCGCCTCGCGGCCTTTCTTCCAGCCATCGGGCCCCTTACGGTTTTCTCAAGTTGAGCGTCCGCCATGCCGATATAACCGTGGCAATCGTTTGCCGCCGGTATTGGCGTGCGCGGCACTCAAAACGAAATCACACGAGAGAGACCTCAATGAGCAGGATGAGTTTGAATCGCAAACTATGGTTGTCGCTCGCGCTCGTATGGCTGGGGCTGCTCGGCGTCGGCTTGTGGAGCGCGATCGAAACGCGCGGCACGATGCTGGCCGAGCGCAAGGCGGGCATGGCGAACCTCGTCGAAGCGGCGCAGGGCGTCGTGAACGGCTACTACGCGCTTTCGCGGAACGGCAAGATGAGCGAGGCCGATGCCCAGCGCGAGGCGCTCGCCCGTCTCGCGACGATGCGCTACGGCGAGTCCGGCTATCTGTTCGTAATGGATTCGAAACCGGTCGTGCTGATGCATCCGACGCTGCCGCAAATGACCGGCAAGCCAGTGGGCGACTTCAAGGACCCGGACGGCAAGTTGTTGTACGTGGCGATCGTCGATGCCGCCAAGGCCAGCGGCCGCGGCTTCGCGCAATATCGCGGACGTCTGCCGCACAGTGAAACGGCGGTGCCGAAAGTCAGCTACGTGGTGCGTTTCGCGCCGTGGGACTGGAACATCACGAGCGGCGTGTTCATCAAGGACATCGACACCGTCTACTATCAGACGCTGCTGGGACACCTCGCCGTCGTGCTCGTGATCGGCGCGCTCATCTCGCTGGCGATGGTGCTCATCATCCGCAACGTGCGCGCCAGTCTCGGCGGCGAACCGGAACAGGCGGCGCGGCTCGCGGCGAATATCGCGCAGGGCGATCTGACGCAAGCCGTCGCGGTTCGTCCGCATGACAGGACCAGCATGATGGCCGCGATGCATGAAATGCAGAGCCGATTGCAGCGGACCATCGGCGAAATTCGCAGTTCGGCGGAATCGATCGCCTCGGCGACGCAGCAGATTGCAGCCGGCAACGGCGATCTGTCCCAGCGCACCGAGCAGCAGGCGGCCTCGTTGCAGGAAACCGCCGCGAGCATGGAAGAGTTGACCGCGACGGTCAAGCAGAACGCCGACAACGCGCGCCAGGCGAGCGGCCTCGCGCATAACGCGTCCGAGATCGCGACGCGCGGCAACGACGTGGTGAGCCGCGTCATCGACACGATGGGCGAGATCAACGAGAGCTCGCGGCAGATCGCCGACATCATCGGCGTGATCGAGGGCATTGCTTTTCAGACCAACATTCTGGCGTTGAACGCGGCGGTGGAAGCCGCGCGCGCGGGCGAGCAGGGCCGCGGCTTCGCGGTCGTCGCGGGCGAGGTGCGCAGCCTCGCGCAGCGCTCGGGAACGGCGGCCAAGGAGATCAAGCAGTTGATCGGCGCGTCGGTCGAACGCGTGCACAACGGTTCGACGCTCGTGCAGCAAGCGGGCGCGACGATGGGCGAAATCCTGCAAGCGGTGCAACGTGTGACCGACATCATGGGCGAGATCGCGGCGGCGTCCGAGGAACAGAGCGGCGGCATTTCGCAGGTCGGCCGCGCCGTCACGCAAATGGACGAAGTGACGCAGCAGAATGCGGCGCTGGTCGAGCAGGCTGCGGCCGCGGCGGCTTCGTTGCAGGATCAGGCGAGGCGTCTGCGCGACACCGTGAGTGCGTTCCGCGTGAACGGCGCCGATGCCGTGGCCGAGCGCCCGGCTGCCGTGGCGGCGCGCAGAGTGACGGCGGCGGTGCAGGCGGGCCCGAAGCGCGAAGCGGGCGCAACGGGGCGGATGCAGTCGGCCGCGCGTGCCGAGCCGCAGTCGGCCGCGCTGAAGCTCTCCGCGCCTGTCGCATCGGCCACGTCTGCTGCAAGCACAAAGCCGGCGCCGACGCGCCCGGTCGCCGCGGACGCGAAGCCGGTCGCTTCGGACGACGACTGGACCGCGTTCTAGCCAGCCTCGCCGCATTGCAGGCATGTGAGCGCGCGAACCTCTCGTGCGCTCATAGGCCCGTAGCCGGCCACGGAGGCTCGACCGCTTGTCGGGTCGTCGCCCGCAAGCAAAGCCGCGCACGTTCCTGTCTTGCGCGCGAACGCGCATACCTATATGCGATCGTGATATTTCCCATCTCGCCGGGCCTATGAGAGCATTTACGGCCGAGTTGGCGGCGCTGCCATCAGTCACGCAGAGCAACGCGAAGCATCGCTGAGCAACGCCGCCCGCTTCCACCCGAATCTGACATCGATCAGAAAAAGCGAGAACTACATGCAGCGCAGAAACATACTCAAAGCCCTCTCGGCAGTCGTCGCCGGCGCGGCGATCGTCACCAGCTTCGGCGCGCACGCCGACGACAAAGCCATCAAGGTCGGCACCATCGGCGGCTCGGATGCGCAAATCTGGGAAGTCGTCACGAAGGTGGCGAAGCGCGAAGGGCTGAACGTAAAGGTCGTCGAATTCAACGATTACGTGCAGCCGAACGCCGCGCTCGACGCGGGCGACCTCGACGCGAACAGTTTCCAGCATCAGCCCTACCTCGATAGCCAGATCAAGCAGCGCGGCTACAAGATCGTCAACGTCGGCCTGACGTATATCTCGCCGCTCGGCATCTACTCGAAGAAGCTGAAGTCGCTGAAGGATCTGCCGCAAGGCGCGAAGGTCGCGGTGCCGAACGATCCGTCGAACGAGAACCGCGCGCTGCTGTTGTTGCAGGCGCAAGGCGTGATCAAGCTCAAGGCCGGCGCGGGCGCGAACGGCAATAACGCGACCGCGCTCGACGTCGCCGACAATCCGAAGAAGATCAAGCTCGTCGAACTCGACGCCGCACAACTGCCGCGCTCGCTGTCGGACGTCGACGCCGCCGCGATCAACACCAACTTCGCGCTGGCCGCCGGATTGCAGCCGACCAGGGACGCCATCGCGCTCGAGGACATTCACAGCCCGTATGCGAATCTGATCGCCGTGCGCGCACAGGACAAGGACAAGCCGTGGGTCAGGAAGCTGGTCGCGGCTTACCAGTCGGAAGACGTGCGCCAGTTCATCAAGACGCAGTTCAAGGGTTCGGTGGTGCCGTCGTTCTAAGCGGCTGCGTTCAAGCGAGTGCGAGTGAAAGGGGAACTGGCAGCTCCTTCACTCGCATGCAGGCCAGCCCCGCTCCTACAACTCGCGCTCCCACCTCTCAACCGTCAGATCCTTCCCGAAGCGCCGCTCCGCCGCCGTGCCCGCGAGCGTGAAGCCGGCGCGCTCGCATAGCCGGCGCGGGTCCGCAAGCGTGCTCGCGGTGGTCAGCGTGAGCTTCGTGTAACCCGCGCGCCCGGCGAAGCGCAGGCATTCGCTGAGCAACTGCGTGCCGATGCCGAGACGCCGCGCGTCCGGTTCCACCCACAACAGCCGCACGCCCGCCACCGTCGTCGAGACGCCGACGATGCACACCGAGCCGACCACGATGCCTTCCTGATCGGCGACCCAGCACATCTCGCGCACCGGATCGTTGCGTTGCGTGTAATCCGCGACGACGCGTGCGAGCAGTCCTTCGAACGATTGGTCCCAGCCGTATTGCGCGGCGAACCATTGCGCTTGCCGATGCACGAGCCAGCCGCATTCGCCGACGCGCGGCTGCCGAAGCTCGACCGGTCCAGCGAGTTGCTTGCCGCGGAGCAGCCGTTCGATCAGCTTCATCGCAGCGATGAGATCTTGCTGGGCGCGCGGCGCGAGGCCGCCCAGTACCCCGGACACTTCTTCGATCGCCGCCGCATCGAGCGGCGCGTAAGCCGCTTGGCCGTTGTCGGTGAGCGCGATCAGCGACTGCCGCGCATCCGAGTCGGACGGGCGCCGCGTGATCAGATTGCGTCGCTCGAAGCTGGTCAGCAGACGGCTCAGATAACCGCTGTCGAGCCCGAGCGCGCGGCCGAGCGCCGATGCTGTCTGCGCATGTCCGCGGGAGAGTTCGTGCAGGACTCGCACTTCCGTAAGCGAGAAGGCGCTTCTTGCCAGATGCTCATGCAATGCGCCGATGTGCTGGGTATAGAAGCGGTTGAAATGGCGGACGGCCTGAGCGCGTCGCAGCGCCTCGGAATCTGTCAATGCTGCTCCCGGAGGGATTTTTTATGGGCTGGGTACACAACACTATATTTGAAGGCATTCCATTAAAAAAGCCGCTTGGGCGGCGGCGCGGCAAGTGGTATCAAAAAGGTATAGATCATGGTCATCTCGCCCGGCTTGTAGGAGCCCAGTATGGATCGCGTTTTTCGGGTTTCACTTCCCGCGTGCGGGTAAATCCTGGTGCCGGAAAAGCATCGTCAAAGGCGCTGTAATGCCCGGCTGACGCTTATCCGGCAAGGCTTTGACACAGGCCGTGGCAACATAATACCAGTCGATTGACTGGTATTATGTTGGTTATATAATGGGCTCTCTTTTTCGTAGGCCGGACTCTTCCACGCACACCGCCGGAGCCCCATGGAAACTCGCTGGTCCGCACTCATGCCTGACGCCCGCAACGTCACGCCGCTCTATTTGCAGTTGGCGCGCAATCTCGCGACGGCGATTCACTGCGGCGTGTGGTCGGCGGGCGAGGCGCTGCCGTCGGAGCGCACGCTCTCCGACGCGATCGGCGTGTCGCGCATCACCGCGCGCAAGGCGATCGAGTTGCTGGTCGAGCAGGGTTTGATCCGGCGCGCGCGCGGCGCGGGCAGCTTCATCACGCCGCGCGTCGAAGATCCGCTGTCGCGGCTCACCGGCTTCACGAAGAAGATGCAGCAGCGCGGTTTCCGCCCGGATTCGGTGTGGCTCGAGCGCGATATCCGCGCCGCCAATCGCGATGAACTGGTGCACCTCGGGCTCTCGCCGGGCGCCGCCGTGGCGAGCTTGCGGCGGCTGCGGCGCGCGGACGGCATCGTCATGGCGGTCGAGCATTCGGCGCTGCCCGCCGCTGTCGTGCCCGACCCGCACGCGATCGGCGTGTCGCTTTACAGCTATCTGGAACAACGGGGCGCCGCCGTCGTGCGCGCCTTGCAGCACTTTCGCGCGGTCAACGCATCGAGCGAGATCGCATCGTTAATGGACATCGAACCGCGCTCGGCGCTGTTGGTCATTACCCGTGTCGGATATAGCGCGGACCAGCGCGCGATCGAACTGACCGACACCTATTGCCGCGACGATTACTACGACTTCGTCGCTGAATTGCGCACCTGAAAAGTCGCTTTGACGCATGGCGGCCTGCCGCCGTCCACAACGCAGGCGAACGCCATTCAGTCGCACCTGTATCACGCCTCACCAGAGAGACTCATGCTGACCGGAAACATACTCACCACCGATGGGTGGATTCACGGCACGCTCGAATACGAAAACGGCCGCATCACGGCGCTGACGGGCGAGCGTGTCGATCCGTCGACAAACGACGCGCCCTACATCCTGCCCGGCTTCATCGATCTGCACGTGCATGGCGGCGGCGGCGCCGACGTGATGGAAGCCGGCGACGCGATCGAAACGATCGCGCGCACGCATGCGCGCCATGGCACGACGAGCCTGCTCGCCACCACGATGACCGCGCCGCGCGACGAACTGATGAGCGTCGTCGCGGGCTTGGGCCACAACGCAAAGATACGCACGCCGGGTGGCTCGCGGGTGCTCGGCGTGCATCTGGAGGGGCCGTACATCAACCCCGGCAAGCTCGGCGCGCAGCCCGACGCCGCCGTTTCGGCGGTGATGGACGAGGTGCTGAAGTATCTGTCGATCGCGCCGATTCGCGTCGTGACGCTGGCGCCGGAGATCGCCGGCCACATGGAGATCATCTCGGAGATGGCGGCGCGCGGCGTGCGCGTGCAGCTCGGCCATTCGCTCGGCACCTACGACGACGCCGTCGCCGCGCTCAAGCACGGCGCGTGCGGCTTCACGCATCTGTTCAACGCCATGTCGCCACTGCATCACCGCAATCCCGGCATCGTCGGCGCGGCGCTCGCGCACGCCGAATTCGCCGAAATCATTCCCGACTTGCTGCACGTTCATCCGGGCGCGATCCGCGCCGCGTTGCGCGCGATTCCGCGTCTCTACGTGGTGACGGACAGCACCTCGGCCACCGGCATGCCCGACGGCGAATACCGCCTCGGCAGCCAGCACGTAACGAAGTGCCTCGGCGGCGTGCGTCTCGCCGACGGCACGCTCGCCGGCAGCACGCTGACGATGGATCAGGCGCTGCGCAATCTCGTCTCGATCGGCTTGCCGATCGCCGATGTATCAAACCGTTTGTCGCGCTACGCCGCCGACTATCTCGGCATCGAAGACCGCGGCCGCATCGTGCGCGGCGCGTGGGCCGACCTGGTCGTGTTCGATCGTGAACTGGCGTTGACCGCGACTTACGTCGAAGGAGAAGCAATTGTCGAATATGCTTAAAGAGGCGCTGGCGTCCGCTGAAACGGTCGCCGCGCAACTCACGGACACCGCGCGCGTGGCGGCGTTGGCGGCGAAGCTCGCGCAGCAGCCGCGCCATGTCGCGCTGACGGTCGCACGCGGCAGTTCGGATCATGCCGCGAGCTACTTCGCCAGCCTGACGATGAGCCGCCTCGGCGTGCCGGTCGCCTCGCTGCCGATGTCGGTCGCCACGTTGCAACAGGCGCCGCTACAGGTGCGCGACCAGCTCGCGCTCGCGTTCTCGCAATCGGGCAAGAGCCCCGATCTGATCGGCACCATGCAAGCATTGCGCCGCGCCGGCGCGTTGACGGTGGCCGCGGTGAACGCGCCGGGTTCGCCGCTGGCCGACGCGTGCGAATTCCACTTGCCTCTGCTGGCCGGACCGGAGTTGAGCGTCGCGGCCACCAAGAGCTACATCGCGATGCTGTCGATTTCCGCGCAACTGGTCGCGCATTGGCAGAATGACGCGGCGCTGCTCGGCGCGTTGAACACGCTGCCCGACGCGCTGCAAGCGGCCGGCAAGCTCGACTGGTCGAAAGCCGTGGACGAATTGCGCGGCATCGAACGCATGATCGTGATCGGCCGTGGTCTCGGTCTCGCAATCGCGCAGGAAGCCGCGCTGAAGCTGAAGGAAACCTCCGGCATTCAGGCCGAAGCGTTTTCGAGCGCGGAAGTGCGCCACGGTCCGATGGAACTGATCGACCGCGATTACCCGCTGCTGGTGTTCGCACCGCGTGGACCCGAACAGGCCGGCCTTCTGCAACTCGCGCGCGACATGCAGGCGCGCGGCGCGCGCGTGCTGCTCGCCGCGCCGGCCGACGTGCCGGAAGCGAGCTTGCCGCTCGCCGCCACCGCGCATGCGGCGCTCGATCCGATCGCCGCGATCCTTTCCTTTTATGTGATGGCCGCCGGCCTTGCCGCCGCGCGCGGGCGCAATCCTGACGCGCCGCGCCATCTCAACAAAGTCACCGAAACTCACTGACGAGAAAATCAGATGCGACGTGTCGAGGAGTCCCGCTTGAAGAGCCATTCTGAAGGCCATATTGTTTTGCTCGCGCCGATGACCGGTCCGGTCGTGCCGCTCGCGAACGTGCCCGACCCTGTGTTTTCGGGCGGCATGTTCGGCGACGGCATCGGTGTCGATCCGCTCGAGGGCCGACTCGTCGCGCCGTGCGACGGCATCGTCACCCACCTTGCGCGCACCGGTCACGCGTTGACGCTGGCCACCGCGGAAGGCGCGGAAATTCTGCTGCACATCGGTATCGACACGGTCGAGCTGAGCGGCAAGGGCTTTACGCCGATGGTCGAGCAAGGCGCGCACGTGCGCACCGGCGACGTGCTGATCGAGTTCGATCAGGACCAGGTCGCGCTGAATGCGCCGAGCCTCGTGTCGGTGATCGCGATTGCCAATTCCGACGCGTTCGAGATCGTCGAGCGTGTGCAAGGCGGCATGCTGAAAGCCGGCGAAACGCCGCTGCTGGTGCTGCGCGCACGCGGCGGCGCGGCGGCCCATGCGTCGCGCGAGGCGAGTGCGACGAACGTCACCGAGGAAGCGCGTCAGCAGGTCACGCTGGCCCACGCCGGCGGCCTGCATGCGCGGCCCGCCGCGCGTGCCCGTGAAGCGGCGCGCGGTTTCGACGCGCGCGTCGAAGTGCGTTACGAGGGGCGCAAGGCGTCGATCGAAAGCGTGGTCGGCCTGCTTGGGCTGGGCGCGGGTGAAGGCGCGACGGTCGAGTTGCTCGGCGTCGGTCCGCAAGCCCAGGCCGCGGTCGATGCAATCGCCCGCGAATTGACGCGCGAAGCGCACGGCGAAGTGGAGGAAAAACCGGCGCGCGCCAGCTCGCCGGCGCCGCAAGCGATGGCGCGCGCGGCGGACGAAGTGCTTGCGCCGAATACGCTCGCGGGCGTGTGCGCGGCGCCGGGCGTCGCGGTCGGCAAGCTGGTGCGCTGGGACGATGCGGACATCGATCCGCCGGAGACGGCGACCGGCACGTCCGCCGCGGAGAGCCGTCTGCTGGACAAGGCGATTGCCGCCGTCGATGCCGATCTCGGCACCATCGTGCGCGACGCCTCGCAACGCGGCGCGCATGGCGAAGCGGGCATTTTCGCGGTGCACCGCGTGCTGCTCGAAGACCCGACGCTGCTCGACGCGGCGCGCGATCTGATCAGCCTCGGCAAGAGCGCGGGTTTCGCGTGGCGCGAGGCGATCCGTGCGCAGATCCGCATCCTGACGAACATCGAGGACGCGTTGCTCGCCGAACGTGCCGCCGATCTGCGCGACATCGAAAAGCGCGTGCTGCGCGCGCTGGGTTATACGAACGCCGCAGCGCGCACGCTGCCCGACGAAGCCGTGCTGGCGGCCGAGGAATTCACGCCGTCCGATTTGTCTTCGCTGGATCGCTCGCGTGTCACCGCGCTCGTGATGGCGCGCGGCGGCGCGACCTCGCATGCGGCGATTCTCGCGCGCCAGGCGGGCATTCCCGCACTGGTGGCCGTTGGCGACGCGCTGCACGCGATTCCCGAGGGCACGCAAGTGGTGGTGGACGCCAGCACCGGCCGGCTCGAATTCGCGCCGACCGAACTCGACGTGGAACGCGCGCGGCTGGAGCGCACGCGTCTGGCCGGCGTGCGCGAAGCGAACCGCCGCACTTCGCAGCAGGCCGCGGTGACGTCCGATGGCCACGCGATCGAAGTGGCCGCGAACATCGCCACGCTCGACGACGCCAAAACCGCCGTCGACAACGGCGCCGATTCCGTCGGCCTGCTGCGCACCGAATTGCTGTTCATCCATCGCTCGGCGGCGCCGACCACGGATGAGCATCGCCAAAGCTACCAGGCCATCGTCGACGCCTTGAACGGCCGCACCGCGATCATCCGCACGCTGGACGTGGGCGCGGACAAGGAAGTCGATTATCTGACGCTGCCGCCCGAACCGAATCCGGCACTCGGCCTGCGCGGCATCCGCCTCGCGCAAGTGCGCCCCGATCTGCTCGACGATCAGTTGCGCGGTCTGCTGGCGGTGCAGCCGCTCGGCGCGGTGCGGATTCTGCTGCCGATGGTGACCGACGTCGGCGAGTTGATCCGCATCCGCAAACGCATCGATGAGTTCGCCCGCGAGTCGGGCCGCACCGAGCCGATCGAAGTCGGCGTGATGATCGAAGTGCCGTCGGCGGCTTTGCTTGCCGATCAGCTTGCGCGGCACGCGGATTTTCTGTCGATCGGCACCAACGATCTGACGCAATACACGCTGGCGATGGACCGCTGTCAGGCCGATCTCGCCGCCCAGGCCGACGGCCTGCATCCGGCGGTGTTGCGCCTGATTTCGGCGACCGTGCAAGGCGCGAGCAAGCATGGCAAATGGGTCGGCGTATGCGGCGCACTGGCGGGCGATCCGCTGGCGATGCCGCTGCTCGTCGGTCTCGGCGTGACCGAGCTTTCGGTGGACCCGGTGTCGGTGCCGGGCATCAAGGCGCGCGTGCGCAACCTCGATTATCAGCTGTGCCGTCAGCGCGCGCAGGATGCACTCGCGCTCGAATCGGCCCAGGCGGTAAGGGCAGCAAGTCGCGAAACCTGGCCTTTGGACTGAACCCACGCAGTCCGCGGCCGGCTTCGCTCGATCAACCACGTATAGCGACCAAACTCAACGACGACAGTCGACAACGACAGTCCACAACGAGACAAGGATTGGAGATATCAATGGATGGGAATCCGTTTCTGAAGATTCAGCGCCTAGGACGCGCGCTGATGCTGCCGATCGCGGTGCTGCCGGTTGCCGGCCTGCTGCTGCGCCTGGGCCAGCCCGATGTGTTCAACATCAAGATGATCGCCGACGCCGGCGGCGCGATCTTCGACAACCTGCCGCTGCTGTTCGCGATCGGCGTGGCGGTCGGTTTCGCGAAAGACAACAACGGCGTGGCGGGTCTCGCGGGCGCGATCGGTTATCTGATCGAAGTCGCGGTAATGAAGGACATCAACGACAAGCTCAACATGGGCGTGTTGTCCGGGATCGTGGCGGGTATCGTCGCGGGCTTGCTGTACAACAAATACAAGGACATCAAGCTGCCCGACTACCTCGCGTTCTTCGGAGGGAAACGCTTCGTGCCGATTGTCACGGGGGTGGCCTGTCTCGCGCTCGGCATTGTGTTCGGCTATGTGTGGCAGCCGGTGCAAGCCGTGATCGACACGGCCGGCCACTGGCTGACCACCGCGGGCGCGTTCGGCGCGTTCGTGTTCGGCGTGCTGAACCGCCTGCTGCTGGTCACGGGCTTGCATCACATTCTGAATTCGCTCACGTGGTTCGTGTTCGGCACCTTCACGCCGCCCGGCGGCGCCGCGGTGACGGGCGACCTGCATCGCTTCTTCGCGGGCGACCCGAGCGCGGGCACGTTCATGACGGGCTTCTTCCCGGTCATGATGTTCGGTCTGCCGGCCGCGTGCCTCGCGATGTTCCATGAAGCGCCGAAGGAGCGCCGCGCGGTGGTCGGCGGGCTGCTGTTCTCGATGGCGCTCGCCTCGTTCCTGACGGGCGTGACCGAGCCGATCGAATTCAGCTTCATGTTCCTCGCACCGTTGCTGTACGCGATCCACGCGCTGTTGACCGGCGTCGCGCTTGCTGTTTGCTCGGCGCTCGGCATTCACCTCGGCTTCACGTTTTCCGCCGGCGCGATCGACTACGTGCTGAACTACGGCCTCTCGACGAGGGGCTGGTGGGCGATTCCGATCGGTCTCGTGTACTCGGTGTTGTACTACGGGCTGTTCCGTTTCTTCATCCGCAAATTCAACATGGCGACGCCGGGCCGCGAACCCGCAGCCGCCGATGAACAGGTCGAATCGTTTTCCGCCGGCGGCTTCGTTTCGCCGGTAGCCGGCGCAGCCGTGCCGCGCGCGCAGCGTTATATCGCGGCGCTGGGCGGCGCGGCGAATCTGTCGGTGGTGGATGCCTGCACGACGCGTCTGCGTCTGTCGGTGGTCGACTCGGACAAGGTCTCGGAAAACGAACTGAAGACAATCGGCGCGCGCGGCGTGCTCAAGCGCGGCGCGACCAACGTGCAGGTGATCATCGGACCGGAAGCGGACATCATTGCGGACGAGATCCGCGCGGTGATCGCGCAGGGCGGCGGCGAAGCGGCGAAGGCGGTTGCCGTGTCCGCTGCTGCGCCTGTTGCGCCAGCGGCGGCTTCCGCGACTGCCGCCGCGAGCGCTCAAGGCGGTCCGCTCGATCCTGACCCGCAGCGCTGGCTCGCCGTATTCGGCGGCGCGGGCAACGTGGTGTCGCTGGATGCCGTCGCGGCGACGCGTCTGCGTATCGTCGTGCGCGATCCGTCGGCGGTGGATCGTCAGCGCCTCGCCACGCTCGATACGGCGTGGGTGTCGGCGGATACGTTTCATATCGTGGTCGGCGAGTCGGCGCAGCGCTATGCCGCGCAACTGGCGACGCGTCTGTCGCCCACGAGCGGCGGCGCGACGCCTTTGCCGGCTTGATGCCGTGTGATGCAGCAGCCTCCGCGCCGCTTACCGCGCGTCTCTTCTGACAAGACATCGCGACAATAAAAAAGCGGCACCTTCAATTCAAGGTGCCGCTTTTGCGTTTACCCGCTTGCGCTAACCGGCATCGCCGGCAATGGCTCGATCAACGCGCTTTGTGCTTTCCCACTTCCGCCGGCCGGCGCGATTCCAGCCACATGACGTTGATGATGCCGAACGCCAACGCCACGCCAATGCCGAGAATCCAACTGAAGTACCACATCGCAAACTCCTGTTAATCGTATTGCCGGTCAATACATCGAATGATGATTTTCTTCGAGCGCCGCGGCGGTCACCTTGCCTCGCATCACGCGGTAGACCCAGCTCGTGTAGATCAGGATGAGCGGCAGGAAAACCACCACCGCCACCAGCATGATCTGCAGCGTCATGCGGCTCGAGGTCGAATCCCACACGGTGAGGCTGCTGCGGCCGTCGAGCGACGAGGGCATGATGAACGGGAACATCGAGAAGCCCGCCGTCAGAATCACGCCGATGATCGTCGACGAGGTCGCCAGGAACGCGCTCTTTTCGAAGCGCGAGCGCGCGAGCAACGCGGCGAGCACGCCGCCGACGAGACCCGCTATCGGCGCGGCCGTCATCCACGGATAGGTTGCGTAATTGGTGAGCCACAGACCCGGCGCGCCGATCACGCTCTTCATCAGCGGATTGGCGACCGCATCGAGCGGCGCGGCGTCGACGATCTGATAGCCGCCGATCACCACCGCGATCAGCGCGCCCGCGATCAGGAACAGCACCACGCCGGCCAGCGACGCGATGCGCAGCGCGAGCGAAGCGCGTTCGGCAACGATGCCGTCCGATTTCATCTTCACGAAGGCTGCGCCGTGCGCGGCCAGCATCGACACGCTCACGAGCCCGCACAGCACCGCGAACGGGTTGAGCAAGGCGAAGAAGCCGCCGTGATAGGTGACGCGCAGGTCGGTGTCGAACGAAAACGGCACGCCTTGCAGCAGGTTGCCGAACGCGACGCCGAACACCAGCGCCGGCACGAAGCCGCCGACGAACAGCGCCCAGTCCCACGCGCTGCGCCAGCGCGGGTCCTCGCGTTTGCTGCGGTAGTCGAAGCCGACCGGCCGGAAGAACAGCGCGAACAGCACCAGCAGCATCGCGAAGTAGAAGCCGGAGAACGACGCCGCGTACACCAGCGGCCACGCGGCGAACATCGCGCCGCCTGCCGTGATGAGCCATACCTGATTGCCTTCCCACGTCGCGCCGACCGTGTTCACGACGATGCGCCGCTCGGCGTCGGTCTTGCCGATGAACGGCAGCAGAATCGCGGCGCCCATGTCGAAGCCGTCGGTGAGCGCGAAGCCGATCAGCAGGACGCCGATCAGCACCCACCAGATCAGTTTGAGGGTTGCGTAATCCATGATGAGGTTTCCCTTGAAGCAGAGTGGCGGCGAATCATGCGGCCGTGTTGGTCGGCAGCGGCTGATTCACCGGCTGATGCCGCGGCTGTTGCAGTTCATGGTGATAGCGCCCGGTGTGCAGCGACGACGGTCCGAGCCGCGCGTACTTGAACATCAGCATGATTTCGATGATGAACAGCACGGTGTAGAACACCACGAAGCCGGCGATGCTCAGATACAGGTCGCCCGGCGTCAGGCTCGAGGCGGACAGGTGTGTCGGCAGAATGCCGGCGATGGTCCACGGTTGACGGCCCACTTCGGCGACGATCCAGCCGAATTCAGCCGCGAGCCACGGCAGCGGAATCGCCCAGACGGCCCAGCGCAGGAACCAGCGGCGCTTTTGCAGCAGCAGCGAGCGCTGCGCGCAGAACCAGAACGCCAGCACGAAAGTGGCGAGGAACAGGATGCCGAGGCCGACCATCAAGCGGAACGAGAAAAACACGGGCGCGACGGGCGGTATCGTCTTCCTGGCGGCCTGAGCGATCTGCTCCGGCGTGGCGTCGGTCACGTTCGCGGTGAACTGCTTGAGCATCAGACCGTAGCCGAGGTCTTTCTTGTGCGCGTCGAACTCGGCCTTGGCTTCGTCGGTGGCGTCGCCCAGCTTGAGCTTCTGCAGCGCGGCGTAGGCGAGCATGCCGTTCTTGATGCGCACTTCGTTCTGCGCCATCAGGTCTTTCAGGCCGACCACCGGTTCGTCGATGGAACGCGTGGCGATGAGGCCGAGCGCGTACGGAATCCGGATGGCGTAGTCGGTGCGCTCTTCCTTCTGGTTCGGAAGACCGATGAGCGTGAACGGCGCCGGCGCGGGCGCGGTTTCCCATTCGGATTCGATCGCGGCCAGCTTCACCTGCTGGACTTCGCCGGTACGGTAGCCGGATTCGTCGCCGAGCACGATCACGCACAACGTCGACGCAAGGCCGAAACCGGCGGCGATGGCGAACGAACGCAGCGCGAATTCGGTGTCGCGGCGCTTCAACAGATACCACGACGACACGCCCAGCACGAACATCGACGCCGTCACGTAACCGGCCGAGACCGTGTGCACGAACTTCACTTGCGCGACCGGATTGAACAGCACGGAGAAGATGCTGTCGAGTTCCATGCGCATGGTCTGGTAATTGAAGGTGGCGCCGACCGGATTGTTCATCCAGCCGTTGGCCACCAGAATCCAGAGGGCCGACAGGTTCGAGCCGAGCGCGACGAGGAACGTGACGGTGACGTGCTGCACTTTCGAAAGCCGCGTCCAGCCGAAGAAGAACAGGCCGACGAAGGTCGACTCCAGGAAGAACGCCATCAGGCCTTCAACCGCCAGCGGCACGCCGAAGATGTCGCCGACATAGTGCGAGTAGTACGACCAGTTGGTGCCGAACTGGAATTCCAGCGTGAGACCGGTCGTGACGCCCATCGCGAAGTTGATGCCGAACAGCTTGCCCCAGAACTGGGTCATGTCCTTGTAGATCTGCTTGCCGGTCATCACATAGACGGATTCCATGATGACGAGCAGCCACGACAGGCCCAGCGTGAGCGGCACGAACAGAAAGTGATAAAGCGCCGTGATGGCGAACTGGAGGCGCGACAGTTCTACGACTTCGCTAACGGGCATGTTGATCACCTTGGGACGGATGCGGGGCAGGCGCTGACAGCAGCGCCTGCGAAACCTGCTCAGGCGGCAGCCACATGTGCTCCGCCTGGGGATGATTGAAGAACGTGTACTTGAGCACCATCAACAGCGTGAATTTGATGGCGAGGACGATGGCGATATCCCGCGCCAGCGTCGGACCGCGCACCCACCCGGCGAGCCGTTGACGCAGGCTCGGGCGAGGGCGGTTATTGCGATTGAGGGCTAGGGTCATGGGCGGTCGATGGCGACTTCACGCCGGTTGGTCCGGCTGGATCCAGATCGCGCGAGCGATCCGGCGAGTGCATCCCGATTTTAGGAGCGGGACCTTGCGCGCGTGGGTTCCGCGCTGCGACATCGGGTCGCTGGCGCCACACGGTTGATGCAGTATTGCCAGGGGGGTTGAGGTAGGTCAAGGAACGCCGGCCGGCCGGCCGCGGCCCTGCGTCGATGCGCGCACGGCGAAGGAGGCGGGGCTTCGACGCTTCGACGCCTGGACGGAAAAAAGCCCCGCCGTCTTGCGAGGGCGGGGCTTTGCGGCCGGCTGGTCAGCGTGCGTCGCGCGAACCGGTTTGCTGGGTTTTTCAGACCTTACGCATACTCGGTCAGTGCGCCGCGCATCTTCTTCATTGCGCTTGCTTCGATCTGGCGAATCCGTTCGGCCGAGACGCCGAATTCGTCGGCCAACTCGTGCAGCGTCGAGCCGCCCGAGCCGTCGTCCTCCACCTTCAGCCAGCGCGCCTCGATGATGCGGCGGCTGCGGGCGTCCAGTGCATCCAGCGCGCTCGCGATACCGTCCGTTTGCAGCTTGTCGCGCTGACGCGAAGCCAGCACGGCGGTCGGCTCGTTATGCGAGTCGGCAAGGTAGGCGATCGGCGCGTACGACTCTTCGCCGTCTTCGACCTGGCCTTCCAGCGCGATGTCGCCGCCCGAGAGGCGCGTTTCCATCTCGGCCACTTCCTCGCGCTTCACGTTCAGCTCCTTGGCGAGACCTTCGATCTCGTCCGGCGTGAACGCGCCCAAGCCCTGCTTGTGGCTGCGCAGGTTGAAGAACAGCTTGCGCTGCGCCTTGGTGGTGGCGACCTTCACCATGCGCCAGTTGCGCAGGATGTATTCGTGGATTTCGGCCTTGATCCAGTGCATCGCGTACGACACGAGGCGCACGTTCTGCTCGGGATCGAAGCGCTTCACGGCCTTCATCAGGCCGATGTTGCCTTCCTGGATCAGGTCGGCATGCGGCAGGCCATAACCGAGATAGTTGCGCGCGATCGACACGACCAGCCGCAGATGCGACAGGACGAGACGGCGTGCGGACTCGAGGTTGCCCTGCTCGCGAAATTCGGTGGCGAACTGGCGTTCTTCCGCAGGCGTCAGCATCGGAATGCGATTGACGGCCTGGATGTAGGCGTCGATGTTGCCCAGTTGACCGGGCAGCAGCGAGGAATGCGAGAGCGCCAGTGCACCTGCCGAAGCGGCCTTAGCCGACGACGGGCTCAGAGTACTCGGAAGGGTCATTGCATGGCTCACGTAAAAAACTCCTTTGGAATCAGGTAACAGCGTATTCAGGTGACGACTCCAGCGTTGGATGTTAGCACTCTGATTTCCTGAGTGCTAATACTTAGAAGCGGTAGGGGCATCCAAGTTCCGTCATTTTCTATTGAAGTTCACTTCCTGATAGCCATCATACGCCGCTTCCGCTTGCCCTGTGTGGGCCGTAGAACTTACCGGGCTATCCTATTCCGCGATCATAAATGAACGATATTTGCCGTTTTAGAAGTGACTAATTGCGAAAAATAAGATTTCTTCATACGATCCGCCTGATCGTGATTGAATTTAGAATAGGCAAATCTGTTACAGATTGTTCAACGTTCGGCGAGCTCGGGTGTTAGATGAACAACAAAAAGAAGGCTTGGCGTGTTCTGGCGCTGAAAAGCGCGTCGGCAGCGGTACTGCTGGGTGCATCCGGACTGGCCGCGGCCGATCAGTTCGGTTTGCAGGTCGCCGGCGGCGTGGGCGATCATCATGTGAAAAAGCTCGACCTCGGCGTGGTCTGGGATCCGAACCTCACCTGGTGGCAAATCGGTGACTGGCATTTCACGCTGATCGGCGAGGCGCACATGGCTTGGTGGCACACCAACGAAGGCAACGTGCACGACAACATCGGCGAGATCGGCGTGACGCCGATGATTCGCTTCATCAAGGCATCCGGGTCGATCCGTCCTTTCATCGAAGTGGGCGCCGGCGTGCGGCTCCTGTCGAGTCCGCGAATTTCCTCCGATTTCACGCTCGGCTCGGCGTTCCAGTTCGCCGACGTCGCGGGCGTGGGCGTGCAGTTCGGCCATCGCCAGCAGTATCAGGCGGGCTACCGCTTCCAGCATATTTCCAACGGCGGTATCAAAGAGCCGAATCCTGGTATAAATTTCAGCCAGCTATATTTGCAATATAACTTCTGACGACCGTGGCCATGTTCGGCTCACCGGTGCGAGGGCTGAGCAATGGCGGCAAAGATAATCGAAGCGATTCGCGGGCTCGAGCGAGAGCGCTTTCGTGCGATGGTCGACGGCGACGGGCAATCGCTCGACACACTGCTCGCGGACAACGTGAGCTATGTCCATACCAACGGCAAACGCGAGACGAAGCGGCAGTTCATCGACGGGATTACCGGCGGCCGCCGCCGTTATCGGCAAATCGAGGTGCAGTCGCAAGACGTGTTGCCGGTGGGACGCGAGACCTGCGTCGTCACCGGGCGCGCGCTGATCGAGATGGAGGCGAATAACGGCGCGCTGCTGTTCCCCATCGCGTACACCGCGATTCATACGCACGAAGCCGGGCAATGGCGGCTGATTGCGTGGCAAGCCACCCGTTGCGCGATCGAGTGAGCCTGCCGGTTGGCGCTTGAGCGGCGTCGAGCCGTCATGCGCCGGTCGTCCACGCCGCGGTCAGATTGCCCTATCACTCGCATGGCGATGCAGCGACAGCCCGATGCTGTCGCGTCAGGCGAGATTGCGGTCCATCCCTTGCAGCAAGCGCAATCACCACGCTCGCGCAGCGCCCTTCACACCTGCGTCTTCGCGACGTCCACGATCAGTTCGACCTGTCGTTCGATCGCGCTCGGCACGGGCGCCTCGCCGCGCAGCACGGCGCCGATCCACGCCGCCGTGGTGGGTGCGTCGCGCGCTTCGGGCAACGCCACTTCCGGCGCGTCCGGCGACGAGCGCTCATGCGGCACGCGCGTTTCGCAGATGCCGTCGTGCAGCCAGTCGACCTGCACCTGACGCCGCGTGTCGGCTACCGCTTCGCCCTCGGTGCCGCGCGCCAGCAAGGCGCCGCCGGCCGCCGCGTCCGCATGCGTGTTGAACAACTGCGTGAGACTGTCCCGATACGGCGGATGCGTGTAGTTCACGAGCCGCAGGCCGGCCGGCGCAAACGGCTGGAGAATCTTCACGAGCGTATGCGTCGAATTACGCACGCCCATGCGCCGGCGCAGCGCGAGGAGGCGCGCGAGTTTCGGCGCGAGCACGTCGATCGGCGCGAACGCTAGACGGCGCTCGGCGAGACCGTCTTCGATCTCGGCGTGCGAGCGCGCGTGCGGAATCTGCAAATGCGTGAAGATTTCAGCGCTCGTCACGCGCCCCGGATCTTCGGTCACGCCGTGCACCAGCACCGGCACGCCTTCACGCGCGAGCAGCAGGGCGAGCAGCGGCACGAGGTTCGGCTGTTTGCGCGCGCCGTTGTACGTGGGGATCGAAACGGGCCGGAAGGCGCCGTGCGGCACATGAACCGGTTCGAACGACGCATGGGCGCCGGCCAGCATCGCGGCGAGTTCGTCGGCGGTTTCACCCTTCACGCGATAGGCGAGCAGCACCGCGCCGAGTTCGAGTTCGGCGACGCGGCCGTCGAGCATGGCGGTATAGAGCGCGCGCGTGTCTTCAGCGGTGAGCGCGCGGGCGCCGTTCGGGCCGCGGCCGATTTCCTTGATGAAGCGGGCGCAAGGGAAGGGATTGGCAGTGTCGGCGGAATCAGTCATCGGGACAGTGGAACGGTGTGGCGGTGCCGCCTGAAGCGGTGGCCACGGTATTCAAGGGACGCTATTGGGTGTGAGTATCGCATCTATGGCAAACCGGCGAGACGATTCGCCTGGCGCGCCCTGTCCATCCGCCGCGCGCCGCACTTTGCCGCGCGTTACACTCGATGTTTTTCTCGCCGCGCTGGCGGCACAATCGAAGAAACGGAGAACGGGATGAGTTACGTATTCGCACCCGCACCGGTGGTCGCGGTGCCAGTTGTCGGGTCCGGCGAGCAGTTCGCGGTGCGTCGCATCTACTGCGTGGGCCGCAACTACGAGGCGCATGCGCGCGAGATGGGACACGATCCCGACCGCGAGCCGCCGTTCTTCTTCGCCAAGCCCGCCGACGCTGTGCTTTACGTCGCGCCCGGCGCCACCGGCGAATTTCCTTACCCGTCGCAATCGAAAAACGTCCACTTCGAGATGGAACTGGTCGCGGCGATCGGCAAGGGCGGCAAGAACATTCCGGCTGAAAGCGCGCTCGATCACGTCTACGGTTACGCGCTCGGTCTCGACATGACGCGCCGCGATCTGCAGGCGGAAGCGAAGAAGCTCGGCCGTCCGTGGGATACCGCGAAGGGCTTCGATCATTCGGCGCCGCTCGGGCCGATTCATCCGGCGGCGACGGTGGGCCATCTCGGCAAGGGCGCGATCTGGTTGTCGGTGAACGGCGAGGAAAAACAGCGCTCGGATGTGTCGCAACTGATCTGGTCGGTGGGCGAGACGATCGCTTATCTGTCGACGCTGTTCGAGTTGCAACCCGGCGATCTGATTTTCACGGGCACGCCGGAAGGCGTCGGCGCGGTGGTGCCGGGCGATCTGATGAAGGGCGGCGTGGACGGGCTGGGAGAGTTCAGCGTGCGCGTGGTCTGACGGCCGGTTGAAGGAGGAGACAACAACATGAAGCTCTACAGCTATTTCCGCAGCTCGGCGTCGTACCGCGTGCGCATCGCGCTGAACGTGAAGAACCTGCCGTACGACTATGTGCCGGTGCACCTCGTGCGCGACGGCGGCGAACAGTTGAAACCCGACTACCGCAAGGTGAATGTCGACGGCATCGTGCCCACGTTCGTCGACGGCAACGAGGTGATGCCGCAGTCGCTCGCGATCATCGAGTATCTGGAGGAAACGCATCCCGAGCCGCCGCTGCTGCCCAGGACGCCGGCCGATCGCGCGTATGTGCGTTCGGTGGCGTTGCAGGTTGCGTGCGAGATTCATCCGCTGAACAATCTGCGGGTGCTGAAGTATCTGAAGCACACGTTGTGTGTCGACGACGACGCGAAGGACGCGTGGTACCGGCATTGGGTGGAAGCGGGCTTTGCGACGCTGGAAACGCATCTGGCCGGCAGTTCACGCACCGGCAAACTGTGTTTCGGCGATACGCCCACGCTCGCCGACGCCTGTCTGATTCCCCAGGTATTCAACGCGCAGCGCTTCAAGGTCGACACGGGCAAGTTTCCGACGATCCAACGCATCTACGATCACGCGATGCAACTCGACGCGTTTGCTCGCGCGGCGCCAGGCGCCCAGCCCGACGCGGAGTGATCTTCGCGGCTGAATGAAGAAGGGCGCTCGTCAGTTGACGGAGCGCCCTTTCTGCTTGTTCAGCCGCGAATGCCGGGTGGCCGTGTTCACCCGCCCAGCAACGCGTCCGAAAACTCTTCCGCGCTGAACGGCTGCAGATCCTCCACCTTCTCGCCGACGCCGATGAAGTACACCGGAATCGGACGCTGCCGCGCGATCGCCGCGAGAATGCCGCCCTTCGCGGTGCCGTCGAGCTTGGTGACGATCAGGCCCGTGAGGCCGAGCGCGTCGTCGAAGGCTTTGACTTGCGCGAGCGCGTTCTGGCCGGTGTTCGCGTCGATCACCAGCAGCACCTCGTGCGGCGCGCCGTCTTGCGCCTTGCCGATCACGCGCTTCACCTTGCGCAGTTCTTCCATCAGATGCAACTGGGTCGGCAGACGGCCGGCCGTGTCCGCCATCATCACGTCGATCTTGCGCGCGCGCGCGGCGCCGACCGCGTCGAAGATCACCGCCGCCGGGTCGCCGCTTTCCTGCGACATCACCGTGACATTGTTGCGCTGGCCCCAGATGGCCAACTGCTCGCGCGCCGCGGCGCGGAACGTGTCGCCCGCGGCCAGCAGCACCGATTGGTCGAAGCTCTGCAGATGCTTCGCGAGCTTGCCGATGCTGGTGGTCTTGCCCGCCCCGTTGACGCCGGCGATCATCATGACGAGCGGCTGCGCTCGGCCTAGCATCAACGATTTTTCCAGCGGCTTGAGCAGGTCGACGAGCAGCGTGCGCAGCGCCGTTTTCACCTGCTGAGGATCGGAGAGACGTTCGGTGCGGACTTTCTCCCGCAGCGCCTCGAGCAGGAATTCGGTGGCCTCGACGCCCGCGTCCGACATCAGCAGCGCGGTTTCGAGCTCCTCGTACAAATCCTCGTCGATCCTGGTGCCGACGAAGATGCCGGTCAGGTTCGAACTGGTCTTCGACAAGCCGGTCTTCAGGCGGTTGAGCCACGAGCGCCTCGCGCCCGCATCCTGCACGGGCGGCGGGACGATCTCGACGGTTTCCAGTTCGGGCTCTTCCGGCTCGGGTTCCGGTTCGGGTTCCGGTTCGTTTATGGACGAAGCGCCCGGTGACTGAATATCGACGCTGAGCGGCGCTGCCGGACGCGGCGCAGCGGGGGCCACCGGGGGCTCCTCGGCGTGTTCGGGCGCCAAGGCCTCCGGCGCCGTTTGCGATTCTGCCGGCGTGTTATCGGACTCTTTCGAACCCTTGAATCGTTTGAAAAAGCTGAACATGATCTGGCGTGGTGAGAGCGCGCGCCGATGCGCGCAGCCGGCAATGACCGGCAAGCGGCAGGCAGCGTTGCGATGCGGGATGCAAGGCGCTGGAAGCCGCACATTTTATCAGGCGCGCCGCCCGCCGTCGTATCGGCCGAACGGCCAGGGTGGACGCCGATAGCCCCTGTGGTAACGTTGCCGCTCCAGCCCGTGCGCATCGACGTCGCGGGCGCTTTCATTACGTCATCGAAACCTGCATGCCTCGTTCCGCACCTTCACGCGCCCACGGCGCTTCATCCAAAGGCGGCAAGCCGCACGCCATTCGCATCATCGGCGGCGACTGGAAACGCACGCCGCTGCCCGTGCTCGACCTCGACGGGCTGCGCCCCACGCCCGACCGTGTGCGCGAGACGCTGTTCAACTGGCTCGGCCAGCGGCTGGACGGTCAGCGTTGCCTCGATCTGTTTGCCGGCAGCGGCGCGCTGGGCTTCGAGGCGGCTTCGCGCGGCGCGGCGCGCGTGCTGATGGTGGAGCGTAACGCGCGAGCCGCCGGTCAGTTGCGCGCCAACCAGGAACGGCTCGCGGCGCGCACAATCGAAATCGCCGAGGCGGACGGCTTGCGCCTTGCCGCGAGTCTCGCGCCCGGATCGTTCGACGTGGTGTTTCTCGATCCGCCATTCGGCGACGATCTGCTCGACAAGGCGCTCGCGCTGGCCGTACCGCTGGTGAGCGCCGAAGGCTTTCTGTATGTGGAAGCCGGTGCCGCCCTCGAACTGGCTGGAAACGAGACGCTTGCAGGTTGGGACGTCATTCGGCACGGCAAGGCGGGTGCTGTCCACTTTCATTTGCTGCAGCGCGAAAATAAGGAATAATGCGCGTTCGATAACAAGCGCCGGGCGGTTTATCGCCACGCGCGCGGCCGGTGCCAAATGCGTCGCGTGGACGCTTTGACGTGCCCATTTGTCTGAAGAGAGGAGAAGTCTCATGGTAGTCGCCGTGTACCCGGGCACGTTTGACCCGCTGACGCGCGGTCACGAAGACCTCGTTCGGCGCGCGTCGAGCATTTTCGACACGCTGGTGGTGGGCGTTGCAGACAGCCGCAACAAGAAGCCTTTTTTCACGCTCGAGGAGCGCCTCGACATCGCGCACGAAGTGCTCGGGCACTACCCGAACGTCCAGGTAATGAGCTTCAAGGGCTTGCTGAAAGACTTCGTTCGCAGCAACAACGCACGTGTGATCGTGCGGGGCCTGCGCGCCGTGTCGGACTTCGAATACGAGTTCCAGATGGCCGGCATGAATCGCTATCTGCTGCCCGACGTCGAAACCATGTTCATGACGCCGTCGGATCAATATCAGTTCATCTCGGGCACCATCGTGCGCGAAATCGCGCAATTGGGCGGCGACGTCAGCAAGTTTGTGTTTCCCTCGGTCGAAAAATGGCTGACGGAGAAGGTTGCCGCGCTGGACCCGGACGGCGGCACTTCGGCGGCGCAACCGTAACCGGCGTAAACTGTCGGCTTGACGGATTAAGCCGGTTTCAGCCGGCGTGAAGTGAGAGAAGCATGGCCTTGATGATTACCGACGAGTGCATCAATTGCGACGTGTGCGAGCCCGAGTGCCCGAACGACGCAATTTCGATGGGCCCGGAAATCTACGTGATCGACCCGAAAAAATGCACCGAATGCGTCGGCCATTTCGACGAGCCGCAATGCATTCAGGTGTGCCCGGTCGAGTGCATTCCGCGCGATCCCGAACATCTGGAAACGCCGGAAGGGTTGATGGCGAAGTACCACGCGCTGCAGGCCGACAAGGCCGCGTGAGAGTTGAATGAACGGCGAGGTGCCAGCCTCGCCGTTTTCCCTTTTGCGGCAACGTTTTCCGCTGCGCGCGCCGCCGGTTTATCCCACGTAGGCGTTGAAGATATCGCGCAACGCGTCCAGCAGAATGTCGCATTCGGCATCGGTGCCGACCGAGATTCGCAGATGCTGGGCGATTCGTGGCGCTTTGAAGTGGCGCACGAAAATCTCCCTTTCCCTGAGCCGCAAAAGAAGCGTTGCCGCGTCGTAGCCTTCATGGCGCGCGAACAGCAGATTCGCCGCCGACGGCACGACTTCGAAGCCCAGCGCCGTCAGGCCAGCGGCCAGGCGCTCGCGGCTCGCGATCACTTTCGCGCAATTGTCTCGGGACCACGCATCGTCCTCATAAGCGGCGATCGCCGCGACCTGCGCCAGCCGGTCGAGCGGGTAGGAGTTGAAACTGTCCTTCACGCGGTTCAGCGCGTCGATCAATTCCCGATTGCCGAACGCGAAGCCGACCCGCATGCCGGCCAGCGAGCGCGACTTCGACACTGTCTGAATGACCAGCAGATTCGGGTAGCGGTCGATCAGTTTGATGGCCGACTCAGCGCCAAAATCCACATATGCCTCGTCGATCACGACGACAGAATCGGTGTTTTTCGCCACCACACGCTCGATGTCGGCGAGCGGCAGGGGGCGTCCGGTCGGCGCGTTGGGATTGGGGAATAACACGCCGCCGTTGGGCGCTGCGTAATCGTCCACGTTGATCGCGAAGCTGTCGTCGAGAGCGACCGTCCGGTAATCGATTTCGAAGAGCCGCGCGTAGGTCGGATAGAAGCTGTACGTGATATCGGGGAACAGCAAGGGTTTATCGTGCTTCAGCAATGCCTGGAAGGTGAGCGCGAGTACCTCGTCCGAGCCGTTGCCCGCGAACACCTGCTCGGGGCGAATGCCGTGATGCGCCGCGACCGTCTCACGCAGCTTGAGCGAGGTCGGGTCCGGATACCGCCGCAACGATTCGCCGGTGTCGGCCAGTTCCCGCCGGATCGCATCCAGCACGCGCGGCGACGGCGGATAGGGATTCTCGTTGGTGTTCAGCTTCACGGGGCGTGCAGCGATGGGCTGCTCGCCTGGCACATAGGGCGTCAGACGGCGAACGACGTCACTCCAATAGCGGCTCAAGCGATTCTCCTGTCGATCGGATAGGGGCGGGGCAGGGAGCGACTACGAATTGCGATGCAACTGCATCATCGCCCGTTCGAGCTCGCCCTTGATGATCTGCGGCATTACGGCGAGCGCGCGTTCGACCGACGCGTCGATCGAATCCTGCTCTTCCCGCCGCGGCGGCTTCAGCACGTAATTGGCGACATCCGGCTTGGCAGCGGCGCGCGCGCTTTCGGGAATCAGGTCGCGCGGATGGCCGATGCCGATCCGCAGCCGCCAATATTGCTGCGACGACAGATGCGCGGTGATGTCCTTCAACCCGTTATGGCCGCCGCTGCCGCCGCCGAGCTTCAGCTTGACGCTGCCTGGCGGCATGTCGAGTTCGTCGTGAACGACCAGAATCTCGTCGGGGAGAATCTTGAAGAACTGCGCAACGGCGACGACCGACTGACCCGAGCGGTTCATATACGTCTGCGGTTCCAGCAGATGCATTTCCTCGCCATGAAGCCGCGCCTTCGCATAGAAACCGTGGAAGCGCCGTTCATCGCGCAACGTCGCGCCCGCTTCGCGCGCCAATTGATCGACCAGCCAGAAGCCGGCGTTGTGGCGAGTCGCGGTATATTCGGCGCCCGGATTGCCGAGCCCGACGATCAGCTTGATCATGATTGCGTAGGTCCGTCTGACTCAGGCGTTGAACGCGGCCGAGCCGAAAAAAACCGAAAAAAAACCCGCCGGGGCGAACCTCGGCGGGTCACATCGACCGTTTCATGGAAACGGCTCGAGAGGATTTGCTCGCTCAGTGCAGCTTAGGCAGCCGGCGTTTCGCCTTGGCCTTCCGCAGCAGCCTCGCCTTCAGCGATTGCGCCAGCCGGGATCGTTGCAGCAGCGACCACCGGGTTTTCCGCTTCGACGTGAGCGACCAGCGCCACGCCTTCCGGCAGCTTCAGGTCTTTTGCGTGCACCGATTGACCCGCTTCGATCGTTGCCAGATCGACTTCGATGAATTCCGGCAGTGCCGACGGCAGGCACTCGATTTCGATTTCATTGATGACGTGCGAAATCACCGCGCTCGACAGCTTCACTGCCGGGTTGGTTTCCTGGTTCAGGAAGTGCAGCGGCACCTTGGTGTGCAGCTTCTTCTTCGCGTCGACACGTTGGAAGTCCACGTGCAGCACGAGCTGACGGAACGGATGGTATTGCACGTCGCGCAGCAGAACCTGTTGCGACTTGCCGCCCACTTCCAGTTCGAGAATCGACGAATGGAAAACTTCTTTCTTCAGCGCGTGCCACAGCGCGTTGTGGTCCAGTTCGACCAATTGCGTTTCAGCACCAGCGCCATATACGATGCCCGGGGTCTTGCCCGAGTTACGCAGGCGGCGGCTCGCACCCGTACCTTGCAAA
>Ga0207647_10000538_pt1 | contig 30267 bp, 30 predicted proteins | sample KBSCornC2_FD_184295 | JGI IMG/M metagenome (GOLD analysis project Ga0207647, IMG submission 184295) | Corn rhizosphere microbial communities from Kellogg Biological Station, Michigan, USA - C2 (SPAdes) (version 2) | ecosystem: Host-associated > Plants > Roots > Rhizosphere ... | reverse complement strand
CTCGGCGGCCCCTGCGCCGCTTGCGGAAGTATCGCTGGCAGGAGAAATGATCCGCAAAGCTGGCCTGGATGTACCTGTCAAGCTTCGCACTATCGGGCCTGTCGTTCAGAGCGATGTGATCAGGCTCAAGCGGCGGGATGGTCGCTGGTACATCACTGGAAGTCTCCGCCGGGTGCCGTGGGCGCGTCATCTCGACGGTCTGGTCGTCGTCGCCGAGAGCGAGGACGGTCCAAGGACGGTTGTGGTCGACGACTTTCCCATCCTGCACAAAGACTGGAACCATGCGCGCGAACCTCGTGACACGATTGTCCTTGAGGACCAAGTGCTACCCGATTCACGGGTGTCGGTTGCCAATACGGGTCTTGCGCTGCGCGACCTGATGTTTCTTGGCGCCCTATTTCGAACCGTAGCGATGGCTGGCGCACTCGAGCGAACTCTCGAACTGACGGTCGACTATGCACAGAGCCGCGTCCAGTTTGGCCGTCCCATCGCAACGTTTCAGGCCATCCAGCAGCAGGTCGCCGTCATGGCAACCGAAATCACCGCTGCAAGCGCCGCAGCAGAAAGCGCGGTGCTCGCGTTATCGAAGGGAGGTCATTTCGAAATCGCCGCTGCCAAAGCGCGCGTCGGCGAAGCGGCCGGCATTGCAGCCGGGGTCGCCCACCAGGTTCATGCTGCGATGGGCTTCACCTACGAATACGACCTGCAGCGTTTCACGCGGCGGCTATGGTCGTGGAGAGAGGAATTCGGTTCGGACGTCGCTTGGTCGATTTGGGTAGGCCGAGCCGTTGCCTCAGTTGGTGGAGACCGCCTTTGGGCGCTAATCACCTCACCAAATCAGTTCAATTTACCGCGATGATCCAGGCAACACGTCAGGTCTGAACATGCAACAATCGAACACATTGCCGATGAGCGGAATCAGGGTGCTGGATTTCTCCAACATGATGGCCGGCCCCTATTGCACCCGCCTGCTCGCTGACTTGGGCGCCGAGGTGATCAAGGTGGAACCCCCGGAGGGCGATCACAACCGATCCCGCCGACCTGTCAGAAACGGAGTCAGCAGCTTCTTTGGTCATCTCAACTGCGGCAAGAAAAGTGTCGTTCTCGATCTCAAAAGCAAGGAGGGTCTTGAAGCTGCTACGCGGCTCGCCCAACTCAGCGACGTCGTGCTCGAAAACTGGCGCCCTGGGGTAGCCGACAAGCTGAAGGTTGGATTTTCCGATATAGCCTCGGTGAGGCCCGACATCGTCTACTGCTCCATATCTGGCTTCGGTCAGACCGGGCCCAAGGCGCTCCGCCCCGCCTATGCGCCGATTGTCCATGCGGCGAGCGGTTTCGACCTCGCGCAACTCAGCTACCAGGGAGAGAAAGCCACGCTTCCCGCAAACACGGCGATCTTCGTCGCCGATCTCTATGGCGGTCTTGCCGCATTTGGGGCGGTCCAGACGGCACTCTTCGACCGTCAACGAACCGGCCGTGGACGCTACATCGACGTTTCTCTGCTCGATTGCATGCTCAACCTGATGGTGAACGAAATCCAGGAGGTCCAAAATCCATCGCCGGTGAAGCAACGCGTCTACCAACCGTTGCCCGCCAAGGACGGATTCATCGTCGTTGCGCCGACTAGCCAAAAGAATTTCGAAAACCTTGCGCGGGCGCTCGAACATCCGGAATGGCTTTTGGATCCGCGGTTCATTCGCACGAAGATACGCGAAGAGCACTGGGATGATTTGATGCGGCTGATCGAAGGCTGGTCGCAAAGTCGATCCGCGAGCGAATGCGAGGAAATCCTGCTTTCGGCAGGCGTTCCCTGCACTCGCTACCAGGAAATTGGTGAGGTATTGAGGGATCCGCAGGTCGTCAGCAGGCAGTCACTTACCCTGGTTCACGATGCGGCCGGCGACTATCTCGTTCCGAATGCTCCCTTCCAGTTCAAGGGGCAGCCGTTGCCGGCCGCCAGCTGGGTATCCAGCATTGGCCAGCATTCGCAGGAGGTCCTGAACGCTTTGCTCGGTTATTCCGAAGAACAGGCGCGCGCAAGCGCCGGCCGATTTTCCGAAGCCGATCACTCCACTTCCAGGCATGCCTAAACGAGGATATTCCCATGAGCGACCCTCTTGTTCTGTTCGAGCTAAGTGACGATGGCATCGCCACCCTGACGCTGAACCGCCCAGACAAGATGAACGCGTTCACCATGGAAATGCTGGGCGTATGGAACGAACTCCTGCAGAAATGCGCGGAAGACCCGAACGTCAAGGCCATTGTGCTCACCGGAGCGGGGAGTGCTTTCTGCGCAGGCGGCGATGCAAACGCCATGAAAACCCGCGCCGGCAACGACGCATTGGAGCAGAAAAACTTTCTCTGGAAGCATATTCATTCAATTGCGCTGACACTTGATCGGCTGGACAAGCCGATGATCGCTGCGATCAACGGTGTAGCGCGGGGCGCTGGCCTGGACATGGCGCTGATGTGCGATATCCGCGTTATGGCAGCATCCGCAACGCTGGCGGAAAGTTACATCAGCATGGGCTTGATCGCCGGTGACGGCGGCACCTGGTATCTGCCTCGCCTGGTTGGCCTGGATCGCGCGCTTGAGCTTTTGTGGACCGGCCGGACGGTCGCTTCGGATGAGGCATTGCGGATCGGAATGGTTACGCAGGTCGTGCCAGACGATCGGATTCTGTCAGACACCTACGATTTTGTGCGGACGATCTGCGCGCAACCGCCTGAGGCAATTCGTTTGTACAAGCGGGCCGTTTACCAGAGCTACCGCATGGAACTTCCGGCTCATCTGGACATGCTTTCATCGCATATGTCGGTGTTGCGCGATTCTCCAGAACATCGCGAAAGAGTTTCTCGATTTCTTGCACGCAAGAACTAATTGGGAGCACGGTTCGCTCGACAGGTCGTCTCCATGGCGACCATGCCATCGTCGCAACTGCACCCTAAGCTTCCGCCATGTCAGGCAAGACAGGAGCGTCGCGAACTGATCATGCGAGATCAGTTCGGCCGTTCTTGATCACCGTGACGCCACGGGCGGCAACGCGTGCTTCGAATGACACCACGTTGCCATCCTTCCATAGATCCATGCTCACTGTCTCTCCTGGAAATACAGGCGAGGAAAATCGTGCAATATGGCGTTTGAACGCGCTGGGGTCGTAGTCGGCAAAGGTCTGCAGGACTCCTCGGCACGTCAGGCCGTAGGTTCCCATGCCGTGCAAGATCGGGCGATTGAAACCGGCCTTCTTCGCAAATTCGGGATCGCTGTGCAGCGGATTTCGGTCGCCGCACAGACGGTAGATCAGCGCCTGATTGGGACGCGTCGGGATATCGACCGTCCTGTCGGGCGAACGTTTCGGAATCGGATGAGGTTCTGCCTGCCCTTCCGAAGGTCCGCCAAAACCGCCATCGCCGCGCGCGAAGGATGAGTGAATGATCGTCGCGAGCTTATCGCCCGATATTGCATCCTTCACCACCGTCTCGGCCTGGATCACGGCACCCCTATCCTTGCCCTTGTCGAATACGCCAATCACGCGTGCCGTGGCTAACACGTTGGCGCTCACCGGCATTGGCTTGTGGAACGTGATGTCTCGCTCACCATCGACGGTCATTACCCGGTTGGTCCCATAGTCACCAGGTCTCGCGCCCCAAACACAGACCGATGCAAAAGTCGGCACCACCTTCAACGGCTTTGGGTTGAGATAGCCTTCATTGACGAACTGAAGCTCCTTTTCATCTATGGGATCTTCGCCCATTCCGATGCCGAGCGCATACAGCATGACGTCACGGTCGGTCCAGGAATATGGAAGATTTTCCTGCTTAAGATCGAGAATGTCTGGATATTTGATCGGCACCGGCAATCCTTGATGCAAGCGGGCGCTCGCGAATGAGGGGCGGCTCAAGTCTGCAAACTATCCAATCATGGTGTATCCACCAGACACCGAAAGAACCTGTCCAGTGATATAGCCGGCGACCTTTTTCGAAGACAGAAACACCACGGCGTGCGCGATGTCCTCAGGGTTGCCCACCTTCCTGAGCGGCAACGACTTGGCCACCTTTTCAAGCTGATCTTGCGTGAACATGCTGTCCATGTCCGTCCACATACTGATCGATCCTACATCTCCGGGTTTTGTCGGAATGGTCACGCCCGGACATACGACGTTGCACCGAATGCCGTAACGGCCATTCTCCTTGGCCACAGTCTTCATGAAGCTGTTAACCGCTGCTTTCATCCCGCCATAGACCGCTTCGCGCGGCTCTCCCTGCCGGCTGGCGTCCGAGCTGATCGAGACGATCGACCCGGATTGCTTCGGAATCATGATGTCCAACGCCGTCCTGGTGCAATTGAGATTTCCGACAAAGTTTATTTGGATGATTTTCTGCCAGAATGCCGGATCAGTCTGGGTGAAGTACATCAACTTATCCCAGCCGACATTGTTCACGAGAACGTCCACGCCGCCGAATTTGTCCACAGCCGCTTTGAACATGCCCTGGACCTGTTCAAGGTCGGTCACATCCGTTTTAACCACCTGAACGGCGCCAGCACCGGCCGCCCTGGCAAGCTCTGCCGTGCCGTTAGCCTGGTCGGGATCAATATCGCCAATTGTGATATTCGCGCCTTCGCTTGCGAAACCGAGCACGATGGCCCGGCCGATGTTGGATCCCCCGCCTGTGACGACAACGGACTTTCCTTTGAGATCGAGGTTCACGGTGCTTCTCCGATATGCTTACCACTATAGCTATCGCTTATGCGTCGACGGAGCTTCTGCTCAACGGGATTACCGCCCCGTCCCGATCAACTCCACTTCCCGCTCAATCGCTTCTTGAAGTCATCCATTGCCCAGGGGGCCACTCGAGTAAACGTCTTCGAGCTCCACCGCCCTCCTGCAAAACACGGCCGCCAATCGATGTTGATTCATCGACCGCTATCTAACTGATCGATCGAATAGTTGAACCCGAGTGCCCCTCAAACAACACATATGAATTAAGGCACACAACGCGCGTGCTAGGCGATTCGGACCAAGCCGAAACCGGTCGTTCGTCACCCCGTGAATCCGAGGGCGCGAGAGGCCTTATCGGCAAACTCGCGCGTGACTTCGCTCCAGGTCTTTCCCTCTCTAGCATGACGCTCCGTGGGGCCCGCCACGAGTAGCGCGGCCAAAACGGTCCCGTCAGGCCCAAAGATCGGTGCCGCGACCCCCGTCGCTCCTTCGACCGCCTCTGAAATACTGATAGAAAGACCGGTCTCCACAATGGAATCCAGCTTCTTCCGTAGCTCCTCCATGTTGGTGATCGTCCGCATCGTCAATGGTTTCAGCTTGACCTTCCGCAAGTACTGATTTCGCCACTTTTCGCTTTGGTAGGCGAGTAGCAGTTGGCCTGCGGCGGACGTAAATAGCGGTCGAGTCGTTCCTGCCGGCACCGAATAGCGGATGGACTGTGGGCTCTCCATCACGTCCGAATATACTGCCGTTTGCGCAGCACGATCGATCACTACCAGAATGACTGTTTCGGGGCATTTCCGCTGCAGTTCGGCCATCAGCCCTCTCACCACCGCACCAAACTTGCGCGCGGAAATAATATTGGTGGCAAGGACAAAGCTCTCGTTACCAAGAGAATATCGATTGTTCGCGTGCGTCAAATAGTTGCGAGCGACCAAGGGGCGCAACAGAGTCAGTAAGCTGCTCTTAGGCGAACTCAGCTGATTACTGATCTCCGCAAGGGATAGCCCGTCCGGCGATCGTGCCACGATCTCGAAAACTCCGAGCATACGTAGCAACTGTCGATTTCCGCCAACCGTCTGATCATCCACCTTCTTCCCAACCTTGAGTTCGGCTGCACGTGAACTTCGGGGCAATCGTCCGTTTAGGCCTCTCTGCTGCAACACGCTCATGCCTTAGTACCTCGGTCGTCGAAACAAAGCGGAACGCTCGCTTTGACAGTCACAGCAATGAATGAGGCCAAACACTTGTTCAAGTGGTTTGGGATACGGGATACTGAAAACGCTCTGCTCGCTCATCCCGGAGTCGTCAAGCTCAGCAGCGGCGTGCAATGATGCTTAAGAGCCTATCCGGCGCGAGCCGCAGGCAAATCCCGCGCCGGCATATTGGAATCGTTCAAGCCACACGCTGACCGAGTTTGCGCGGCGTCTGGCCGAACGAAGCAAAGGCGGGAATCCGAAATGTCCTTTGGGGCTCTGTCTCATCGAACGCCGATTTGAAGTAGAGCTTCATTTCTTCGCGCATAATTCCAACGATTTCCGCCTCGCGCGGCTCCAGCGCGTCGCAACGGCCGCAGACACCAAGCGCCAGCGGCCGACTGGTACATTGTCTCGGCAGCGCCAATGCGATCATGCCATAAGCAGCGACGACGGTGTTTTTGTTGAACGAATATCCGCATTTCCTAATTTCGGACAGGCGTGCCAGCAGTTCCGGTACATCGGTCCTTTCCTCAGCGCCGGCATATGCATTCATGCGATGATAGATGCGCCGGACGTTTTTTTCTTCCATGGTACTGAGCAATACCTGACCGACGGCTGACGTCGCCAACGGTCGCTTTTGTCCAATCTTGATGTGATAGGAACCTGCGGTCGGTTCGTTTACAATATGGATGTATTGCGCCATATCGGCGTTACGCGCTGCGAGCACAACAAGCTGTCCGGTTCGTTTTCCCACTGCACGCGTCAGCTTGGTTAGCGCGCCATCTTCGAAGAGGGCCGGGTTGATCCAGCTGCCCAAGATCGGCACACGATCCGTCGGCATAAAAGTTCGCTTTCGTGCATTGTAATGGAGATAACCCATCGCGGTCATGCTTCGGAGCAAGGCGGCCGTGCTTGATTGGGGATAACCTAACGCCTCGGCGATCCCAACAACGTTAAGAGGCTGTCGTACCTCATCGAAATGCTCAAGAATTTCTAATGTGCGAACAGCGGATTTGACAACGCGAGTTTCACTTGAAGATGCATTGCATGCCGTTTCCGTCATAAGCGCCTCCCCTTTGCCCAATCATTGTACCGTTCTGAACGACGTTCGGTATTTTGAACGGTATTGAAAGTCTGTGTCAACCCGGTTGTTCATGGCCGCGGCATTGGACGAAATTGTATGTTATTTCAACGGTCTGGCTGCCATGGAGTTGTCTGCTCCGCGGAGGACAGCGGCGCAAACGGCCGCTAGCCGCAGGACTGCTCGACCGCGATTGCTAGGATCCCGGCAATCTTCTCGTCTTGCAATGGATCCCGATCGGCGTCCGCCTTGCGCATTTCGAAGCAAAAACGCTTGTTGGATGCTTGCTGCATTCGGTTAGTATGACAAAATAGCGGCGTCGATCCTCAGTACAGGACACGATCTTGGAACCTTCCGCCACGACTTTACCGCCGGAAATGGAATGGATTGCCGGACGGCTAATGCGAAACCATTTTGCCAGTTGGATGAGAATGAAGCTCGTTCGCGCCATTGATGGCGAAGTCGATATTCTCGTGCCGTGGCGAGATGAATTTATATCTAACCCAGATGCGCGGTTCATGCATGGTGGTGTCTTGGCCGCAATTGTGGATACCACCGGCTCCTTTGCGACGGCTACGCGACTTGGACGACCACCGCAAACCATCGACATGCGCGTGGACTATCATAGTACTGCGCGGCCGGGAGATCTTATCGCGCGCGGCAGGATCGTCCGCATGGGCCGAACGATCGCCACCGCTGATACCGAGATTTTTGGCCTTGATCACAAGTTGGTTGCCAGTGGTCGCGGGACCTATCTCTCGGCGGCGAACGATACGTCCCAAGTCGCACGCTCGGCCTCACCTTCCTCATCATGAGGGCAATCAGGCGAGTTGAGATTCTATTTCAACGGAGCGGGCGTACCCAGAGCGGCTCGCACGAAGACGGCCTGAACATCGTTTCGCGACGAATTCGGCGACTTATTCCGAGCCGCATCTGAGATTGCCTTGGCGACGCCGCCTACGAGCGCTGTTGTTGGCAGACCGCTTCCTGCAATAGAGATTATGAATGCCATGCGATCGCTGAAGCGCGAGTCATCGGCCCTTGAAGTCGGGTTTGCGCTTTTCGCGAAAGGCTGCGATTCCTTCGCGGAAGTCTTCCGTATGCCGCAGTTGTGGAGCCATCAATGATTCTTGCTGAAGAAATTCCTCAAGTGTCGGAGACATGCATGCACTAAAGAGTTTTTTCGTTAAGCCCAGGGAGAAGGTAGGTGCTGCGGCCAATTCTTCTGCCACACGCAATGCCTCGCCATCCAATTCAGCGTCATCGACAATTTTGGTCGCGAGGCCAAGAGCGTGGGCCTCTGCCGCCCCAATAAGTCTTCCCGAAAAGATCAGTTCCTTGGCTTTGTACAAGCCAATTTGGCGGGTTAGAAAATACAGCGCACCGCAATCGGGCATTAAGCCCGACTTCAGATGCGGCATCCCGAAGCGGGCAGTCGCAGCGGTGAGTACTATGTCGCTGGCCAGCGCCAGGCTCCAACCCAATCCAATTGCACTGCCCCGCACGACGCTAACAACAGGCTTTTCCAGATTGTGCAGCGCTTTTATAATGCGATGGCCGCCGCGTTGCATGCGTATTCGCGATTGAGGCGGTCCCTCTGGGCCCATTTGCTCGATGTCCGCCCCTGAGCAAAACGTGTCACCCGCGCCGATGACGACAACTGCGCGGATGCTCTCGTCAAAAGCTATCGCTTCAAGACGGTCCGCCATCGACTGCCGCATGGCGATGGTCATCGCGTTCTTGCGCTGCGGATTGTTCAGGGTTAGCCGGCCGACCTGTCCCTGTTGGCTCCAATCGACGGTCATTGTGTTTCCTTACCGGTGACCATGGGATGAACTTGATGCCGTTTTAGAGGATGCTGCGGGTCCGATCTCGTTGCGGGCGATAAAGATCCGAAGCATCTCGCTCGAACCCTCCAGAACCTTGGCAACGCGGAGGTCCCGAAACCAGGCTTCCAGTGGAAGTTCTTTGGAAAGACCCATTGCCCCCATGATTTGCATCATGCGATCAACTGTACGGAACCCAGCTTCTACAGCCGCGTATTTGGCGATCGAAGCATCGGTGCGTATATCTCTTTCCATGTCGTGCTTCCACGCGGCCTCAAGCACAAGCCAGCGTGCGGCGTTTACTTCCACGCGGCTTTCCGCAATCGCGAATTGGACGGCCTGTCGCGTCGCAAGAGCAGCGCCGAAGGTTGTGCGCGTTCGAGCCCATTCGGTTGCGATGCGAAGCGATTCCTCGGCAACTCCGATAGCCCGCGCTGCATAGAGCAGGCGTGCCCGTTGCACCCACTTGCCAGCCAATTCAAGGCCGCGGCCCTCCTGCCCTATGAGGTTTTCAGCCGGAATGACGCAATCGGTAAATTGAATCTCCGTCGGCCAGTGGTCTCGCAGCACCGGAAGGGATCGTACCACCATCATTCCGGGCGTGCCCGCATCGACAATGAAGGTGCTAACGCCATTCTCCGTTCGGGCGTAGACAACGCCATACTTGGCGTACTCGCCGTGCGTGATCCAGGATTTCGTCCCATTCAGGACATAGGTATCGCCTTTGCGGACTGCCCGACACCGAATCGCGCGCGCCGGGTCGCTGCCGCCGGTGGGCTCCGCAATGGCCGTGAAGCCATAGGCTCCATCCTGTATCGAGCCGACGACATATCGCTCAATCTGAGCGGGCGATGCTGAATAAAGTACAATGGGTGGAGGGTGGCCAAAGACGCCGCCCCCGGGCTGAGGAAAGCAAAATTTGTGCTTGCTGGCCTGTTCGACCGCCACAACGAATTCGAGACTTGTAAGTCCTGCCCCACCATACTCTGCCGGCGCGTCGAGACACCAAAGGCCCAGCTTTCTCGCTCTTCCCTGAAGAACACTGAGCTGCTCCGCAGGAATTGCCCGCGCCTCAGGAGGAAGCTTTTGTTCTACCGGTAGGATTTCGTTGGCGACGAACGATGCAACTGTATCGCGCAGCGTGAGCAAATGAGGAGGAAAATCCAGATTAAACGTGGGTTCCGTCACGGCCATTCTCACCCTTTCTTGAGTACCTGCGCGATACGCGCTTTAATCGCAGGGCTGGCGAGAAGCTTAAGCTGGTTTCTGACCGCGACCTCCAGATGCTCTTCAAGGCCTCGCCGCAATTCCATGCGAGATAACTCCACATAGGATTCAAGAGCATCACGCGACATAGGAGCGAGCCGATTGATACGCTGGACCGCGCGTTGTCGAGCCGTCAGTGGCGCACTTGGCTCCGCCAACCGCCATTCCTTGGCCAAGGAAGCGTCAATTTTTGGCTGTTCCTCTAATAAGCGCCAGAGAAGATCCGGCGCCTGAAGCCGCAGCAGCCACTCGCCTCCGGTGCCCGGTGCGAACCCAACCCGGCCCCAGCCCTGAAGGCACCACCCGTCAGGCCCAATGAAGCGGCTGTCACAGGCGAGAGCAATGTCGAAACCCATACCGATAGCCGGCCCGTCTATGGCCGCGACGGTCGGCACCGGCACCGCGATCACCGCGCGAATCATGTTCTGGAATGCGCCATAAACGATCGTGCGTCGTTCTTCCTCCGGCATGCCAGTGCGGCTGGCGGCCCCCTTCAGGTTGCCGCCCGAACAGAACGCGCCGTTACCCGTAATGACGACCCCATGGACTGCAGGATCATCAGCGGCTGTCTTCAGCACCGACGCGAATTCAAGCACCTCGTCCGGGCCCATCGCGTTACGCTGCTCGGGCCAGTCAAGGATTACCACATTCGCATGACCCTCACGCTCGCAGCGGACGCCCATAAATCCCTCCTTCTTCAACAGAGCAATCTATTTTGCAGTGACCGCCCGACATCAACAAGCAGGCCAACAGCATTGAGCAGGCGAGCCACTTCTCACACATCGGTTGATTTCGCCGCAGCTTTGGAGGGGTTTGCTCTTTATATGAAGTCGGACGAACCGAACGCAGCAGCTACGCGCCCCTGTAGACCGGTTTGCGCTTTTCGACGAAAGCCTTGCATGCTTCATTGTGATCCAACGTCTGCATTGATAGAGCCTCGAAGGCAATCGATGCATCGAAGGCAAGATTGAACTGCTGCTTCAGAATTAGATTCGCACTGATTTTCGACCACTGAACGGCAAGCGGTGGAAGCGCGTTCAATTCAAGCGCAATCTTCATGGCTTGTTCCGCGACTTTGTCGGCGGCGACGGCATAGTTGACGATGCCGTGTTCGACGGCCTCTTTGCCGTTAACAATGCGACCCCGCATCAGAAAGTCTTTCGCCCGATTAACACCGATAAGTAGCGGCCAAATGACACTCCCGCCGTCTCCGGCAACAAGACCCACTCGTACATGCGTGTCGCCCAGCTTTGCCGTTTCCGAAACAACCGAGATATCGCACATCAATGCCAGTGTCGTCCCGAGCCCTAGCGCATCGCCGTTCACAGCCGCAACTATCGGCTTATGAAGATTAAGTATGGCGCCCACCAGGTTCTTGGCATGGACCGTCACCGAGGCCGCATGTTGTTTGGCTTCTGGCGTGCCAAAACGCGAAATCATACGATTGATATCGCCACCGGCAGAAAACGCCCGACCGGCGCCCGTGAGAATGATGACATTGACTTCCGGATCTTCCCCTAGAATTGGCCAGACCCTCTCAAGGTCGCCATGCATATTCTCGCTGATCGCATTCAACGTATCCGGCTGGTTCATTGTCACCGTGGCAATGCCATTTGCCTTTGATACCGCAAGCGTCTTCAAATGGGCATAACTCATTGTCGGGTTCCTTTCTCTTGCTCTTAACGTTCGAAGCGGGCGTCCCTGACGCCAGAAGAGGGTGATGAACGTCTCGACATCGCCAATGCCACCTCATTGCCAAACATAATCTGTGCCGGATCGAAATTCATAGCGCCTGCTCGTTCGCTCCGAGCCCGAGCACAAGCGAAGTGCATGCGCGACCTTCGGTGCGGGTGATGAAAACGTTGTCACACAACACTACACTCAAACAATCGGACATCGACAGTCTACACGGCCACATATGTGTTGATTGGGCGGCTCCTTCTTGGTGACCGCGCGAAGAACCGGGTAAGCGATAGACGGGGCTCCGATCTCCACGCCCTATGGTGGCGCTCTAACCGCCTCCAGCCGAGCTTCGACGGTTAACGGACCGAGCGCCAGCGAATTATGAAAAGATAATACGAGAACAACGTTCGGAGAGTTTTGATGACCGGGTTCGGTTCTAAGGACGACGCAAAGAGCGGCCCTCTGACCGGATTCCGCGTCATAGACTTGACTCGAATTATTGCCGGGCCGCTCGCGACGCAGACGCTCGGCGATCTTGGCGCCGACATCATCAAGATCGAGCGCCTGGGCGAAGGAGACGACACCCGCCGCCTCGGTCCGCCGTGGATGCGCGACGTGAACGGAAACGAACTGGAGCAATCAACCTACTTTCAGAGCGTCAATCGCAATAAGCGTTCGCTGGCGCTCGACTTCTCTCGTTCCGAAGGGGCAGACATCATCCGCCAGCTTGCGGCGGTGTCAGACGTTCTCGTCGAGAACTATCGTCCGGGGACCTTGGCAAAGTACGGACTGGGCTATGAAGCCCTGAAAGCGATCAATCCACGATTGGTCTACTGCTCCATCAGCGGTTTTGGCCAGACGGGGCCTTATTCAAGTCGTTCAGGTTATGATTTCCTGGCGCAGGCCATGTGCGGTGTCCTCAGCGTCACCGGCCTGCCCGACGACGAACCTGGCGGCGGACCGATGCGGGCCGGCGTTCCACTCGCAGATATCTTCACGGGCCTGCATGCGGCGATCGGCATCCTGGCCGCGATCCGGTACCGCGATGCCAGCGGCAAAGGCCAATATATCGACCTTTCGCTGTTCGACTCTCAATTCGCTCTGATGCTCAATCCCTCGGCTTCATGGCTGAATACAGGCGTGGAAATCGGACGCACCGGCAATGATCATCCAAGTGCCGCGCCTTACGGTGTTTATCCGGTGGACGACGGCTTCATTCTCATTGCCACCTTCAGCGATCGTGAATTCGAGCGTCTCGCCAACGCAGTGGGCCATCCTGAGTGGATGGATGATCCGCGCTTTGCAAAGAACGGAGCGCGCGTCGCTAACCGCCCGGCGCTCAAGAGCGCACTCGCCGAAGCACTAAAGGGTCGAAACAAGGCTGATTGGATAGAGCTTCTCAACGCCGCGACCGTCTCGTGCGGTCCTATTAATACGTTCCGGGAACTCGAAACGGACCCTCAGGTAATTGCCCGAGAGATGATCGTTGGTCTCGATCACCCCCAGCTCGGTCACATCCGCTTTCCCTCATCTCCGATCCGCCTTTCGGAGACGCCAGCATGCTATCGCTACGCTCCTCCGGTTGTCGGCGAGCATACTGACGCCATCTTGTCCGAGGTTCTCGGGATGCAGCCCGAAGATCTGGCACGTCTCAAGAAGCAGCAAATCGTATAGGGATCTCGAATGCCATCGCCGGACGAGTCACCACGGCCGGGCCGACGCGAAAAGTCCCAAAGGCGGACACTTCGGACAGATCCCTCCGACATTCGTTCATTGAGCAGTATCAATTGATGCGCTTCGATGGCGCGCCTAGGCACGCCGTTGGGGCCTAGGACCAAGATTCCCGGTGATGAACGCCGAATTCGTTCATCCAGCCTTCTTAGGACGCGAACGTCGCCGCCAGCTAGACGAGGCCGAGTGCTTTTCGCGTCTCATCATCCATCGTCCTCAAATAGGGAGCAGCTCCCGTCATGTCGAATATTCGGTCTTTAGCTGCAGCAAAATCCTCGATGGTGTTAATCTTGTTCGTGTTCAGTATCGCTCCCTTGGTCTTTACGAGCTTAACCCGGGAATAATAGCCACCACCCGCAGCGATCACCTCACCGGTCACTTCGCATTGTTCACTGCATAGCCACGCCACTGCCGGCGACACCTGAGCGGGATCCAGCTTCTTCTGCATTTCTTCCGGCCTCAAGCCCTCTGTCATGCGCGTGCCGGCGACAGGGGAGATACAATTGATCTTGATATTGTATTTTGCGCCTTCCATCATGAGGTTATTCATAAACCCAATCATTCCGGCCTTTGCAGATCCATAATTCGATTGCCCATAGTTTCCCGCAAGGCCAGATCCCGACGTCGTGAGCACGATGCGCCCGTACTTTTGATCGATCATATGCTGCCAGGCAGCTTTCGTTACGTAGACCGAGCCGAGCAGATGAACCTTTAGAACAGTATCAAAATCATCAAGTTCCATCTTGGCGAAGGATTTATCGCGCAAAATGCCGGCATTATTGATGACAATGTCGATCTTACCGAAACCATCGATCGCGGCCTTTATCATTCGATTTGCGCCATCGCGGTCCGCGACGCTGTCGTAATTCGCAATTGCTTGACCGCCGGCAGCCTTGATTTCCTCGACGACCTGATTGGCAACAGCGCTTGAACCTCCCTTCCCATCCGTAGTGACCCCGGGATCGTTCACGACGACCTTGGCGCCACGCGACGCCAGCAAAAGTGCATGGGACCGCCCAAGACCGACGCCCGCGCCAGTTACAAGAGCTACGCGATTATCGAATCGAAAAGTCACTTCTTTGCCTCCAGCTTGTATCTAACCTACGGCGGGTTTTCACCAAAATCTCGGATTAAGAGCCGCTGAGCGCACCCGTTTTGGTAACGCGTGACCACGCAATACGAAGGTCACACCGGCACCGGGTTGGGCGCGGTTCGTCTGGCGGTCAGGCCGGCGATCCTAAGTTCCATCAGGCAATCAAACCTTCAGTGGCGACCAACTCATCTTGATCCGATTTTTGAGCGGGTGCGCGATTTTACTCCACCAAAACAGCAAGATCGCAAGGTTGTGTCATTCGCCGGCGGTGGATCTCCATCAAGGTGGCGGCTGACTTTGCGGCCCTGCGATATCTTACCGACTAAAACTGATCCTGGTGTCAGTCGGAAAGCGTGTCCTCGATGCTTACCGAGCAAGCTACGCGGACATCATCGGCGCGCGTGTGCTTACAAAGCAAGCGAAGGAGGTGTTACAAAGACCAAGGACTGATCAAGGAGTTCATCGAGGTGCTTTTACCAGCGAGGCGTCATCGCTTCGGTCATCGGGAGAATGCCAAAGCGACGGGCCCTCCTCGAGAAGACGGTCGAAGTTAAAAACGGCGATGCCAACTCTGCTCCAGCCCAAGTCACTCGGCCGCCAATCCTGCGGCAGCGGCTTTTTAGGGCGGCTCGGTGTGGCAGAAACGTTCGATTTGAACAAAAGCTTGACGGCCGACCGCCCACCGCAGGGTCATGGCCGTGTCATCGCCCAGCACCTGGATGCGAGCGATGCCCTTTCCCCACAACACGCGACCGCCAGCACTGGCAAAACCCAGAACTTCGGAAAAAAACGTACGGATTTCGGAATGTCAGAACTACAGAAGACCAACCTGCGCGATCTGCGGCGCGGTCACCGCTCAGGCTCCGCGGCCGAGTTCACGCGCGAGCGTCTTTGCGGCCACGCGACCCATGGTGATGGCATTACCAACCGAGTAACCGCCACCCGGATACACCGGGCCCAGTACGCCCGCACCCATTTCGCCTGCCGCGAATAGACCGGGAATGATCCGGCCAAGCGGGTTCAGCACGTGCGCCTCGGCGTCGATCGTCATGCCTGCTGCCGTGTGGGCGATGTCGTTGGCTCTGTATTCGAATGCATAGAAGGGCGGCTTGAGGATGGGATGCAAACCCTCGAGCTTGCGCAGGAAAATATGATCTCGGCCAAGTGGCAGATCCTTGTTATATTGTTCGATAGCTGCGCGCAGGGGTGCCGCGGGAATCTTGCAGAGATCGGCAAGAGCTTCGATCGTATCTGCTGATTTCAGATCGCCACGCTCGACGCACTGAAGAATAAATTCAGGAGGCCAGCCGCTTTTGGCTGGATCGGACGCAAGCCGAGCAGCTTCGTCGAAAATACCCCAAACCACATGGCCCTGCGCCCTTATTGCCGATGGCATGACGGCATAGGGTGCGGTTTCGTCAATGAAGCGATGGCCATCGCGATTGACATAGATCAGCGATGTCGGCTGCAATCCGAGAAACGGCGGCATCTCGGGCGTGCGGCGAATACTCGGGCGGGTGTTGAGCAAGCCGCAATTGATGCCAGAGATGGAAGCGCCCGCCTGGAGGGCCATGCGCACGCCATCGCCGCGGCTGCCCGGCGCCGCGATTGTGGTCGGATGCTCGCCTTCCGGGATACTTTCATAGGCGGCGGGAAAATATTTTCGGATCAGTTCGCGGTCATGTCCGAAGCCACCGCAAGTCACAGCAACGGCCGCACTGTGAACCGCCTGGTCGCCGAATTCGACTCCGACCACGCGTTCGCCGTCCATCAGCAGCTTCTGCACGCGCGTTCCTAGCGCCAGTTCGACGCCCAACACCGCGCGTCGCTGGTCAAGCACGTCGATATAGGCTTGCCCCGATCCGACCGGATAATGGCCTCGCGGCGGATAATCCACACCTTCCTGATAAAGTCCCGGACCTTCCGACGCGCAGGGCCAAACCGCATTCTTCGGCTTGTGGGCGTGCTGCGCCGGAATATCGAGGCCAAGCGCGATGAGCCATTCCAGCGTGGGGGCTGCGTTTTCGCAGTAGGCGCGCACAACGGAGGCCGGTTGGCTCCAATGGGTGATCGTCATCAGATAATTGAAAAGATCGTCGACCGAATCCTTGAAACCGAGCGCTCGTTGGACCGACGTGTCGGCCGCAGCAAACACGCCCTGCGAGCGGCCCGTAGAGCCACCAATCTTATCTTCAGACTCAAGCAGCAGAACTGAGCATCCGGCTTCCGCGGCCGTCACCGCCGCTGACAGTCCTGCGCCCCCAGCGCCCACAACAATGAGATCATAGTCATTCGGCACGGCCTTTTTCATGGCGCCCCTCAAATCTGGACTTGTTACGGCCGAGGATCGTTCGCGAAGAAGTCGGCCTTCTGCATTAGGCGGCTTGTGACTTTCTCGACAAGAGGTCCATGAATCTCCGAGTCAGCGTGGACACGCTGCCACTCGGGATCGGCAAAAAACTCGATCCACCCCTTCTTCTGGTGCGCCTCGTCCTCAAACTGGAGAACGTAGATCACCTCATCGCCGTTTTCGGCTGAGACGTGAGTCCAGAAACCAACGGTCACCATGCCGTGCTTGGCGAGCAGGCGAAGCGAGTGATTTCGAAAGCGCTCGAGCAGCGCCTCAAGCTTGCCCTGATGCGGCCGGTATATCCGCAGTTCGTAAATCAAAAGGCTCTCCATGCCGCCGGCCCGCGGGATTCGCGAGCCAGATCGATGCCGTCCGGATGGTGCAAACTAGAATCGGCTAAACATACCAACGTTGCCGCGCAGAAGACGGCGCCCACGTCCACGCTCTATTGATACCATCACCCGTTCTCCCCTCTTATTATTTCTGTTTCAGATGCCTGTGGCAGGATTAAAATAAGATCGGTCTCGTTCGTCCATAGGCATTTTCTGAACGATGCGTTGTTTTTGCAGCAACGCATGAAACGGTTGATGCACGGAAAAATCAGAAGGCGGAGTCGCGTGAAAAGCCCGCCATAAAATTCTGCAGCATGCTGGAGCAATGGGTCTTTCGCCAAAGAAAGTGCATTGACACTTCGAGATCGAGGTCAGCCAGGCGGATGAGCTTGATACCTTCGTCGGCGATACGACTACTAATGACGAATGCGACGCCCAATCCGGCCACAACATAGCTGAGGCGTAGTTCGGTACTTGGCAGTTCATGGACGATATTGGGACGTAGTCCTTTAGCAGCGCAGGCCTTCATCAGCTGATCGTCGAAGTAAGGCGAGACACTGCGCGACGGCCAGATCATCGGCTCGCGCCGCAAGTCCTGCAGCTTGACTTCCTGCATAGTTGCCAGCGGATGCGAAGCGGGAACAGCAAGCCGCAGCTCCCAGCTTCGGAGTTTAATTTTCTCGAATGCATTTTCAGGTGGGTTCGGTAGAAACGCGCCATCGATCGTGCCATTTTTCAGCGCCTGCAGGATGAGCGTCGCCGTCATTGGAACCAGTGTCAGCGTGACCTTAGGGTACATCTCACGAAAGCCGCGCACGAAATCCAGAATTTGCTTCTGTGCGACAGGGATCGAGAAGAACGCAATCGTGAGCGTCGCCGCCTGCTGCCCCGCGCCGTTTCGCGCCGCCTGACCGGCCTGATCGAGACCGTTCAGCAACGCTTGAACGTGTTCGCGATAAATCGACCCCGCTACGGATAGCCGCAGCCGTCCCCGCACGCGGTCGAACAGTGCAATCCTGAGCTCCTCCTCCAGATCCTTGATCTGCCGCGACAGGGCTGAGGGCACCACGCTCAGCTTCTCGGCCGCGTGATGGAAATTCTCCATCTCTGCGACCATCAAAAACGATTTGAGTTGCCTCAATTCCACAGGTTGCTTCTCGTGAAAGGAAGGAGGAACGGTGTCATCTCGTTGCCAGAAAAGCAACGACCCATTGCAGGGCTTACTGCACTGCCGCATAGGATTGCTGACCACTTATTAGATCACGTTGTTCTGAAATCAACGAGTCGTTTCAAAAATGCCAATGGACACTCGGTCTCGGCTCTCGTTCAATTCGGCAAACGCTTGCCCTCGACCAGGGGGCCAATACGAACGGCACACAGATGCCTGTCAGGATGGAGGACACCGCTTGTGGACGATACGCCCAGGATGAACGGGCTCATCAACCGCGTCCGCGCGCTCTAATTACCCGACACGTTTCGACATAAAGATAAAGGCGACTCTGCATGATCCAGCGCACCCTGGGCAAGTCTGGCCTGCGCACCTCTCTGCTCGGCCTCGGCTGCAACAATTTCGGCTGGACCATCGATGCGACTCGCGCGCAGGAGGTGGTGCATAAAGCGCTCGACCTCGGCATTACGACTTTCGACGAAGCCAATGTCTATGGCGGCGCGCAGGGCAATTCGGAGGAAATCCTTGGCGGGATTCTCGGATCGCGCCGTAAAGACGTCACGCTTATTACCAAGTTCGGCTACGATGAGTCGACGCCGGGCAACCGCAATACCTCGCGCCGTCACATCATTCAGGCGGCCGAAATTAGCCTTAAGCGGCTGCGGACCGATTGGATCGACGTCTACATGCTTCATTGGCCTGATGCCCAGACGCCAATGGACGAGACGCTGCATGCGCTGAACGATCTCGTTCATAGCGGCAAGGTGCGTTACATCGCCTGTTCGAACCTGTCGGCTTGGCAGGTCGTAAATGCGCGCTGGATTTCGCGCCAAGCGGGCCTCAGCGCGTTCGTCGCGGCGGAAAGTGAATACAGCGTGCTGGTGCGCGGCGTCGAAGCCGAATTGATCCCGGCGCTGCAGGCAGAGGGAATGGGCCTCCTTCCCTATTTTCCGCTGGCGAGCGGGCTTCTCACCGGCAAGTTCAAGCGCGGCGAACCGCTGGCTGAGACCCGCCTCGCCTCCAACGCCCTCAAACTCGGCGATCGCTATCTGACCGATGCCAATTTCGACAAGGTCGAGACACTGACCGCGTTCGCGAAGGAGCGTGGCCATTCGCTGCTCGACCTCGCCTTCGCCTGGCTGGCAGCGCGCCCGGTCGTGTCATCGGTCATCGCGGGCGCCACCAGCCCGGCGCAACTGGACGCCAACGCCAAGGCCATCAGCTGGGATTTGACCGCCGACGAGGTCGCCCAGATTGACGCCCTCACAGCCTGAGCGGGCACAGCCATGATCCGCGGTGTACATCACGTCTCATTTTCGACGCAAGACCTCGACGCAATGCTCGGTTTCTATTGTGATTTGCTCGGCTTTCAGCTCGTGAAGCCGCCGTTCACCTGGGCGGTCGGCTTCGACAAACTCGACACGGTGACAGGGATGCGCGGCACGTCGGGACGCAATGCGCTGCTGCGCGCCGCGAACATCTATATCGAGATTTTTGAATATACGACGCCGAAAGGCCGGCCGGCCGATCTGGCGCGACGCGCGGCCGACGTCGGGCTGACGCATCTGTGTTTCGATGTCGACAACATCGACAGCGACTATCAGCGCCTCGCGCAAGCCGGAGTGCGGTTTCACTGTCCGCCGCAACATCTCGGAAGCGCGCTCTCGACCTACGGCCGCGATCCTGACGGCAATATCTTCGAGCTGCAGCAGATCCTTGACTACGACAAGCTACCTGCGCCGATGCTCGGGTCGCAGGAATAAACGCGTCAATTTGTTAACAGGAGTTGGCGCTATGGGCGTCGCTAAAAGGCACCGACCTTACGGCCCGATCTTTCAGAATGCCTACATCGTTGAAGATCTCGACGACGCCATCAATGATTGGGCGAGCCGGATGAATACGGGTCCGTTTTGCAAATTTCCGGAAAGCCGGCCGATACAGGCCGAATATCGTGGCCGTCCCCAATCGATCGCATATCAAGCGGCGATCGGCTACACGGGCGATCTTCAGATCGAACTTATCAAACCGCTCGGGTCAAACCCGTCGATCTATCGAGAATGGCTCGACGCCGGCAGGGTCGACGTCCAGCATCACTGTGTCCTCACCGACAACATGGACGCGGCCCGAGCTGACCTTGAGCAGCGCGGCGCGACCCAAGCGCAATGGGCGCGGCTTCACGACGGTTCCGAGGTTGCCTACTTCGATCTCGGCGATGCGCGGAGGCCGATGCTTGAGGTTGCGCTTCTTAGCTCCCGGATTACAGCGATTTTTGCACGGGTGAAAGATGCCGCTCGCAATTGGGATGGCCAGAACACAACCTTCGACCTTGTCTGAGCCACTATCATTCGTGCGTTTTCTCACTGCAGGGAGCCGACCGGAAAATGAACCCAGCGTCAGGAACGATCGTAATCGGTGCCGCTCAAGGAATTGGTGAGGCGACAGCGCGACGCCTGGCGCGGCAAGCGTGGTGCGGACCTCTCACTCTTGCAGATCGTCAATATGACAAGGTGACGATCGTGGCGGAGCAACTCCGTGCCGGTGGCGCCGACGTCAAGGCCTTCAATGTCGATCTGACCGACACTGCATCGATCGTCGCGCTGGCGCGCGATGTCGGTCCGGTCTCAAAAGTCGCATTGGTGGCTGGTGCTACCGAATGGACCAAAGCCCGCGAGATGACCGAAGAACGATTCCAACGCATGTTGCGGGTCAACACGATCGGCGTCTATCTCGCTGCTCAGGAATTTGCGAACCGCATGATTGACGCAGGCCTGCCGGGTTCGATCTGCGCAGTGTCATCCGTAGCAGGCCGACGACCGGTTCCGGATCTGGCTGCCTATTGCGCCTCCAAGGCTGCGATCTTCGCCGCGCTGCGCGTGCTCGCGCTGGAGACGATGCCAAAAGGCGTACGCATCAATTGTGTTGCGCCGTGGGCAACGCAAACGGCGATGATGGCTAGCCCTCCGGAGGCATTTATAGCCACCACGCCAAGAGGAAAAATCAACTCAGCGGATGATGTCGCCGCCGCGATCACCTTTTTGCTCTCTCCGGACAGCGAAGCGATCGGAATGCGCGAGTTGACAGTGGACGGCGGCGCTCAGCTGGGCCTTTAACGAACGCGACCCTAAATCAACAACTACCTCGTATTGCAACCTCGAAACGCCGGGAGACTATGATGTTAAACAGACGCCTCTTTCTCGGAGCAACTGCATTGTCAATCAGCGTTATCCTGAGCGCGGGATCGGCCTTCGCCCAAGATACCAAGCCTATCAAAATCGGCCTTCTCACTGTGATGAGTGGACCGGCCGCCTTCTTCGGCAAAAACTCGAAGGTAGGAGCCGAACTCGCCATCAAGGAAATCAACGATAAGGGGGGCATCGCGGGACGAAAGATCGAGCTCGTTATCGGCGACGATCAGGGCAATCCTACGGCTGCGGTGAACGAGGCGCGGCGTCTGGCGCTGTCAGAGAAGGTTGATGTCATTGTTGGGCCGGCATTCAGCCAACTGGTTCTTGCCACGGCGCCGATCCTGACCGAAGCAAAAGTCCTCAGCTTCAGCATTGCTGGCGCCCCGACGCTGACACCACAGGTCCTGCCTTATCATTTTAGTGTCCTAAGTCATGGCGGAATGCACGCGGCCGCAGCCGCAGACCTTTTCCAGAACGTCGCAAAGATAAAGACCGTGGCGATTATAGCGGATGACACGACGAACTCCAAAGAAACGCTCACCCTGCTAAAAAGCGCGATCGAAAAGACGTCTGTCAAGCTCGTTGGCGAGCAGACCTTCCAGTTCACGTCGACCGACATGACTCCGCAGCTCCTGCAACTGAAACGCTCAAATCCAGATATGCTTTATATTCTTTCTGGAAACGCCGATGCCATTTCAACAATCATGGCTGAGCGGAACGAGTTGGACTGGAACGTTCCTCTAGTCGGCAATTCAATTGCCGTTCTCTATCCAAGTGCAAAGAAAAAGCTTGGGCCGGATGCCTACAAAAATACACTCGGACAGTACTACAAGAAAAATACCATCTGTCCGGGAGAGGATTCGAGCAAGCAGCCTTACGGACAGTTCTATTCTCGGCTGAAGGCCTATGTCGGTGACGAGAAGCTGAAGGATTTGGCAGCAAATAATGTCGGATGGGTGTACGACCAGGTGCAGGTCTTCAAGACTGCGGTCGAAAGCAACGGCGGCAAGACCGATGGCCCGACCCTTGCGAGCTGGATCGAGCAGAACGGCAGCAAACTTGACATTGTGTCAACTTCGGTTTCCGTCAGCAAAGACAATCATTTCTTCATGCCCAAAGAAGATGTCATCTTTGTAAAAGATGTCGGCGATGCGGATGCCTACGGGATGCGTGCTCGCGAAGGCTGCATGTAAAGCAAATAACCATCCTTTGCAGGCCGCTCGTCTCACCTGGATGGACGAGGTGCTTCGCGAATTAGCGCATGGGCTAAATGGCAATATCGGCCGAGATTTTCAAAGAGTTCAAAATGAACGGGTATGTTGAGAGCTCCTTAGAGGGCAAAGTTGCTATCATAACCGGCGCAGCTAGTGGAATCGGGGCAGCTACAGCGCGACTGTTCAATCACGCCGGGGCACGCACTCTTCTGGTCGATCAAAATAGGAGGTCACTCGAAAGCCTTGCGGCGGAGCTTGGTGGCGATGCCAGCTATTCCGTGGCAGATGTTTCGACGCCAGAGGGCGTTCAAGCATACGTCAAAGAGGCCCGCGATCGTTTTGGAGGCATTGATATTCTAGTATCGAATGCGGGGATCATATCGCGAACCGCGCCGATCGCCGAGACATCCGTCGAGGACTTTGACCGCGTTATTGCCGTCAATCTTCGCAGCATGTTCCTGGGCTTGAAGTATGTGCTTCCCGAGTTGGAAGCTCGCGGTGGCGGATCAGTCGTTATGACCGCCTCTACGGCAGCTCTTCGCGGAGGTTTTGGTACGGCCCCGTATGTCACTAGCAAGCACGGTGTTTTAGGTCTTATGCGCGTTGCCGCAACTGAATATAGCGGAAAGAACATTCGTATTAATGCCGTCAACCCCGGACCGACTGACACCAACATGATAGCTGAAGTCACATCAGAGCGGGCGGGCCAAGCGGCAGGTCGATCCAGTTCGGCTGAGGTCAAGGAGGGGTTACGTCTGCGCTTGCCGATGCAGCGGTATGGCCGCGCGGAAGAAATAGGCAGAATGATCATGTTTCTCGCCAGTGATGCAGCGAGCTTCTGTACCGGCGGATATTATGTCGTCGACGGGGGGATGACGGGCGGCCCATAACGATTTGTAGGTCATCGGGCAGCAGACGAGCGTCGATCGAGCCGGTTCGGGCGATCGCTATGTCAAGCCAAGCCGATTGCTTTCGTAATGCCGACGAGACGGAGTTTTCGAGTTGTCGATTATTTCGCCAGCCAAAGACTGCGCGAAATTCCCGCCATCAGGGTTTACCTGACATTGGCTCAAAAACATAGGCAAACCGATCACTCGATAGCGAGTCGCTCAAAGGCATCACGGCCGTTCCGGAGCGGGATCCCAGCTCATCCATGACGGCCTGCAGATTATCAGTTTCGATCTCATACAACGCAAGGTATCGGTAAGGACATGACGCTTTCATCCTCTGTACGGAGGAAAGCTTGAAGCGCTGCGCTGACATCATTCCTGGAATATCAAGAACGTCGCGAACATGCTGACCGTCATACCATTTATTAAACTCATCGTCTCGGCCATCGACTGCGTTTGTCATAACTACGAACGTATAATGCGGCATTTGTTTTGTCCTAACGTATACCACGATAGTTCTTCCTATGGAAAAAGTCGGCGTCCGACCATTGCTAAAAATTCAACGAAACATTGAAACTAGAATGTGCATTGCCTGCCGAAATACAGGTCTTCTCCAATCGCGCGATCATATATGTTTAAGTCCTCCTTTCTATGAATCATTGGAAGACGAACAATTGTTTCTGGCTTCGTCTTTCGCGGGGATCATGCGCATCGACGGTCTAAAGCCCTCGTTCCATGGATCACGCCTAAAAGGATCTTCGATACCTGCGAGGAGTGGTGAAGGACATCATCGTCGCGGCTGGCTTGCGGCACGAACTGACATTTACATCGTTTCGACACGGCGGCTTTACGGAAGGCGCCGACAGCGATGGGACCGACGCGGAGCTGCGCGCATGCCGTCACCGGTCGGCGCGGCAGTTGCCCACCTATGCGAAGCGCACGCGCAAGCAGCTCATCTCTCGCACGGAGAAACGGTGCGAAATGCGAACGAAAGCAGATGGTTTGTCAGAATAGCCGGTGACCGCCTGTCGGAATGACCTTGCAAGCTACCACCTAAGCTATTGAAAGACTTGGTGGCCGCACCAGGGCTCGAACCTGGGGCCCGCTGATTAAGAGTCTGACTTTCAGCATGCGATATCAAGGTCTTGTCTGTAAAATCAGCAGTTTTTAGCTCTAAGGAAATCAATAGATTACATTTCAATTGTAAAGGGTGTCGACGACGTCTGAATGGTAATGCGCGAATAAAATCTCGCCCATGATGATCTGGCGCGACTTGCCGAGTTCCAGCGTGATATGGCGGCATCGCAGTGAGGCTTGCGGCCTTCAACTCGTCATGATCGGGCCCGAACGGCACGGCGCAGACATGCATCGCTTCGGCAATGGCGTGCGAGACGATGTTGACCGTGAAGACCTCGGTCAGACGAATGTTGAGGCCGGTGTCCTTGAAGCGCATGTCCGGATGGTTTTCGACGCCGAGCGCTAGGATCGGCGGATCGGTCGACAGGAAGTTGAAAAAGCTGAACGGCGCAGCGTTGATGCGACCTTCAGGGTCGACCGTCGTCACCAGCGCAATCGGCCGCGGCACGACGGTCCCGACGATCAACTTGTATTTGTCGCGCGCTGAAAGTTCGCGAAAGTCGAACGTCACATCGCCGGATTCGATAGCGCTGCTGTCCATTATATCTCTCAAATCGAAGCGGCAGTCATATCATCGACAACCGCGAATATGGTCCAGGCAAAGATCAGCCGTTCAGAGAGCGGCGCGACTGGCCTCAAGCAACCTTCGCGTTGCCGCCCTGACGTCAGTTTGCCGCAACAGGCCCTCCCCAATAAGAAAGGTCGATATTCCGGCACGCGCGAGCCGGACAACGTCGGTCGACGTGAAGATACCGCTTTCACCGACGACGATACGATCCTTTGGAACCAAGGGCGCCAGTCGCTCTCCGACGGCGATATCAATTTCGAACGTGTGCAAGTTACGATTATTGATGCCCACGAGCGGCGAGCGCAGGCTCAGTGCCCGGTCAAGCTCCCCCTCGCTGTGTATTTCGAGCAGCACATCCATTCCGAGCGTCAAAGCTGCGTCCTCGATATCTTTCGCCGCCCCGTCGTCGAGCGCCGCCATAATCAAGATGATGCAATCCGCACCGTGAGCGCGCGCTTCCGCCACTTGATACGTGTCGAAGATGAAGTCCTTGCGCAAAACCGGGAGCGCAGTTGCGGCGCGCGCCGCGACCATGAAATCCAGATGCCCCTGAAATGACGGAAAATCAGTGAGAACCGACAAACAAGCTGCGCCGCCAGCCTCGTACTCCTTCGCGAGCAATGTCGGATCGAAGTCAGATCGAATCCGCGCCCGCGACGGCGAGGCTTTCTTCACTTCTGCAATCAGCGCATATTCCCCCTGAGCAAGTTTCGCCCTGATCGCGTTGACGAAACCACGAGGCTCTGGCGCGGCTCTTGCCGCAGCCTCCACCTCGGGCAACGGCCTCGCGTGTTTTGCGGTTGCGATCTCTCCACGCTTGTAGGCTTCGATCTTGTTGAGGATGCTCGACATAACAGTCCTTTGGTCAGACGTTTGACACTTCGCTTAAGCACCCAAGCCGACGCCCCCGTCGCTGAATCGCCATCCGCCAAGACCGTGCGGCGGTAAATATTCTCATATCGCGATCGCCTGGGTTCTGAGCTCTATCAGACGAACCAAGCTGAGCGCAGCCAACTCCGACGATTTCGGATTGGCCGCGAAGGGACGATTTTCGATCATGACGTTAAGTACGCCGAAGTCTCCCCGCGCCGTCAGATTATGGCAGTTTTCGGTAGTAGCTGGATCTGCGATCAACATTACGCTCGTGCGTTCGAAGCCGATGCCCGCCAGCGCCGAGATTGCTGCGACATTGGCGTTCGCGGGAAACCTGCTCGCTGCCTCGCGTGCCGAACCCTTGAAGAACGTATGGGCGGAGGTCAGCGCCTCAAGATCGACTAAGTCCTCAGCCGGGGTGCCTTTCCACGCGTGCGGCGGCTTGGTGATGCGGTGGGTGACGCAATCGATCGGCAAGCGCGATGCCGCGGCCAATGCATCGAGCCCAGCCAACGCGCCGGACGGAATCAGGATCTGGCTTCCGCAACGCTCGGCTTCCTTCAACAGCAACTGCAGCACCGCGTCATCACTGAACGCGCTAGTTGACGAAACCACAAATCCCGTTGCGCAACGCAGGCTTTCCACGCCCCACGCCTTGACGGCGGCACTGCTGGCGGCTTCGACCACAAGATCCGGCTGGACTTCGCGCAGGTCAACCGGTGCGGTTAGGTGACGCGCCCCCTCCGGTAAGCCGCCTGCTGGTAGAGTACTGCGGGTAGCGACGCCCACCACGTCGATCTTCTCTTTAAGCATGCCAGCGACGTGGCGCGCGATCGTACCCCAACCGACGAAGGCCACGCGTAGCGATTGCGGTCTCGCCGATCTTGATCCAAGTTCCGATGTAGTCATTTTCGGCGGTCGCGTCCCATTCAGAGAGAAAGTCTCCGGTCGATCCCTCTCACCAGAAAATATGCGTCAGCGAGTGCGGGATTTTCGGTGGAAGCAGTGACCTCGCGAAGTCAGGATCGGCGCCCGCCTTGCAAGTCGTCCGCAGTGAGGACTTGGCACGAATACCTGCAAGATCAATCGCCGGACCTCTAACAAGCCCGCAGCTCTGCCGGACAGCTCACAGAGTGACCCAGCCGGCCGGTGGATCCTTGCCGGGATGAAGGGTATTGCAATGCGGGCAAGTGCGCGCGGATTCATTGCCGTAGAACGCACGATACAGCGGCGGCAGATCATCGACGATGCTCTCGAGATCGACCTCGACGCGATGGACCAGGCCTTCGCATTTGAAGCAGTACCACTCGAACGCATCGAGCACGCCGTCGGAACGCTTCGGTTCGACGACCAGGCCGACCGACCCCTCCTGGGGGCGTTGGGGGGAATGCCGGACATGCGGCGGCAACAGGAAGATCTCGCCCTGCTTGATCGGCACGTCGTAGTGTTTTCCGTCGTCTACGACCTTGAGCACCATGTCGCCGCGCAACTGATAGAAGAACTCTTCAACCGGGTCGTCGTGGAAGTCGGTACGGCGGTTCGGACCACCGACCACGGTGACCATCAGATCCGCGTCCTTCCAGATCTGCTGATTGCCGACCGGAGGTTTCAGAAGATGCTGATGCTCGTCGATCCATTTCGAGAAATTGAAAGCCTGCAGCCGTCCTAGTTTGCTCATTTGTCATTCTCCCGCGCGTCGTTGACGTAACCTTTCGTCAGCCCGCCTTGCGTACTGCGCCTGTATCCAGCCCACACGTCTCGAATGCACGACGGGTCGCCGACCGCTCCGCTTCTGTCAATGGGAGCAATGGAGGACGCACTGCGCCGCCGACCTGGCCGAGCAGCTCCTGCCAGTATTTCTGGTGAGAATGCGGCTTCTCGGCCGGCCGTGTCGATCGCAGCGCCGAACGTACCGGGTTGAGACTGTCGCGCACGGCGCGTGCTTCCTCGATCTTGCCGCTGAACGCAAGATCCGTATAGCGGCGCATGCGCCGATCGGTCGCCGACTGCAAGAGATACGGCGGCGATGAGCATAGATAGAGCTGCCAGCCGAGCTCGACGATGTTGTCGAGCCACTCCTCTTCGGAAGCCGTGCTGACCAGGATGCGGTCGCCCGCAAGCTCGGTCAGCTGCTTATACATTGGGCGTTCGACGCTGTACTTGATCGCAACGACGTTCTCGATGTCGGCGAGTTGATTGCACAATTGCGGCGACATCACGTAGCCGCTGTCCGGATGGCTCCACAGCGCGATCCCGATATCCACTTTGCTGGCAATGGTCCTGTAATAGTTCAGGATGGTCTCATCATGGGCCTTGAAGAAATGGAGAACCGGGGCATGCACGACAATATAATCGGCGCCAATCTTTTGCGCATGGCGGGCCAGGTCGATGACAACATCCATGTTCTGGTCCGAGCAGGACATGATGGTTGCGCCGCCATGTTCATTACCGGCAGCCACCGCCAATTCGAAGGCGCGCTTACGCTCCTCGACGGACATCGAGAAGAATTCGCCCTGCTTACCGGCGATAAACAGCCCGTCGATGCCGAGCTCGGTCGTCCAGTGCGCGACATTGCGACGAAAACCGTCCTCGTCTATCGACAAGTTGTCCTTGAACGGCATCAAGGCCGCAGCCCAAATCCCCTTCATGTGCGCACGTGCATACGCTTTTGCGTCCTTCTTCGCATACTTCATGGGCCAACCCGTTCCTTTTCAGATGCTTTTTGATGGAAGGTCCTCTTAGTGCCACCGTTGAAACGCCTATCGCCGAGCGGCCCCGGGCCGCTACATCAGGCGGTGCGACACATTTTTGATGACCGTGTAGTGCGAAAGCCCTTCAGTGCCTCCCTCCCGTCCATAACCACTTTCCTTAACCCCGCCAAACGGCGTTTCGGCAACTGACGCCTCCAGCGTATTGATCGAAACGTTCCCGGCCTCGATGCCTTGCGCCAAACGGTCTGCGTTGCGGGCTGAGTGGGTGAAGCCATAGGCGGCCAATCCGAAGGGGAGCGCATTCGCTTTCTCGATGGCCTCATCGATGGATGACACAGGGTTGATGAGCGCGAGAGGCCCGAATGGCTCCTCGCGCATCGCTCGCGCATCATCCGGCAAGTCTGCCAGCACCGTCAGCGGAAAGAAGTACCCGCGATTGCCCAACCGCTCACCGCCAGCAAGGACACGAGCTCCCTTGGCCTTGGCATCAGCAACCAGGGCTTCCAAGGCCTCGATACGGCGGTGATTGGCCAGCGGCCCCATTTCGGTCTGCGAATCAAGGCCGTTGCCGACTGTCACCGTCAGAGCCTTCTCAACAAAAGCCTTGCAGAACGCATCGTACAGCGGCTTCTGAACGTAGAACCGTGTCGGTGATGTGCACACTTGACCCGCGTTGCGGGCTTTGCGGACGGCCGACGTGATGGCAGTAGCCACCGGATCCACGTCGTCGCAGACGATCACTGGCGCATGCCCCCCGAGTTCCATAAGCACGGGCTTCATATGGCGTGCTGCCATCTCGGTAAGTTTTTTGCCGACCGCTGTGGAACCGGTGAACGCGATTAGCCGGGTCTGATCCTGCGGAATGATGTATTCGGAGATGTCTGCCGGCACGCCAAACACAAGATTGAGAACGCCCGGCGGCAGGCCAGCATCATGAAACGCCCGTGCGATGTGAATGGCACCCGCAGGCGTTTCTTCTGCCGCCTTCAAAATGATGGAGCAACCTGCCGCGAGAGCCCCCCCGATCTTGCGGGCAGGTTGGCTCACGGGAAAGTTCCAGGGGGAAAACGCCGCGACCATGCCGATGGGCTGGTGCATCACGACGTACCTGATGCCCGGTTCGCTCGGAATGACTCGGCCATAGGTACGTTGGCCTTCGGCCGCATCCCACTCGAAAAACTCGCAACCCCGCACCACCTCGAGGCGGGCCTGAGCGACCGGCTTGCCATGCTCGAGCGT
>Ga0207647_10000533_pt1 | contig 30383 bp, 29 predicted proteins | sample KBSCornC2_FD_184295 | JGI IMG/M metagenome (GOLD analysis project Ga0207647, IMG submission 184295) | Corn rhizosphere microbial communities from Kellogg Biological Station, Michigan, USA - C2 (SPAdes) (version 2) | ecosystem: Host-associated > Plants > Roots > Rhizosphere ... | reverse complement strand
CCAGGATCAGGACAAGCCCGAGCGGCAATACGACGAAGCGCGGCTCAACGCGCCGCACATTGTCGAGACGGTGCTCAAGGCGCTCCGGGTCAACAGCGCAGGCGTCGAGGAGGTTCGGGCTTAGTGGCGCGAGTTGCGCCGCCGCGAATTCGCACGCGACTCTCTTCAGTGACGAATAGTTTCGTCCAAGCGATATTGCCTGGCTTTCGTCCGACCCAAGAAGAAATAGAGGAGGCCCTGCGTCAACTCGGCCAGACCTACGATGATCGACGGTGCGTATACTGTGGAGATCGGTCTACCGATTTTGACCATCTAATTCCGCTCGTACGGGGTCGTCGCCCTTCTGGATTTCTTACCGAAGCCAGAAATCTCGTTCCGGCCTGCGGCACCTGCAACCAGTCCAAAGGTGGTTCCGACTGGCGAAAATGGATGCTCGGAACAGCCAAAAATTCGCCAGCCGCCCGAGGCATCCCGGATATTCCTCAGCGCATCGAGACGCTCGAGCGCTTCATCCAATGGGGCAAATGCGCGGAGAGGAATGTTGCTGGGCATGTGCAGCCGAAGCTCTGGGAAGATTATTGGGCAAAACTCGATCAGATTGAGGCCCTTATGGATGCCGCTCAATCTCAGGCGGCAATCATAAAGCAGCAAATCGAGGCCGGTCTTTCAACCAATCGGACGGTGTGAAGATCCGTGCAGACCAGCTGCTGGTGAGCCGCGGGCTGGCGGAGAGCCGGAGCCGGGCGCAGGCGTTGATCATGGCGGGGGCGGTGTTCAGTGGGGAGCGGAAGCTCGCCAAGGCCGGAGAGATGCTCGCCGAGGACGCGCCGGTGCAAGTGCGCGGCAAGGACCATCCGTGGGTCTCTCGCGGAGGGGTCAAGCTCGATCATGGCTTGACGCATTTCCGGTTCGATGTGGTGGGCGCGGTCGCGCTCGACGTGGGCAGCTCCACCGGCGGGTTCACCGACGTGCTGCTCAGCAGGGGCGCGGCGAAGGTCTATGCGGTGGACGTCGGCACGAACCAGCTCGCCTGGAAGCTGCGGCAGGACCCGCGAGTGGCCGTCCACGAGCAGACCAACGCCCGAACCCTCGACAGCAGCATCATCCCCGAGCCGATCGACATTGTGGTCTGCGATGCGAGCTTCATCGGCCTCGCCAAGGTGCTGGAGGCTCCGCTGAAGCTGGCGAAACCCGGCGCGAGGCTGGTGGCGCTGATCAAGCCGCAGTTCGAGGCGGGGCGCGAGGAGGTCGGCAAGGGCGGGGTCGTCCGCGATGCGGCCGTGCACCAGCGCGTCTGCAAGGAGGCCGCGGACTGGGTCACCCAGCAAAGCTGGACGGTGCTTGGCGTCACCCCGAGCCCGATCACCGGTCCCGAAGGCAATATCGAATTCCTTCTCGGTGCGGAGAAAACTGGGGAAAGCTGAAGGACTTGGGGATAGGTTCCGCCGCCGGGGTGGCGGAACCCGGTCCAACTCCCTATTTCCGCGCCGAAAGGGAGATTGTTCGATGCAGTCCGAGAACAAGATGTTCGACGACTTCGTGAAGATGGTGAACGGCTTTGCCGGGACCTTTGCAGGCATGGGCCGCGAGGCGGAAGCCAGCGCTCGCGAGAAGTTCAAGGAATGGATGGGCGGCGCGGACTTCGTCGGGCGCGATGAGTTCGAGGCAGTGAAGGCCATGGCCGCTTCGGCGCGCGACGAGAACGAGATCCTCAAGGCCCGCATCGCCGCGCTCGAGGCGAAGGTTGCCGGATCCGCACCGGGAACGACCAAGCGTGGCGGCAAAGGTAAAACAGGGGCGTGAACCTGAGCGAGGAAGAACTTTCAGACGAAGAGCGCGACGACGGCGCGCCGATCGAGGTCCTCGAGCAATATTTCGAGGCGCGCGGCTGGGCATGCGAGCGTACCGGCGAGGGCGAGATCGTCGCTTCGGCGACCGGCAGCTGGGCACAGTATGAGCTTCGCGGCGTGTGGCGGCCCGAGGACCAGGTGCTGCAGTTCCTCGCCTTTCCCGACATCAAGGTCGCCGCCGAAAAGCGGTCGACGATCTTCGAGGCTCTGAGCCTGATCAACGAGCAATTGTGGCTCGGCCACTTCGAGATGTGGTCGGGCTCGGGCCTGGTCGTCTTCCGCCATTCGACTATTCTCGATGCGCGCGGCGGAGAGGGGCTCTCCCTCGAGCAGGCCGAAGCCATTGCCGAGGCCGCGGTCGAGGAGTGCGAACGCTTCTATCCTGTTTTCCAGTTTGTCCTGTGGGGCGGCAAGTCGCCCGGCGAAGCCATCGCCGCGGCGCTGATCGACACGCATGGTGAGGCTTAGGGGCGGCGAAGCATGAGCGGCAGGCTTCAGATCCCCGCGCCGACCTGGTTCGTCGGCTGCGGCAACATGGGCGGCGCGATCGTCGACGGGTGGCGTGCCGGTGGTCTCGATCTCGGTCCGGTCACGGTTGTCCGCCCGAGCGGCAAGGCAGTCGAGGGCGCACGGACCGTCACGAGCTTCGCCGATGCCGGGCCGCCGCCGAGGCTCGCGCTGCTCGCCTTCAAGCCGCAGAAGCTTGACGAGATCGCGCCCGATTTGCGCCGGTTGCTCAGCGGGAACACGATTGTCGTGTCGCTCCTTGCCGGCGTCGAGGTCGCGAGCCTGCGCCAGCGCTTTCCCGGCGCGGCGGCGATCGTTCGCGCGATGCCCAACCTCGCCGTCGCCGTCCGGCGGGGCGTCACCGGCTTGTACAGCCCCGACCTCGACAAGCAGGCGGAGGTCCAGCTCAATGACCTCTTCTCTGCTCTCGGCTTCGCCATGTGGATGTCGGATGAAGGCAAGCTCGCGGCGCTCGGCTCGGTGGCCGGTGCGGGACCTGCCTATGTCGCCCGGTTCATCGATGCGCTGGCCAAGGCGGGGGAGAAACGCGGGCTCACCTACGATATCGCGGCGACAATCGCCCGCGAGACGGTGCTCGGCACCGCGTGGATGGCCGCCACCACTGGCGAGGACATGGAGTCGATCGTCAGGCGGGTCGCAAGCCCGAAGGGTACGACCGAGGCAGGCCTTGCGGTGTTGGACCGCGAGCAGGTGCTCAATGACTTGGTTGCGCTGACCATCGAGGCAGCCGCGCGCCGCGGAGCCGAGCTGGCGGAGGACGCCAAGGCTCGATCGCCGGCCGACTGAGGGCAGCTTGCCGAGACCGCGCCGCTAGCCTAGGCGCGGTCCATGGCAGCACCTTCAGCAATTCCGTTCGACGACCGCGACGGCTGGATCTGGTTCGACGGCGAGATGGTCCCGTGGCGCGACGCGCGCGTCCACGTGCTGACCCATGCGCTCCACTATGCGAGCAGCGTGTTCGAGGGGCAGCGCGCCTATAATGGCGAGATCTTCAAGCTCCAGCAGCACACCGAACGGCTGCGCCGCAGCGCGCAATTGCTCGGCTTCGAGCTCCCGTGGACGGTCGACGAGATCAACGCCGCCTGCATCGAAGTGCTGAAGGTCAATGGCTTCACCGACGCCTACATGCGCCCGCTCGCGTGGCGCGGCTCGGAATCGATGGGCGTTTCGCCCGGGATTACCAAGCCGCACCTGGCGATCGCCGCCTGGGAGTGGGGCAAATATTACGATCCGCGCATTTCCGAGAACGGCATCCGCCTCGACATCGCTCCTTGGCGGCGGCCGGCGCCTTACACCGCCCCGACCGAGTCCAAGGCGTCGGGTCTGTACATGATCTGCACTCTGTCGAAGCAGCGGGCGGAGGAGCGCGGCTTCAACGACGCGCTCATGTTCGACTGGCGCGGGCGCGTCGCCGAGGCAACTGGCGCGAATGTCTTCTTCGTTCGCGACGGCGAGCTTCACACGCCGACGCCCGACTGCTTCCTCGACGGGATCACCCGCAAGACGATCAAGGAGCTCGCCGACCGGCGTGGCATAACGGTCAGCGAACGCGCGATCTGGCCAGAAGAGCTCGAGAGCTTCGAGCAGATGTTCCTGACCGGCACCGCCGTCGAGGTGACGCCGGTCAAGTCGGCCGGCCCCTGGAACTTCGAAGTCGGCGACATGACTCGCCAGCTCGCCAAGGATTATGACGACGTCGTGCACGGACGCATTCCGAACGCCTAGGCCTTTCAACTCGCTTTAGTGCGGTTATAAGCGCCGCTCCCCCGCACATTGCGGGCGCCTGCTGGGGCGTCGCCAAGTGGTAAGGCACCGGTTTTTGGTACCGGCATTCGCAGGTTCGAATCCTGCCGCCCCAGCCATTCAAAGGCTTTCTGAGTTACAGGAACCAATCCCGCGCACCGACTTCGAAATAATCTTCATGAGCGGCTTTCACGCGCGCGCGCGCGAGACTGGCGTCTCGTTGAGACGGATACGTGCGCTAAACCCTTATGAACGCGTAGAAACCTGCCAAGCCTTAGCGCGACCGAATGCATGCGACATCATCTCCGAAGCCCTCCAACCACGCGGTACCAGCATTTGGTGGCCAATCGCATTTTTCGATTGGTTCCGCGGAGCCGCCAGACCTTGCTCTACCGGGTCTGAGCGAGTGAGCTTCCCAAGCCAAATTTGAGTCCGGCTGCAAACCGTGGGTAACTGGGCTTGTACCGCCGGCAGAGTTTGCGAGCGTCTCTACTCTAATCAAGATGGAGCGTTGTTACTTCCATGGCCGCTAGGCATTCCAGGAAGAAGTCCGCGCTGAACGCTCCGCGAGCGATCTTGTTCTTAAGGTTATCTGGACGTTCGTGGATGCCGATGCGCCGAAGCGCTTCCGCAAGATCAGGTGCCTTCATGTGGCGCTTTGCCATTTCGGCTTTCAGTAGCCCTTTCGCCCGGCTGTTCCAGTCCTGCACGGTGCACCCATTTCCCATGATAGAGACATCATAAACGATGCGAATTCACTTGCCTTCCTGAGGGTGAAGCATCAAATACGGTGCGTTCAACTTCCCTGGAAGGTGATTCGTACCATTTTCAGATGCACTCGCAACCCGGCGTCTCGTCGCCCGTCGCGGATAATCATGAGGGCCTTCTCAGATGAACAACCAGCTTCAGTGGCCGTCACTAACGGATTTTAGCAACGGTGATGAGCTCGAAGCCCGCCGCGAGTTCATTGGCGGCAGCGACGCCAATGTCATTCTTTCCGGGAATGGGGAGCGCATTCGTGAACTGTGGCTGGAAAAGCGCGGCGAAGCAGAGCCTCGCGACCTGTCAGACAGTCTCGCGGTGATGCTCGGGTGCTGGACTGAATCCTTCAATCGGCTGTGGTTCGAGCAGCTGACTGGGCGCAAGGTGACCAACGGCGGCGAATTGAGAACGTGCCGAGTCTATGGTTGGCGCAGGGCAACGCTCGACGGCGTCATCAAGGCGAGTGGCACCATTTGGGAGGCCAAGCATACCAATGCCTTTGCGAAGCCGGAGGACGTGCTTGAGCGCTACATGCCTCAGCTTCAGCACAATATGGCGGTGACCGGCTACAAGCAGGCGGCACTGTCGGTCATCTTCGGCAACCACAAGTTCGAAATCTTCGAGATTGCAGCCGACTGGCTCTACCAGCGCGAGCTGCTGAGTGCCGAAAAGCATTTCTGGAATTGCGTTCTTACCGGGAAGGAGCCGGTTGCCGCTGAACCGCCGCGGGCACCGCGGCGGATCGGCTCGCGCGAAATCTGTCTTGAAGGCAGCAATAGCTGGGCGTCGGCGGCTTGTGACTGGCTGAAACACAGGGATGCGGCCAAGATTCATTCGAGCGCGTGTGCCGCGATCAAGAGCCTTGTCGACGAGGACGTGTCACGAGCCTTCGGACACGGCATTGAAGCAAAGCGCAGCAAGTCGGGTGCGATCACCATTCGGGAGTTCGTGCTGTGAGCGCGCCCAGCGTCTACGCAGCGATCAATGCGGTCGCCGCAGAGCTTTCGGCGCACGGCATCGCCAAGACCCACGTCAACGAAGCCGATGACTACAGATTTCGGTCGATCGATGATCTGCTGGACCGACTCGCACCGCTCCTCGCCAGGCACCGCCTGTGCGTTCTTCCGCGTGCGCTCGAAAGAAGCGTGACCGAGCGGCAGGACGACGCACAGCACCTCCTCTATCACGCTTGTCTTCGGGTGACGTTCACGCTGACCAGCGCCGATGATGGTTCGACCCACATTGTCGAAGCCTATGGCGAAGCGCTCGATCCCAGTGACAAGGCAACCGCCAAGGCGATGTCGGCCGCTTACAAGAGCGCGATGATCCAGACATTCTGCATTCCGCTCGCCGGCAGCGAGGACCCGGATCGATCAAGCCCTAGAGCCGCATCGCGATCGCATGTGTCCGAACCGATCCAGGGCTGGGAACAATGGGCGAGGGACATCGAGGATATTGTCGGCCTGTGCGAGAGCGATGCGGCGATTGATCTGGTCCAGGAGCGCAACCGCGATCTTCTGACGGGTCTCAGCCGTGAACGACAGGATCTTTATCGCCAACTTGGCGAGTGCTTTGGCTCACGCCGCGAGGCACTCCAGCAAAGATCCAAAGCGATACGCCCGCGAAAGCGCGGCTCGCAGATACCGCGAGCCAAGCCGAGAGCGGAAGCGCGGGAGAAAGAGCATGTCTGAGCTGCGCTTTCCAAATCGTCTGCCGCTTAAGACACGCAAGACCACATCCCGGACCTGTGCTGGGCATCGAGCGTGGGTCAGAAATCACCGCTGCTCGGTCCGTGGCTGCACGCGCCTTCCGATCGAATGCGCGCACGTGCGGAGTGGCACCGACGGAGGCATGGGGCTTAAGCCCTCCGATAGGTGGACCATCAGCCTGTGCCACTTCCATCATGTGGAGCAGCACCATCTCGGCGAGCGTGCATTTGAAGCCAAGCACGACCTGAACATGATTGAACTGGCGAGCGAGTTCGCCAAGAAGTCGCCTTTCAGATGGAGGGTCACCTAGTCTCGCCGATTGACATTGTTCGCGGGAATCGCTCGGTGACAGCCGTGGCGAGTAATCAAACCCCGACAACATTCGTAGTGGGTCGCAATCAGCCGCAAATTTAAATCGAGATCACTTCCAATTGCTTTGCAGACAGTTCGCGGCGGGATAGAGGCTCCGCATCACCCCAACCAAGCTGCAGTGGTTATCTGCCCATCTTGATCGCCCGATTGTAATTCCCGAGAGCGGACCGATCGATTGCCTCTCTGAAAAGGACCGCGAACAGTTCAACATCGTTTCCACCGATAATGTAAGCGACCATCCCTACAACCCTACTGCGTTGCGCATGATCGCGGAAATGGCCGCTGCAGACGGAATGGTCCTCGACTGCGGCGCCGGTATCGCAAGTTCACTGCTGAAAACCTCGTCCAGGTTGAGATCGTCGGATATCCGAACATCGACGTGCTTGCCGTCAACCAAAACCTGCCGTTCAAAGATGAATCATTCGATGCTGTGATTAGCATGGACGTCCTTGAACATGTGACCGACCCGTTTGCGGCGGCTCGCGAAATCGCGCGCGTCCTCAAGCCGGGAGGGGTTCTTTATATCGATCTCCCCTTCCTTCAGCACGAACACGGCTATCGGCACCATTATTTCAACGCGACCAGAATGGGCCTGCGGCAGCTGTTCGAGGGACTTCTAAAGGTCGAAAAGCACATCGTTCCGAATGCCGGTCATCCGGTAAATACGGTTCGTGACATCCTGCAGACGTTCCTCGCGGGCTTGCCAAAAAGCCGGCGGGACGAATTCAGAAGCATGAGCGTCGGCGAGATTCTCGACATCGACCTCGCGGAATTTCGAAAGACGGGCCTCGGAGCTGCAATCAGCGAGGAAGTGACGTGGCGGATGGCGCATACGACGCAGGCAATGCTGAGCAAGACTGGCGCCGAGGTTAGGTTCGTTTGGTAACGCCAGAAGACTGTTCGAGGACGATCAGAGAGATTTCATGCTCTGATCGACGAAGGTTGATAACGATGCAAATCCTGCCCACAAGCATCCCGTGACGCGCGATTTGTCAGAATGCGAGGCGAGTGGACTTCAGCCCGCTTCCGACCACTATACCGCCTATGTCGGACCGCCCGACCAGTACGACTTCATGGGCGGTACTCAGTTCGCTTTGCTGTTTCTTCTAGGACTTCGCGAACACCATAAGGTTCTCGATTTTGGCTGCGGAAGTTTGCGAGCGGGGCGACTGCTGATAGCCTATCTTGGTCCAGGGAACTATTACGGCATCGAGCCGAATGCTTGGCTGATCGAGGATGCCCTGGAAAGACAACTTGGCGGAATGGAGCGGCTAAAGAAGCCGCACTTTTCCAATTCCGACAGCTTCGAGGCAGATGCCTTTGGCGTGACTTTCGACTTCATTGTTGCCCAAAGCATTTTCAGCCACTCGGGACCTGCTCTCACGAAAAAGCCTTTGGACAGCTTCGGTCGTACCCTTCGGCCAAGTGGCCTCTGCGTTACAACGTTCATCGAGGGTGATGAAGACACCCCGGAAGGTTGGTTCTATACCGGCCTCACGAAGCGCGGAACCGTGCGATATCGGCCATCGCTCATTTCACGGCTAGCCGCGGACGCCGGCTTCGAGGCCGCTCGCCTGCCGTGGAAGCACCCGCGCCAATCATGGTGGCTGCTGGGGCGTGAATTGCCACCCGCCGATATTCGCGCGGAGCTTGTCGGACGACTGCCTAGCTAATCTTTTCTGCCTGTCCTCACCGCCCCCGCATCATCCTTCAGTTCGGCAGGCAAAAGGGCGGACCCGAAGGCCCGCCCCGAAACACTATACTCTCCTTAGCGAGGCTTAGCCGCGCTCGCCACGCTGTGCCGGCGGCGGAGGCGGAGGCGGAGGCGGCGGCGCCGGGCAGGTGTCGGTCGCCGGGATCACCGATCCGTCCGGACACGTCTGCGTTGCCGGAGGGGGCGGAGGCGGCGGGGGAGGCGGCGGCGGCGGTGGGGGCGGCGGAGCCGCTTCCGTTCCACCAACCAGCAGACCTACGCCCAGCAACCCCGTCAGCGTGTGGGTGTGGTCCTTGTAGTCCGAATAGCGGCCCTCGGCCTTCACGTAAAAGCCGCTCGTGATGCCCTGCTCGATACCGCCGCCCCAGACGAAGCCGCTGGTGCTGAAATGGTGATAATAATAGCCCGGCGTCGAGGCACCCCCGATGGCTCCCGGAACGCCGTTGACGAAGGGCACGAATTCCTTCCGCTGCTCGTTCCTGACCCAACCGGCCTTGCCGTAGATCAGGGTCGACGGAGTCACCATATATCCGGCGCGAGCGGCCATCCCCCATTCCTCGAAGGCCTTGTGGTTGGCGATGCCTGCACCGTCGACGGTGTGGTTCTCGGCCGGCGCCCACCAGAAAGTTCCTTCGGCACCAAGGACGAAGTTATTGGCAATATAAGCGTCGACGCCGACGGCTCCGCCCCAGCCGATCTTCGATTTGCTGTTGCCCTCCGAGTGGAAGCTGCTGACGCCGACCTGGCCTTCAGCGCGAAATCCTCTCAGCGACTGGGCATTCGCTTGAGTGGCGCCGATCCCCAGTACCAATGCGAGCGCCGAAACGGCCCCCGTGTGCAATCGCCTCATGATTTTGACCCCCTTTTGCTGAACAGCGCTTCCGCCTCGTTGAAATGATCGTCCGCTTCAATGTCGCGAAATCGTGGCGTGTGCAAGATTAAGCCCCTGCTGCCGTTGGATCGCAGGCAGCACTTCGAATTTCCGAAAAAAAAGGGGCGGACCCGAAGGTCCGCCCCTGAACGCATACAATTTGTCGGTGTGACTTAGCCGCGCTCGCCACGCTGCGCCGGAGGCGGCGGAGGAGGCGGAGGAGGCGGCGGAGCCGGGCAGGTGTCCGTCGCCGGGATGACGCTGCCGTCCGGGCAGGTCTGCGTCGCCGGAGGCGGCGGAGGCGGCGGGGGTGGCGGCGGCGGAGGCGGCGGGGCCGCTTCGGCGCGCGCACCGCCGACCAGGATGCCGACGCCGACGAGGCCCGTCAGCGTATGCGTGTGGTCGTTGTACCGCGAATAACGACCCTCAGCCTTGACGTAGAACATGTCGGTGATGTTCTGCTCTAGCCCGCCACCCCAGACGTAGCCGCTGTGGTTGCGATGGTCGTAGTAATAGCAGTTCGGATCCGTTGGGCTCGTAGCGCCGCAGGTGCCGTAGGGCGGGTAGGAAATGAACTCCTTGCGCTGCTCGTTACGGACGTAACCGATCTTGCCGTACACGAGAGTGCCAGGCGCGACTTCGTAGCCGATGCGGGCCGCAAGACCATATTCCTGGAAAGTCTTGTGATTCACGATGCCGCCGCCGTCGACGACGCCGCGGTTATCGGCCGGGGCCCACCAGAAGGTGCCTTCGGCGCCGAGGACGAAATTGTTGGCGACATAGGCATCGACGCCAACGGCCGCGCCCCAGCCCCATTTGGACTTGTGCGCACCTTCCGAGTGCCAGCTGCTGATTCCCGTGTCGGCTTCGGCCCGGAAGCCGCGCAGGGACTGAGCATCGGCTTGGGTAGCGCTAATTCCCAGCACCACTGCGAGCGCCGAAACAACGCCGGTTTGCAATCGCATCATGAGTGTAACCCCTTTCTACTGAACAATGCTTTCGATCTTGAAAGTAAACTTTAGTTTAATTCGATCGAGTTGTACCCTGCCACGTAATTCGGAAGCAGTGTGTGAATTCTAATACCAGCACCGAATTTATTTCAAAAGCGAAACTGCTCGATGCCGGAGCCTTTCGTTGTCGTTGGCCAGTTCATCTCCTTGCGCCAGCGGCTTAGCCGACGGTTATAGCGCCAACGAGACGCAGAACGGGCGAGTCCGGTTCCGTTCACCGGCAAAAATTGAATGTCTGGTGTTGCGGTGATGCCACATCATCGGACCAGTCCCGATCTTCGCGCTTTGTCCTGGGCGGCGTGGAGGCGCGTCTGTCGCAAAATCGACTTGTCTCATAAAAAGCGAAAAGACGGTTCGAAACAAGGTACGCGTGTCGACGCAGCGGTTATAACGGGCCCATGGCAATCCTTTTTCTAGCCTTCCTGGGTTCCGCAGCTTCACCCGTTCCGACGCCGACTGACCCGGTCGAATCTATCCCTACCAGGGAGAGATCCGGTGCGATCAATGCGTCGGTCGGGAATTCGCAATATTTGATCATGCCAACTCTTTCGAGCCAGGTTGCGAACGCTGTATTCGTGATGCCGCGCATCGGCCGATTCAACCGACCGTCAGGCTTTGCCGCAGCTTATAACTCAAAGTGGGGAGACTTCGGAACCGGACGCATTCCCATTGGGACCCAGGTCAATTTTGGGAATTTTGAATGCAATCAGACTACAGCTCAAAGTCTTGCCGACACGCGTGGCGGAGGAAATCACTGCTTTGGAGGGACAATCGACAGCAGCGGTAGCGCGTGGGACGAGGGGGTCGCAATTGTCGCCAACATCAGCGGTCCCGGCGTGTATTATGGAATCGATTTGTCCCTAAACAACAGCAATGCAAAGACATCTTCAGTGCTCTACTGGGCCAATTGTATCGGTCGCGGCACGTGCGGAACGGCATTCAAGATAGGACGCAAAGGCGCTGGTGACTTCGCAGTTGGTCTAGACCTTGCCGGACATAACATTGCGCGAGCAACCACGATCGATTTTGCCATGACTGATCACGCTTTAATCAGTGGGGCATCTTCTGATGTCCTCCGGATCGCCGGCGGCGGAACGCAAGGTGGAATGATCCTTGCCGGCTCCACAGAGGGTGGTCGCATCGGACCAATTCGTTTCCGTCCATATGTCATGAGCAGCGCGGACTCTGCCACAATCGATCCCGCATCCGGGGACTTCGCGACCAAGGGCAAGGTACGGGCTGCGAGCGGATTTCAACTGCCGGTTGTTACCGTTGGCCACCTGCCGCCCTGCAACGGGGCAGCAATGGGCACCATCTTCTTCGTTACGGACGCACGTGAAGTGACCTATCGCGGTCCGGCCAGCGGAGGCGGCCGGGCTGGCGCAAACGTGACATGCGATGGCGGTAATTGGCTTTACATGTGAACACCGCGTTCTGGTGACGTTCGGAAGTCTGGCGCAAAGAAGTGAAATCCGCCACGTTGCCAAACCTTCCCGCGCGACGTCGCCGAGTGCCGGGACAGAAGACGAGTAAGATGCACGATACTGCCTTCCATATCGGAACATTGGCGATGAACATTTACGCGGACCTTCAGGACGCGTCAGTCCTGGAGGTCGGCTCCCATTCGGTGAATGGTTCTCTGCGTGACAATGCCCTTCCGACTACGCGATACGTCGGGATAGACATCGAGCAGGGCGAGGGCGTCGATATTGTCTTTTCCCCTGGGCAGCCGCTACCGGTCGAGAACGGAACGTTTGATCTGGTCATGGCCAGCTCCGTATTCGAGCACGATGCCTGCTTTTGGATGACGTTTCTCGAGATGTGCCGAGCGACGAAGGAGGGCGGGTACATTTACGTCAACGCACCGTCGAACGGCATTGTGCATCGCTATCCGCAAGACAATTGGCGGTTTTATCCAGATTCCGGCAAGGCCCTCGTCCAGTGGGCAGTCTCCCAGGGCCAGTTTGTCATGCTCGTGGAAAGTTTCATCGCGGACCGCGAACATGACATTTGGAACGACTTCGTTGCCGTCTTTCGGAAGGGCCGGAGCAAGGGGGCTCTCCCAAAGGTGTTCATCCATGAGCACCTCCCCTGTTCAAATGTGCAGACTTGGAAGTCGAAGGAGGTTCTCAATCCTCGCGATGCGCCGGAGGACATGCTGCTGTTGGTGCAGGCGAACGAGCGTGCACGGGCCGCCGACGATGCACTGGCCGAGGCGACGGAGGATCGCAATAATCTCGCCGCGCAAGTCGCCAAGATTAGTGCGGAGTTGACCCAGGTTGCGCAGCAGCGAGACCAATCCGCCGAGGCCAACGACCGGCTTCGTGCGGAGCTCGACGATCTCGACGCGCAAGCCAAACGACAACTTGCCGATCTTCGAACCCAGATGGACGGAGCCCGCAACGACCTTAAGGTTCGAGAAAACGAGCTTCGACAGAGGCAAGAAGAAATCGAGCAAACGCGCTCGGAGTTGACGCAAGTCCGAGCTGTCCGTGATGACTTACGCTCTCGTGCTTCGGAACTCGAGCTCGCCTTGGAGCGGCTCGCCACGCAGTATGCAGAGCTCGAGCGGCAATCTTTTGCCAGACAAACCGAGTTGGAGAACGAACTCTCCGCCGCGAATGCCGAACGGATCGAGCAATTGCACGCGCTGAGGACCGAAATGGATTCGGCGAGAAGCGAGTTCGCAGATGCGTTAGCGCGTGCTGAAGCCGATGCTCGCGAGGCGGAGCAGAATGTCCGCCAATTTGCAGGGGAAATCGAGGCCTTGACGCTATTGGTGGAGCAAGAAAAAGCCTTGCGCGAGGGGCACCAGGAACTTTCCGAGCGGCTTCGGCAAATCGGGCATGTGCTGCATTCGTCGCCGAACTGGTGGCATTTCCTTCCGTCGAGCTGGCGTCGGAGGAAAGAGCGAGAACTGTTGGTGGTGACTGGACTGTTCGATGGGGAGGCCTATCTCAAGCAAAACCCGGACGTGGCCGAGGCACGCGTCGATCCTCTCGGTCACTACCTGGAACATGGCTTGGCCGAAGGCCGCTCATCATCGAGCGGACCTCTGGGCGCGCGAATTTCGGGCGCGGACTCTAACCGTTGACCTAGCCATTTGTGTCAGACTAGCTCCAAAATTTGCGATATGAATCAGGGAGTTTCAAACCAGTGAATCTCGACAAGAACGATCCGCGCCACCGCAACGTGAGCATGGATTGGTCGTCGATCGGGTCTTACCTGCGCGACTATGCTGCAGCCCTCAAGGATGCGATCGATGCGATTTCGACTGAAGCGGTAGAGCGGGTGTGCGAGCGGGTCTGTAGCGCTGCGGAGAACGGGAGCCAGATCCTGGTGGTTGGGAACGGCGGCTCAGCGGCGATTGCCGAGCATCTCTGCTGTGATTGGACAAAGGGCACCAACTGCACGGGGCACCCGGTCATCTCCTCGCGGTCACTAACCGCCAACAGCGCCGTTTATTCGGCCATCGCGAACGACTACGGCTTCGAGCATGTCTTCGACACGCAGGTCGAATTCTTTGCGAAAGAAGGCGATGTGCTGATTGCTATTTCTTCGAGCGGCAATAGTCCCAACGTTCTCAACGCGGTGACGCGCGCGAAGGAGCTCGGTCTGTTCGTTGCCGGCTTCAGCGGCTTTAACGGCGGCAAGCTGGCCGAAATGGCAGACGCTTCCGTTTACGTGCCGACCCACAATTACGGCATAGTCGAGGACGCGCACCAGGCGGTGATGCATATCATTGCGCAGTACATCGCCTGCCGCCGCGATAACGTGCAGCCCAAGTGAGCAGTCGGCGCTCGTGAAGATACTGGTCACCGGCGGCGCCGGATTCATCGGCAGCCATCTGTGTGACGCGCTGGTCGCGTCGGATCACAGTGTCGTGGCGGCCGACAACCTGTCGCTTGGCCGCGAAGCGAACCTCGCCCAACTGGGCGGCCATGCGGCATTCGAATTCGTCCGTGGCGACGTGCTCGACACCGAATGGTTTGAAGGCCTCGTGCGCGCCGGTGGCTTTGACTGCGTTTTCCATATGGCGGCCAATTCCGACATCGCGCGGTCGCATGCGAATCCGCGCGTCGATCTCGACAACACGTTTCTGACCACGTTCAGCGTGCTCGAGGCGATGCGCAAGGCCGACGTGCGGCAGATCGTCTTCGCGTCGACATCGGCCGTGTATGGCGAAGTAGAGGGCGAGATCCGGGAGGATTTCGGACCATTGAAGCCAATTTCGCATTATGGCGCGGCAAAGCTTGCATCCGAAGGATTCATCAGCTCGTTCGCCGAGAATTACGGCATTCAGAGCTGGATCACGCGCTTCCCCAACGTCGTTGGGCCGCGGGCGACGCACGGTGCCGTTTACGATTTCGTGCACAAGCTGCGGCGTACTCCCGGACGTCTGGAGGTGCTCGGCGACGGCAAGCAGGAGAAACCCTATCTGAGCGTCCACGACCTCGTCGCCGCCATTCTGCTTGTCTGGCGCTCTGCAACCGATCGGGTGAATATCTACAATGTCGGAGCGACCACGCGCTCGACCGTTGCCGATATTGCGCGGATCGTGATCGAGGAGGGCCCCGCGGCTGCTGAGATCGCCTACACTGGCGGCGACCGCGGCTGGATCGGCGATGTTCCGAAATTCGCTTATGACATCTCGGCCATCCAGGCACTCGGCTGGTCACCGTCGATAACATCGGATGAAGCCATCAGGATCGCGGCAAAAGCGGTCTGGGCCGAAACCGCATGAAGACTGTCGTTCTGGCGGGAGGCAAAGGAACCCGCCTCGGCCTGGACGCAATCCCCAAGGTCCTGGTTCCGGTCGATGGCGTGCCGTTGCTCGAGCGCACGTTGGCTGGAGCCGTCTCTTGCGGCTTTTCCGACTTCCTGGTCCTCACCGGCTATCTTGGCAACGTCATCGAGGAGCAGCTCGGGGACGGCCGCCGCTTCGGCGCAAGCATCGAATACGTCCGCGAGACAGAGCCGCTCGGCACGGCGGGCTGCTTCAACCAGATCCGCGAGAGGCTGACGCAGCCGTTCCTGGTGCTGTACGGCGACATTCTGATGGACGTCGATCTTCGGGCCTTCGCGGACTTTGCTCTCGCCAGGGGCGGGGCTGGCACCCTGTTCGCGCATCCGAACGACCATCCCTTCGACAGCGACTTGCTCGAGGTCGATGAGAATAGTCGAATTGTTGCGGTCCATCCCAAACCGCATCCTGACAACCGGCACTTTCCAAACCTCGTCAGCGCAGCGCTCTACGTCCTTTCGCCCGAGGCATTGCGCTTCGTTCCAATGGAAGGCCCGTCCGATTGGGGCCGCGACGTGTTTCCTGTCCTTGCGAGGTCCGCGCCGCTCTACGCCTACCGCAGCTGCGAATATGTGAAAGACATCGGCACTCCGGAGCGCCTGGCTCGCGCGGAGCGGCATTTGCGGGAAGGCCGCCTGGATCGGCTGGCCCTGCGCACGGCCAAGGCGGCGGTCTTCGTAGATCGCGATGGCGTCATCAACGAAGAGAAAGGCGGCGTTCACTCGCCCGCCGACGTCAGCCTCATTCCTGGCGCCGCCAAGGCGATCAGGGCCTTCAACGACGCCGGTGTCCCGGTCATCTGTGTCACCAACCAACCTGACCTCGCGAAGGGAATGATGGACTGGGAGGATCTTCGGGCAGTCACTGGAGAAATCGACAACCAACTTGCCGCCGAGGCTGGCGCCTATCTCGATGACATCTTCATATGCCCTCACCATCCCGAAAAAGGCTGGGAGGGCGAGGTCGCCGAGCTCAAGGTGAAATGTGATTGCCGCAAGCCGGCTGATGGGTTGCTCCGCAAGGCGGCGCGATTCCACAATCTCGATCTCGGCCGTTCGTGGCTGATCGGGGATCGTTACTGCGACATCGCGGCCGCTTCGAGCGCCGGCGTACGGAGCATCCTGGTGGCGACCGGTCACGCCGGCAATGACCGAGACGCATATTCTGTGGAGCCCCAGCACCGATGCAATGACGTCGGCAGTGCCGCCGAACACATCCTCCGGGCGACTGCATGATCATCTCTCGAACCCCACTCAGAGTCAGCTTTGTCGGCGGCGGGTCCGACTTGCCCGCCTTCTATCGGCAGCACGACGGCGCTGTCCTCAGCATGTCGGTGAAGAAGTACGTGTATCTGTCGATGCACGAATATTTCGAGAAGCAAGGGTGCATCCTCAAATATTCGGAAATCGAAAAGCCGCGCACGGCCGATGAGATCCAGCACCGCATCATCCAGCAAATATTTCGGGATCTTTCGATCGATCGGGTCGACTTCAATTCGAGCGCTGACGTGCCGGCGGGAACAGGTATGGGCTCGTCGAGCGCCTTTACGGTTGGGTTGCTGAACCTCTGCTTCGCATACCGCGGCGAATATGTGTCGCGCGCGCGGCTCGCGGAGCTTGCCTGCGAAATCGAAATCGAGAAGCTCCGCGAGCCGATCGGCAAGCAGGACCAATATGGCTGCGCGCTCGGGGGCGTGAACCTGATTGAGTTCCATACCGACGGCAGCGTCACGCATGAAACCGTGCCGCTTACGATCGATCAGCGCCGTCGAATGGAACAGAACCTGGTGATGGTCTATCTCGGCGGCACGCGCTCTGCGAGCGAACTGCTGTCTGCCCAGTCCAAGAGCACCGTTCAGGACGCCCAGGTCGTCAGCAACCTCAAGGCTATGGTCGAGCAGGCGCGGGCACTTCGCGCCGACCTTTGCCATGATGTCGATAGTTTGGGTCCGTATCTTCACGAGGGATGGATGCGGAAGCGGTCGCTCTCGGCAGGAATTTCGAATTCCAAAGTCGAGAATGCCTACGATCGTGCAATTGCGGCCGGCGCGACCGGTGGCAAGCTGCTCGGGGCGGGCGGGTCCGGCTTCCTCCTGCTCTATGCACCGGGCGCCGCGCGCGAGGCAGTCGTCGATGCGCTCGACGAATATGAACCGCACGCGGTGCTTGTCGACACTGCTGGGTCGACGATCATCTACAGCGATTGAAACGTTCCAATGCCGAAACTGTTGATGGGTCAATCACCCGCCAATACTGGTCGGTCCCGCGTGCGAGTCATGCGCTTGGTCTGCCAAGCATTTGGGGTGATCACGGCAAAATTTAACTTCTCTGGAAAGAGGCGAATGAAGCGCGAGTATCAGTTTATTTTGGCAAGCGGCCTTTTTGATGCCGATTATTACCTTTCCAGGAACTCGGACGTCGCCGCCCATGGGCTCGATCCGCTCAAGCACTATCTCGAGCATGGATGGCGGGAAGGTCGCGACCCGAATGCCTTTTTCGACAGTCATTGGTATCTCGAGCGATATCCGGACGTTGCCGAATCCGGTGTAAATCCACTCTACCATTACTTGCGCTTCGGCGGCTTTGCGGGACGCGACCCGAGCGCCCGGTTCGACAGCGCCTGGTACCTAGATCAACATCACGATGTCCAGCGCGAGGGACTCAACCCGCTTGTCCATTACGTCGGATGGGGCCGGTTCGAGGGCAGGCTGGCGAAGAAGCCCGGCTCAGGCGCGAGCGTTGGCGTCCTCGGTCCTTACGAGGGGTGGATTGAAGTAAACGCTTTGAGCGAGCGCGACATTTCAGAACTCAAAGAAAAGCTGGAGCAGAGGGCCGGAAAGCTGCCGAAGATTTCGGTGATCACCCCCGTCTATAATACCGATCGACGCCTTCTTGAGCAAATGGTCGATTCTGTACGCAAGCAGATCTACGAGGATTGGGAGCTCTGCCTGATCGATGACGCGAGTTCTGTACTCTATATGAAGCCGCTGATTGACCGGTTAGCGAAGTCCGACAATCGCATTCTGACCAAGAAGCTCAAAAAGAACGGCGGAATTTCCGTCGCGACCAATCAGGGTGTCGACATCGCCAGTGGAGAAGTCATCGTATTTCTTGATCATGATGACTTGTTGACTGAGAACTGCCTGGCTGAACTTGCCATTTATTACGCTGATCACCCGAAGGCTGACGTCGTCTACAGCGATGACGACAAGATGGACATCAAAGGGCGAAGGTATGCCCCGCAGTTCAAGCCGGATTGGTCGCCGACTCTGCTTCTGTCGTGGATGTACATGAGTCACGTGCACAGCGTTCGCAAAGACCTGTTCCAGCGGCTTGGCGGCTTCCGGTCCGAATTCGACGGTTCGCAGGATTATGACTTCGCATTGAGGGCTGCCGAAGTTGCTCGGCACGTTGGTCACATTCCCAAGGTCCTATACCATTGGCGGGCTGTCGAGGGCTCGACTGCTACGAGCGGTGAGGCGAAGCCGGAAAGCATGCAACGCGGGCTTCGTGCAGTGCAGGAGGCACTACGGCGACGGGGTATTCGTGGCGCAAAAGCGGTTCATCCGGATTGGGCAGCCCTCGCCAGCGTGGGAATGTTCGACATCGAATTTCCCGATAAAGGCCCGTCGGTGACCATCGTTATCCCGACAAGGGATAAGTTGAATCTTCTCCGTAATTGTATCGAATCGTTGCAGAAGACGAGCTATGGAAATTACGAGATCCTGGTCCTCGACAATGAAAGTCGGGAGCGGGAAACTCTTGACTATCTCGCCGCCCTCGAACGAGCAGGCACAGCTCGAGTCCTCCGAATCCCGAGTCCCCCGAGCGGCTTTAGTTTCGCCTACCTGAACAATCAGGGCGTGAAACAATGCACATCCGATTACGTGCTTTTCCTCAACAACGACACCGAGGTGATAAATCCAAAGTGGCTCGGCCAAATGATGGGGTACGCGCAGTTCGTCGGCGTCGGCGCGGTCGGTGCTCGCTTGTATTTCGAGGACGGCACGTTGCAACATGCTGGCATTGTCCACGGTTATCATGACGGACTGGTCGGTCATGCCTTCCGCGGGCTGCCGCGGCATGATTGGGGCTATCTTGGATTCGTTAGGAACGCTCGCGAATATTCTGGTGTAACGGCTGCCTGCCTGCTCACGCCTCGAAAGCTTTTCGAGGAGCTCGGGGGTTTCGACGAAGCAAACTTTGCAGTCGCCTATAACGACGCAGATTATTGCTATCGCGTCGTGCAGAGCGGTCGCAACTGCGTCTACTGTGCGTCCGCCGAGCTCTGGCATTATGAAGGTAAGAGCCGTGGTTTCGAAGATAATCCGACGGAGCGCGCGAACTTTCGACGCATTTACGGAGACTGGGTCGATCCCTGGTACAATCCCAATCTGTCGCTCGAAAACGAGCGCTTTGAGATAGAGGCGGTCCGGCCGGAGACCTCCAGCAGGATGCCCGTCCGCCTCGTTGCCGTGACGCACAACCTGAACAACGAGGGGGCCCCGACGACTTTGATGGACCTCATCATAGGTCTTTCGAAGAAAGGCGTAATAGACCCGATTGTCCTTTCGCCATCCGACGGACCGTTGCGCGAGGAGTATGAGCAGGCCGGGATCCAGGTTCGCGTGCTCAACGGGGTTATGCACGGCGTGAAGGACGCGGATACCCAGCTCGCGGGCCTTGCCGGAATCGGCCTGCTGTTCGAAGCACTCGGCGCCGAAGTCGTTCTTGCGAACACGTTGCAGACCTATTGGGCAATCAGGGGAGCAAGCATGGCTCGGGTGCCATCAATTTGGGCCCAGCACGAGAGCGAGCCGTGGGAGACTTATTTCGACTACCTGCCCGAGGATATGCGAAGTGCCGCCTATCAAGCCTTCGCGGATGCCTACCGTGTCACCTACGTCGCTGAAGCAACCAGGCGTGCTTGGCTGCCAGTCGAAACGCGACGCAACTTCAAGATCATCCGTCACGGCATTCCACCAGAACGCCTCGCCAGTGACACGGCGCGTTGGACTCGAAGTTCGTCTCGAAAGAAGCTTGGCGTGCCTCGGGATGCGTACGTCCTGTCGATCGTCGGCACTGTTTGCAGTCGGAAGGGCCAGGTGGATCTCGTCGAGGCGTATTCAAACCTAGCCAAAGACCTGCAGCAAAGAACCCACGTGTTCATCGCCGGCAAGCTCGCCGAGCCGGACTATTCGGCAGTGCTCAAGAACGCCATCGGCGATAGTGCGAATATCGTGCTCACCGACCACATCGAGGATCCGTTTCTCTATTACGCGGCGAGCGACGTCTCGATCTGCACTTCACGCATCGAAAGCGCGCCACGCATTATCGTGGAAGCGATGGCATGCGGGCTGCCGATCATAACCACCCCTGTATTTGGCATTCCCGAAATTGTGCGGGAAAACATCAACGCGCTTTTCTACGATCCCGGAGATTCCGAGGCGCTGGCAAGCGCGATCGAGAAAGTGCTTCGTAATGATGTGCTCAGGGAAAAGCTGGCGAGCAATAGCCCTAAAGTCTTGAATGGTCAGCCTGGCTTCGATGAAATGGTCGACCGATATGGCCGGGTGATCCGCCAGGCCGTGAATCTCAGTTCGCCGCGTTGATGCGGGGCAAGAGATTCTTCTCAATCAACTGCAGATGAAGAACGAGAAGTCGGACTTCCCCTGCTCAAGCAAATGGCCGTCCAGCGTTATAAAAGCGTTGATGATGGCCTGATGACAGTCTGGGTCGGTCTCGAGCCGAGCGACATTCAGGAACGGATAGAGGGGGTGGAGCAGCGCTCCGCCGAACGGACGCTCGTCCACCTCCCGAAAGTAGATCCTCAAGAACTGCGGGATCAGCTTGGAACGAACTGCTTCGGTCGGGTCGCGGTCGAAGACTTCTTCGATGGTTCCGACACGAAAGCGCTCCGCCATTCGAAGCGACGGAGGAAGACCGTCCAGAACTTGCTGGATGATCCGGACCTGGTCAGCGCCGTAGATGTTGTAGCAGTCCCCGACATATTCGTTGACGATGAAACATCCGCCTGTCGTCAGGCCTCTCCGGACCTCGCCGAGCAGGTGCTCTAACTCGCGCACGTGATGCAGCGAGCCGGAACAAAGGATCATATCGTAAGTGGTGGGCTCGACGTTGATCTCGTTGAAATTTCCCTGAAAGAAGTCGACGTTCGTAAGCCCCGCCTCACTCGCCTTCTGCCGCGCGATGTCGATGCTGGCGTTTGAAAAATCGAAAGCCTCGATAAACGCTTCGGGTCTGAATCGAGCCATTGCAATTTCGTGATCGCCAACGCCGCAGCCAATTGAAAGGATACGACCGAAGTCACGCCCTGCGAAATGGCGATTGAAGAGCCAATCGAGCCAATGCCCATTACCCTCGTCCAGGGTCATGCGACGGTAGACTGCCGCCCCAATGTAGGGATCCGACGTCCACTGGCTTTCCTGGGCAGCGTTTGGATTTTCCTCCCAAAAGGAGCCGATGCGTCTTTCGGCCGAATCCATGACAATCTCCTTGGTCTCGTCAGAGCTGGACGAGCGCCGATAAGTCGATTCCGTACAGTAGCAGCGCTAGCCGAAGCGGCGCCAGCCGAGAAGTCCGCGGTAGCCGTCAGTTCGCAATGCCTGAGAGAGCTTCGCCAGGAGCGCATCTCCGGTTGCGGAACTTCGCCTTGCAATTGCGGTCTTTCACAACCCAATTTCGGTCACTAGGCTCCTGCCGTCGACGCGTCTTAAGGCCACATGGCCAAATCTGCGGAGTAGCGAATGAGTGACATGGCGTTCAGGCAAGCGCTCGCGGGAGAATCGAGCGCGGCGCTGGTGCGAGCGGAAGCCTCCAGCGATGCGCTGAGGAGGGAACTGACTGCCGAGCGGATCCAGCGCGAGTTTCTGGAAGCCAAGGTGCAGAGGCAGCGCACCGCAATCGAGAATCTCCGAGAGGAAGCCGACGCAATCCCTCTGCTCAAGAGCAAGATTCATGACCTTGAGGAAGCACTCTGCGCGATACAAGAGAAGCTTTCAGAGGCGAACGCTGAGCTGACCGCACGTTACAGGGAACTCGCCGGCATGACGAAGGCGCTGCTCTCGGAAGAAGAAGATCATGAAGAGCAAAGGCGAGAAGCCCAAAAGCTGCTTCAGATCGTTCGCGCTATATTGCTTGAGATCTACGGCGCGCCTGCCGTCATGTCGCGCGGATGGCTTGCCAGACGCTTGACGCGAAGGCTGGAGCGCGAACGCCTGTTCGATTCGGCGTCGTATGCAGCCAGGTTCCCGGACGTTGCGGCCGGTGGTCAGGAGCCGTTCCGCCACTACATCTTTCACGGTTTGGAGGAAATTCAGGCGGGGACCAGATGAGAACTGCCGGGCGAACTGATGGATGGAGGCAGCAGAGTTGCCAAGTCCATCGAATTAAATGGAAAACCCTTGTCGATCGGCGTAGCGCCCGCCAAAAGGCCCGCCGCCCGTAGAAAGCTCCGGGCCTCGACAGGGGTGGGTCCTGCAACATACTAGAGGGCTGAATGAACGTTTCCACGATTGACCATGAAGCCCTGCGCGTTGCCGTGCGGAAGACCAAGGTCCGCGGTTGGCTATTCCGTCACCGCTGGGTCGCATTGTTCATTGTCCTCCCGACTCTCGTCGCTGCCATTTACTATGGGCTGATCGCTTCCCCGATCTACGTTTCGCAGTCGAGTTTCGTCATCAAGAGCCCTGGCCAGAAAAGTGCGCCAACTCTGTCGCTTGCTAATCTGGTCGAGACAAGCGGCCTGACTGCAGGGCAGGAGCAGACGAAGGAAGTGGTCCAGTATATTCGATCGCGAAATGCTCTGAAGGACTTGCTTGCCCAGGCCGATGTTCGAGCAATTTACTCCAATCGCGGCGCAGATTTCCTATCCCGCTTCCCGCAGCCGTTTCATGACGCGTCGTTTGAGAATTTCTATCAATATTACACATCCATGGTCAGCGCCGACACAGACGCTGACAGCGGGCTTGCCGTACTGCAAGTCGAGGCGTTCAATCCCCAAGATGCCTACAACGTCAACGCCAGGCTGCTCGACCTTAGCGAAGCATTGGTCAACCGGCTGAATCAGCGCGCCCAAGGTCGAGCGATCGCAGAAGCAGAGAATCGTGTCGTTGAGGCCGAGAACCGCGTTCGCAACGCCCGTGTTGCACTTAGCGCGTACCGTAATCAGCAAGACCTGATCGATCCGACGAAGCAAGCCGCAGGGGTGCTCGACGTTTCGAACAAACTCGTCGCCGAGCAGGCCGCGTTGCAGTCGCAACTCGAATTGATGGAACGTGTGGCGCCGAGAAATCCTTCCATTCCAGCACTTCGGAGCCGCATAGTCGCGATAGGGCGGGAGATTGCCGCACAGAATGGGCGTGCCGTAGGCACTCCGACCGGCATTGCATCCAAACTTTCGAATTATGAGAAGCTTCAGGTGGAGCAGGAGTTTGCGACACAGATGCTCACGGCCGCCAATACCGCCCTGGAGACCGCGCGCACGGAGGCCCAGAAGCAGCAATTCTATGTCGAACGCGTGGTTGAGCCGAACAGGCCTGACATGCCAACCCTGCCGCATCGCCTGAAGCGGATCCTTGTCGTGTTCGGTGCCTCCGTTTGCCTCTATTTCATCGGGTGGATGCTCGTCGTCGGCATTCTCGAACACGCGCCCGAGGACTGACTTGTGAACAGTTTCGCTGCCGGCTGGCGCATTCAGCGTCGTGTCATCGGTGCATTGATGATCCGTGAGCTTGTAACCAGATTTGGTCGCGAGAATATCGGCTTTCTTTGGGTCATGGTGGAGCCCCTGCTCTTTGCCGTGCTGGTCGGCATAATCTGGCGCTACATGAAAGGACCTGAAGAGCACGGCGTCAGCATCGTGGCATTCATCGCCAGCGGCTACATCCCCCTGACTTTCTTCCGGAATTCGGTGAATAGGACTGTGCGCATCTTCAGCGTGAACGGCAGTTTGATGTACCACCGGCAAATCAAGGTATTGGACTTTGTATTTGTTCGGGTTCTGATTGAGATGATCGGGTCGATGATGGCTTATTTGTTCATTGGCGTCATTTTAATCGTTCTCAACGAATTCCCAATTCCGGCCGATCTCGGAGCACTCATCCTTGGCTGGTTTCTCTACTGCTTCTTCACATTCTCGCTGTGCTTGGTCCTGGCACCCCTGTCGGAAATGTCAGACGTGCTCGAAAAGATCATGCCGGTGACGACGTACATCATGATTCCCTTCTCGGGCACATTCAACATGGTGTCCTGGCTGGCGCCCGAGGCGCAGAGGGCGATGTACTTCTCTCCGTTCGTCCACAGCATGGAGCTGATGAGGTATGGAATCTTCGGAGATCGCGTGAATGCGCAGTGGGACGTGTCGGTTCCGATTGCCGCTTCGCTGGTCATTACTCTGATCGGACTTGCGATGTGCCGAAGAGTGCGTCGAGAGCTTGTCGTCGAATGATCCAATGTGAGCAGATCAACAAATCTTATCCTATGGGAAGCGGCCGCAAGCAGGTTCTACGAAATATTGATCTGCAAGTCCGGCCGGGAGAGCATATCGGTTTCTTGGGCCGGAACGGAGCGGGCAAGACAACCCTGATCAAGCTGATAGGCGGGGTCGAAATGCCGAGTTCTGGGAAGATCAGACGGCACATGAGCGTGTCCTGGCCCCTTGGCTTCGGAGGTGGCTTCCAGGGAAGCCTTACCGGCTATGACAACGCGCGCTTCATCGCCCGAATCTACGGTCATGAGTACCGGGAGATACGTGAGTTCGTAGAGGACTTTACCGAGCTCGGCCCGCAGCTCAAAATGCCGGTGAAGACCTATTCGTCGGGAATGAGGGCAAGACTCGCGTTCGCGCTGTCGCTGGCGATCGAATTCGACTGTTATCTGATCGACGAGGTGATCATGGTTGGCGACGCGAATTTCCAGCGCAAATGCCACAACGAGCTCTTCGACAAGCGAGCGGACAGGGCCGTGGTGCTCGCGTCGCACAGCCCGCAGCTCATTAGCGAATTCTGTGATCGAGCTCTCGTTCTCGACCAAGGCGAAGGTACCATCTACACGAACGTGGATGAAGCGCTCGAAGTCTATTCGGCGCTTTGATCGCTCCTCGGCAAGATCATAGCCCGATCACGAACGTCTCGTTGTAGTGGTCGAGGTTCGGGTTAAGGAGCGGATCTAGATAGGTCGCGGTTCCCCAGCGGCGTTGCAGGATTTCGAGTTCGCGCCGGAACCTGTCGATATTTTCGGGGGAGAGGTCGTTGCCGCGTGACTTGGATTCGTGATGGAGCAGCAAGGCGTGCGGAACGTAAACGTTTCGCCAGCCCGCGGCCTCGATCCGCAAGCAAAAGTCCACGTCGTTGAAGGCGACGGCGATGTCCTGGTCGAAACCGCCGACGGCGTCGAACTTATGCTTTTCGATCACCAGGCATGCAGCTGTTACGGCACTAACAAACTGCGGCACGTGAGGCATTCGGAAATATCCTGGTTTGTCGGCCGGAAGGAAGCGATGCGCATGGCCGGCAGCCTCTCCAATTCCAATGATAATTCCCGCATGCTGGATGCTTCCGTCTTCGTATAGGAGTTTCGCTCCTGCCGCGCCTATCTCGGGCCGCACCGCATAACGCATCAACTCGGCAAGCCATGTAGGCTCGAGGACTTCAGTGTCGTTGTTGAGAAGGCAGAGAAACGAGCCGGCGGCTTCACGCGCGGCGAAATTGTTTATCGCCGAGAAATTGAATGGGTGCGGAAAAGCAAGGACACGAACCCTTGGATCTTTGCTGACTTCGGCAAGGAAGGCGCGTGTCCTGCGCTCGACGCTTCCATTATCGACGATCAGAAGCTCGAAATCAGAATAATCCGTGCGGTGAAGGACGCCGTCGACGCAGGCACGGAGCAGGTCGACCTTATCGCGCGTCGCAACAATGATGCTGACCCGCGGCGGAACCTCCGGAAGCGGCCACTGAACCTTGACCGTGTCGAAGGGGCCGGGGCTGCAGGTTGCGCCTTGCTTGCGGACATGTGCCCCGACGAGCTCCACTCTGTCATTTCGCTCGGTTTCATGACCGTGGACGTGACAGAGGATGTGGGGGATGTGGACCGGCGGCCTACGGGCGGAGGAAGTTGCAGCAAGCATCAGCTCGCAGACACTACTCGGCGCGCTTGCGTCGACGACGTCGCGCGCGAGCGCCGTCGCGATCGCTGTGCAGCCGGACAGATAATCGATTGCGAGGAACAATTCCTCGTTCCAAAGCGGCTTGAACCAGGGACGGGAACGGCGCCCTCGCTCATCGACATGGTCCTCGTCGCCGAAGAAGATCGGGGCGCCCGGATGCGCTCGCGCCGCTTCGACGAAGCGCAACAAGGCCGCTCTCGAGAGCTCATCGCCGACCCTCAACGGAACGATGAAATCGGACGTCGCACTGGTGATGGGACCTAACTCGTCGTCGGCCGGACCGGCGATGGTCCATTGCGGATAAATCTGTCGCTCGATGGATGCGGACGACCGTGCGAGCTGCTCGCCGCGGAAGCCCCCTTGGGAGTGGAGCATGATGCAGAACCGGGGATGCCAACCCGAATCCTCCAGTACCGCCCTGCATCGGGCCTGTAGTTCCTCGTCGCTTTCGTTCGCCTTGATCCACGCGGCATAGACGAAGGGAAGATCGGCGCTCGCCACACGCAATCGGTTGCGGGCGCGAACCCTGCGCCTCGTCAGGTACCAATAGAGTGCTGCAAGCGCCGGCTTTGGCCTCCGCGGGAGCAGGCGCAGGAAATGTTCCCAGAAGGTCACGATGGTTCGAAATTGCCTAGAGCTATGAAAAGGCCCGCAAAAGATTAGGCTTAGGTTCAGGCAGTGGCGAACATTGGAGGCAGAGTCCAGACCATGCATGGTGATGGTGGATCGTTGCTTTTCGAATGTCCAGGGTGCTAATGCGCCGGGGGGTTATCTGACCGTCTTCAGGGTTCTTCATTCGATGTCGATTTCTTGCGTGCCGCGGCGGAACGCGATGTTCCGCAGCGTTTCCATTGCATCATCGGTCTTTGCACTGGCCGCTTGCGCCAGTCTGCCTGTTAGTGGGCCGACCGGTCACGAAATCCGCACGGCAGCAACAACAGCGTCCACTCGCTACCCGTTCAAGCTGATCGAGGTGGAAACTGCGGATTCCCTGCCGCCGGCACCCTCAATCCCGACTTCTACCCTCGCGACGATGCCGCCCCAACCAACCGACCTCCTCGGTCCTGGCGATGTTCTCAACGTCACCGTCTACGAAGCTGGCGTATCGCTATTTGGAACGGCGCTTCACACTGCTGCTGCGGCCGACGGCGCTGAAATGGACACGAGCTCGACCGCCGAAAAACTCCCACCGCTGCGGGTCGATGATTATGGCTATATCAAGGTGCCATTTATCGGACGAATGCGCGCTGCGGGCCGTACTGCAGAGGAATTGCAGGCCATGATTCAGAATGGCCTGCGTGGCATGTCGCAAGACCCCCAGGTCCTTGTTTCCGTGGCGCAGTCGATCACGAACAGCGTCATTCTTGCCGGAGAGGTCGCAAGGCCGGGGCGGCTCGTGCTTGCCACAAATCGCGAATCCCTCGTCGATGCGATCGCCCTTGCCGGCGGTTACCGGGGCGATGCGAAGGACGCGGTGGCGAGGGTCCAGCGTGATGGGCGGCAGTTCGAGATCCGCCTGAGCGACTTGTTGGACATGCCGCAACAGGACATCCAGGTTGAACCCGGAGATCGGATCACGCTGGTGAATCGTCCGCAAGCCTTTTCGGTCCTCGGCGCGCCAAGCAAATCAGAGGAAATCAACTTCCCACGTGGGCACCTGACGTTGGCTGAAGCGGTAGCGCTTGCCGGCGGAGCCAATCCAAACGCAGGCGACGCCGCCGCGATTTTCGTTTTCCGCTATGTCCAGCAGCCGGACGGCAGCGAGGCACCGACGGTTTATCATCTCAACATGATGCGGCCAGGCGCATACCTGCTGTCGCAGCGCTTCCTGATGCGCGATCGGGACGTGCTATACGTCGGCAATGCTCGCGCCAATCAGCTGTCCAAATTCGTCAACCTGCTAAGCCAGCTGTTCGTGCCAGTAGCGACGGCGCGCGCAGTCGCTCAGTAGCGAATAGGTTGAAGGCGCGGCGCTTGAGGCGAGCGCGCCATTGCGATGTATGCGAATGTCAGGGGTGGGGATGGAAATTCGAAGGTTCGATATCGACGGGCCAGTCGAAATCATTCCCCGCAAGATCGAGGACGAGCGCGGCTATTTCTCGGAGATCTTCAGGCTTTCCGACTTTGCTGACCAGATTGGCCGAGTTGAATTCGTCCAGGACAACCAATCGCTGAGCGTCCTCACGGGGACGATCCGCGGGCTTCACTTCCAGACCAGGCCGGCGGCGCAGGGCAAGCTTGTCCGCTGTCTCGCGGGCCAGCTTTTCGATGTGGCGGTGGACCTTCGGACGGATTCGCCGACCTGCGGCAAGTGGATCTCCGTCGTTCTCACGCCAGAAGAGAACAACCAGCTGTGGGTCCCCCCCGGCTTCGCCCACGGCTTTTGCACCCTCGCGTCGAATAGTGTCATCAGCTATCGGGTGACTGATTATTACAGCCCCGAAAACGACAAGGGCGTGGCCTGGGACGATCCGGCGATTGGGATCGACTGGCCGTCCGTCGCCGATCCGGAAACGCTCTCGGCCAAGGACCGGCGGCAGCCGCCGCTCGCAGAGCTTCCCGCCTATTTCTCGATGAAAGATAGCTGATGCGTGTAATCGTGACCGGGGGTGCGGGCTTCATCGGTTCGGCGGTGGTCAGGTACCTGGTGCTCGACAGAGGCTACGAAGTCCTCAACGTCGATGCCTTGACCTACGCGGGCTATCTCCCCTCGCTGAAGGCGGTCGAAGGCAAGGCCAATTACCGCTTCCTGCATGCCAACATCTGCGATCGGCCGGCGATGGGGCAGGCGATTTCGAGCTTCCGTCCGGATCGTATCATGCACCTTGCGGCCGAGAGCCATGTCGACCGCTCGATTACCGGCGCCGCCGATTTCATCGAGACAAATGTGATCGGCACCTTCACCCTGCTGGAGGCTGCGCGAGATTATTGGGCCGGGCTCGACGAGCGCCAGAAGCAGCGCTTCCGGTTCCACCATGTCTCGACCGACGAGGTCTATGGATCGCTGGGCGACGAGGGGCTGTTCACCGAGGATACGCCTTACGACCCGAGCTCCCCTTACTCGGCGTCCAAGGCGTCTTCGGATCATTTGGTCATGGCCTGGCAGCGGACGTACGGCCTTCCGGTGGTCGTCTCGAACTGTTCGAACAATTACGGCCCTTATCATTTCCCCGAGAAGCTGATTCCGTTGACGATCCTGAACGCGCTCGCCGGCGAGCGGCTCCCCGTCTACGGCAAGGGCGCGAACGTCCGCGACTGGCTTTATGTCGAGGACCATGCGCGGGCCCTCGACCTGATCGCCGAACGCGGGCGGGTCGGTGAGACCTACAATGTCGGCGGGCGCAACGAGCGCCGCAACATCGATGTCGTACGGCGGATCTGCGCGGTCCTCGATGAGCTGGTTCCGGGCAACAGGTCGCGCGAGGAGCTCATCGAGTTCGTCACTGACCGCCCGGGACACGATGCCCGCTATGCAATCGATGCGACGAAGCTCGAAACGGAGCTCGGCTGGCGAGCGCAGGAGGATTTCGACAGCGGTATCGAGAAAACCATCCAATGGTACCTCGACAACGAATGGTGGTGGCGGCCGCTCCGCGATCGCTATTCGGGCGAGCGCCTCGGCCTCCTGAAGGCCGGGAAGAGCTCATCGTAGATGCGGATCGCGGTCACAGGCCGGGAGGGACAGGTCGCGCGTTCACTCGCCGAGGTAGCGCCGGACAAGGGCAGCGAAGTGGTCGCCGTTGGGCGTCCTGAGCTCGATCTGGCGGGGAGCGTTGATTCAATCATAGCCGCGCTCGAAGCCGCAAAGCCGGACGTGATCGTCTCGGCGGCAGCCT
>Ga0207647_10000532_pt1 | contig 30386 bp, 24 predicted proteins | sample KBSCornC2_FD_184295 | JGI IMG/M metagenome (GOLD analysis project Ga0207647, IMG submission 184295) | Corn rhizosphere microbial communities from Kellogg Biological Station, Michigan, USA - C2 (SPAdes) (version 2) | ecosystem: Host-associated > Plants > Roots > Rhizosphere ... | reverse complement strand
CTTTTTGGGCTTCAACTCCTCTTTATCCTGTTTACTGGACTTATTGCCCAACGAATATTGCGGCTGCAGTTGTGGCTGTTTTTTAGGAGTTTCTAACGGCGATTTTGCGCCCGCAATAGGAGCTTCGTCATTCCACTCCGCATACTCGGTGGGCACAATGTGAACCCCTTTTTGCAACGCATATGCCCTTGTAAATTCTGCACCAAAATACAGGATGATGGAAGAATAATAAATCCAGACAATCAGAACTACCAATGAACCGGCAGTTCCGTAAGTGCTTCCAATATTACTCTTTGCGATGTAGAGGGAAATTAAAAACTTGCCAATCATAAAAAGAATGGAGGTAGCAATGGCACCGGGCCAGATCGCCTTCCATTTGATCCTGATATCAGGAAGAACTTTGAAAATGATGGCAAATAAAATTGTTGTTACCCCAAGAGTAATGATAAGATTGACGATATAAAGAACGATTACTGCTACATCAGGAAACATGTGTTCCAACCGTTTTCCAATGCTTTCAACAATAGCAGTAACGGCCAATGAAACCAATAATAAGAATCCAAGACTTGCGATCATACCAAAGGACAGCAGGCGAGTCATTACTAATTTGGTGATGCCGGCCTTCGGCTTTGCTTTTACTCCCCAAATACTGTTTATGGAATCCTGTATTTCACCAAAAACTGTGGTGGCGCCAATTAATAATGTAATAACGCCAATGATTGCAGCTACTCCACTTTTCCCACTGATGGCAGCATGCTTAATAATTGTTTGAATTTGTTCTGCTGCATTGGGCCCGATGAATGATTTCATTTGCGTGTAAATGCTTCCCTGCACCGCTTCCGTTCCAAAAAATTTCCCCGCAATGAAAATAATAACGATGAGTAATGGTCCTAATGAAAAAGTAGTATAGTATGCTAACGATGCGCTGAGCTTGGTTACTTTATGGTCTGAAAATCCACTAAACGAATCTTTAAGTGAGGCCCAAAGAAGCTTAGCGGAAAACTTTTTACCCATTGATTATCTTTTGTAGGGGATTCATACAAAAAGATGGCCAAATGTCTATTGCGGCTCAGGCGCCAAGGCTAAGATAGTTTTGGATTGTTTTTATGTCTTTCGGCGTCACGGGTATTATGTTTTTCAAAATTTTTTTGCAGCGCATCGGTTAAGTCAACCCCGGTCTGATTGGCAATACAGATTAACACCCAGAGTACATCGGCCAGTTCTTCGGAAAGATTTTTATTCTTGTCGCTTTCTTTAAAAGATTGATCGCCATAGAGGCGGCTCATAAGTCGTGCTACTTCTCCAACTTCTTCTGTCAATATTGCCATATTGGTAAGTTCACTAAAATAACGAACACCAATTGTTTTGATCCACTCGTCAACTTTTTGTTGTGCTTCCTTAATGGTCATTACAAAAATTTTTACGAATTAAAACAATTCCTGCATCATCAAAACAAAAAAGCCTCCCATGGTAGAAGGCTTTCGAAAAATTCATTTTTAAGGAATCAAAATGAAATACCAACAATAATTCTCGCCTCCACTTTTTCGTGTTCGTCAAGCACCCTGTTATAAGGTGCTTCAGCTGTTTTGTGAAGATTGCGAAGCTGGGGCAAAACATTTGCAATCACAAACCACCTGTCGCTGCGATAATTAATGGTTGGACCTGCAAACAGAGCCGAATGCTCCCATTCCGCATCTTTAATTTCATTATGGTTTCTTAGTTCAAGTCCTAAACCAAAGTTTGTAGAAACATTGTACATGTAACCAAGATCCAGTTCAATTGCATTTTCTTTTTCCGAAATAGTTGAACCTTCTTTCCGATCGAATTCTCTTTCATGTTCGCCAACAATATTTAAAGCAATCAAATTTTTGCCGAACGATTTATCCAGGATGGCCTTTGTTTCCAATTCGAATTCATCACCACCTTTAATTCCCCATTCGCCATACAAACTAAACCCGATTTTATTTGTATTCGGATCAGCAAGTTTCACTTTCCATTCATTACTGAAACCAAGCTCGGAAGATGTTTCCGTTCCGTTGCTTCCTGTACTGAAACGTTTTTGAAAACGATTAAAATAAAAAGCAGTTTGCCACTTCTTACCCAACCCAAACTCCGCTTCCATTCGTTGGTCCTGTGCATGAAAGAATTGATCGCTATGGCCAATTCTCGAGGTATGCCATAATTCCAGGTCAATGGCCCCTTTTGGCAAAACGTTGCTCGTGTAGGTATAGGCAAAATAGCGGTCTTGTGCTCCGGCGGATGCTGCAATCATAAAAATCGACAATGCAATACATAATTTTTTCATAGCTGAAATTGAGGCGGCAAAGTTTTGGAAATGATGACAGAGGTATCTTACACATTCGGGAAAAGCTGTTTACGAAAACAGTAAAAATTCCAGTTTTAAGCTTAAGCAGAACTTGTTTTCGAAAAAATGGTGATTGCTACAGCGATGGTGCACAGCGTTGAATGAATTGCGAAGGCTGCCCGGTGCGAGTCAAGGAAAGTTTTTTAGTAATGCAGTTAAGTTCATAATCAAACGCCTTGTTTGCCAGCCTCAGGCAAGTCAAATATCTTTTGTTTAAACTTTTGATAGAAGAATGATACGATCAATAATAAAATGCCCAAAACCAAATAAGCAATAACTTTTTGAATGGTGGTAAAAGTAAGGCTATCCAACGCCAGCAGTTTTCCAAGTGTAACTCCAATCAAAATAATTCCCGCCATCCTTGCTCTTACAGAACGCGTTCGAAATCCCCAGGCGAATACAACAACTGCTGTGAGCAACCATAAAAACGTTACCGTAAAGCCGTCCCAGTTGAATGCAATGAACATCACAAACAAAGTAAGGGCCAGTGAAGACAATATTCTTATTGCATACTGCTCGTCCTTCCAAAAATTGTAAAATAAAAAAGCCTGTAATGCGACTACAGTAGAAATAATTAAAGTGATCAATGCCAGCTGGGTGCTGCTTGCTTTAGCAGATAAACCGAACTGAAATAAAGCGGCGACGTATAAGGCAATATTGTTAACCAGCAATTGATAAGTATCATTTACCTGCAAGTGTTTTCCCTTTAGAATTTTGAATGAAAGAACGGCAAATAGAAAAACCAAAAAGAAAAAAATCATAAAGGATGTTGATATGAACTGAAACTTTGCCTGGTACCGCATCGAGGCCCAGCCAATAAATAAAATCCAGGTGATGACTTGCGCAATAATTCCCACTGCTTTCCAAAGCTTTTTGACGGATAAATAAACGACACCGAGATTAATGAGTGAAATGTATAAAAAGAAAAGATCGGCACGATCCGCATTTTTGCTGATGAGAAAAGGAATGCCATAAGCACCAACCAGGCCGAGCAAAGCTATTTCCTGGCGATTGTATTGAATAGCTTCGTACACAGTATAAATAGTGAGCAAAACCATTATTAAAAAGGCGAGCCCAAATGAAAACATGTTGTAGTAAACATAAGCACCGTAGGTCGTAAAATACAAGGAAGCCATTCCGCCACTGAAAAGAATGGCACTGAAAGAACTGTATTTCTTTTTCAACCGTAGCGACAAAGCAAACAAAACAATTCCCGCGACATAAGCCAGGGTAATTCGCATTCCCTCTGAAATCAAATTGCGGTCAATAGCATATTTCACTCCAATGGATAAACCAATGACCAGGACAATGATTCCAATGAAATTGATCAGCCGCAACCCAATAAAATTTTCGAGAGAAAAATTTTGCACGGAAGCTTTCTTTACGACAACAGGCTGCAATTCGCTGTTCGTTAATTGAGCAATCCTTTGCTGCAATTGCGTGAGCGTTTGATATTGCGATTGCAACTGCGATTTCAATTGTTCCAGCTCGTCTTGCAAATCTTTCAACTCGTCTTCTTTCATCGTTTGTAAAATAAGTAAAATCGGGAATACTTCTTTAACATTGACTAAAAACAAAACAATGGTGTTTTAGTTATCTTGCCTCAACAAAAATCAGTATTTGAAAAAGCTGCTCCTGTTTTTATTTTCTTCATTGCTTATTACTTTCAATCTATTTGCACAAGATTCCTGCAAGCTTCGCATAAGTTTACTTACCTGTGCACCCGGAGAAGAATTGTACTCAACATTTGGCCACACAGCACTGAGAGTCCAGGACTCGTTGACCCGCGCTGATCTTGTTTTTAATTACGGAACCTTTGAATTCGGTCCGGACTTCTATGAAAAATTCATCAGAGGAAAATTATTGTACTTTTTATCGGTTGAAGAATTTAGCGATTTCATGTACGAATACCGCGTGGAAAGCAGAAGCGTTCAGGAACAAGTTTTACAATTGAGTTGTGGTGAAAAACAAAAATTATACACAGCGCTTCAAACCAATGCGCACGAAGAAAACAAATATTACAAGTACGATTTTTTGTTTGACAATTGCACCACAAGGGCCGGCGATATTGTTGTAAAAAACACGAGGACGCCTGTTACATTTAAAAATATTCTGCCTAAGGAAATTCCAACCTTTAGAAATTTGATCCACAGTTACCTCAATGCCGGACATGAATACTGGAGCAAGCTTGGAATCGATATTTTACTTGGTGTAAAACTCGATAGAAAAGTTTCGAACACAGAAGCTATGTTTCTCCCCGATTATTTGCTGAAAGGTTTTGACAGTGCAACAGTCAATAACCATCCACTAGTGGGTTCTCCGCAAACGATTTTGCAAATGCCTTCGCCGTTGAACGAAAATTCTTTTTTTACTCCGGCAATTGTTTTCAGTTTATTGTTTGTAATTATCCTTGCACTTTCATTGCTTCGATCAAAGTGGGCAATTGTGACAATGGGTGTTTTTGATTTTCTTTTCTTCTTTATTCTGGGATTATCAGGATTGCTTATTTTGTTCATGTGGTTCGGAACGGATCATAAAGTTTGTCGCGACAATTTCAATTTGCTTTGGGCTTTTCCAACAAATGTTGCGATGGCATTTTTTGTTCACAGCAAAAAGCCGTGGGTTAAAAATTATTTCAAAATTATTTTTTGGCTTACGATCGCTTTGGCAGCAACGTGGTTTTTTATTCCGCAGCAGATGAACAATGCACTCATTCCAATTTTGCTTTTGATTATTTTCAGAACCTGGCATCTTTCAAAAAACAAATGATATGCAGCAGAAAGAGATCACACATAAAGGCAAAAAAATCTTTTACCGTTCCATCGGCGAAGGGCCGGTTGTGGTTCTTTTGCACGGCGTTCCTTTTAATGGAGATTTATGGAGCAATCAAATTGATGCACTTAAAGACTATAAATTAATAATTCCCGATTTGCCGGGAAGCGGCCGGTCGGAAATGCTTGATGACATGAGCATGGAAGGGATGGCCGAATGCATCAAAGAATTGATCGTTCACGAAACGGCTTCTTTATTTTTTAAAACCGGCGAACCGCATTCGGTTGTGATCATTGGGCATAGCATGGGTGGATATATTGCATTGGCATTGGCAGAAAAACATCCTGAAATTTTAAACGGACTGGGACTTTTTCATTCTACTGCTTATGCCGATACCGAAGAAAGAAGAGACGTAAGAAGAAAAGCGATTGAAACCATTCAAGAGAAAGGAGCTTTTGAATTTATAAAGAACATGCTTCCAAACTTGTTTGGACCTGCAACCAAAGCAAAAAATCCAATACTAATTGAAGAACAAATAGCCGTTTCAAACAACTTTTTGGGCTCGTCACTCGTTAAATACTACAAGGCTATGATGGAAAGACCAGACAGGACTAAGGTTTTGAAAAACTGCAAGGTTCCAATGCTTTTTATATTTGGAAAATATGACAATGCGGTTTCGTTAAAAGATGGATTGGAACAGTGCGCTGTACCTGATTTAGCGTATATTCATATCCTTGAAAACTCAGGCCATACCGGCATGAGGGAGGAAGCGGAAAAGGCGAACGAAATTTTAAAAAACTATCTGAAAAATATTTACCACCTGACCCGATGAAAAAACTGCTTTTCTTAGTCGTCATTTGTTTCATCACAATCACGTCTTTCGCCAATCACATTACAGGTGGGACGATTTATTACACATTTGTAAGCCAGTCCGGCAATAGTTATACATACAACGTAACGCTGCTTCTTTACCGTGACCATTATTCCACCGGGGCACAACTTGACAATACTGCGGCTATTGCTATTTTCGATAAAGGAACCAATACGATGGTTTGGAGCAATAACAATGTGCAGAGATCAAATATTATCAATTTGAATTTGAATTCGCCCAACCCGTGTATTAATAATCCTCCTGAAGTCTGGTACGAAGTAGGTGTTTACAATTTTACGGTGACTTTGCAAGGAAATCCATCAGGGTATATCATTGCCTACCAACGGTGCTGCAGAATTTCAGGTATCAATAATCTTGTCGGATCCAATGGAGTTGGAGCAACTTATACTGCCGAAATTCCCGGCACTTCGCAACTAGCCTCTGCACCGCAAAACAACAGTGCAAAATTTTTAGGACAAGACACTATAATTGTTTGCGCCAACAATGCGTTTTGCTATGATTTTGGTGCAACCGATGCAGACAAAGATTCATTAGCTTATTATTTCTGCAACGCATACACAGGGGGTACCTCGGCTCAACCTGCTCCTGCACCTCCGGATGCCCCGCCATATCCTTCAGTTCCTTACAATTTTCCATACAATGCCCAGGTTCCATTAGGCAATAATGTTACGTTGAATTCCAACACGGGCATGATGTGTGGCGTCGCTCCTGCACCCGGCATTTACGTTGTCACTGTCTGTGTTTCCGAATTCAGGCAAGGCGTTTTAATCGCTACTCAAAGAAAAGATTTGCAGATAAAAGTCGGTGATTGCAGTTTGGTAGATGCTTCGTTGCCTACATCCTTACCAGTTTGCGATGATTTCACGCAAACCTTTTCAAATCTTTCTCCCGCAAATTCTTTAGTGCATACTTATTATTGGGACTTTGGTGATAATAGCTCTTCAAATGTTGCGACTCCTTCTCACACCTTTGCCGATACCGGAAACTATGTGATCAAATTAGTAGTAAACCGCGGCGAGTTGTGTGCTGATAGTGCAACTTCCGTTGCGCACGTGTTCCCGGGTTTCTTTCCAAACTTTTATTTCCAGGGAATTTGCGTAAACAAGCCCACTCAATTTTTTGATTCTACTCAAACAAAATATGGAGTTGTCAATTCATGGAAGTGGGACTTTGGCGATGTAAACACAATAACTGATGTTTCACAAATTCAAAATCCGACCTACTCTTACTCGCAACTGGGCTCCAAAAATGTGCAGCTGATTGTTGGAAGCAGTAAAGGTTGTATTGATACAATTACCAAATCTGTTCCTATCATTGACAAACCGCCAATTACGTTGTTGCCAAAAGACACACTGATTTGCAATGGTGATTTTGTTCAACTCAAAGCAGCTGGACAAGGAACGTTCAGTTGGTCGCCCAATACAAACATTACAAACGCAAATACTGCAACACCAACTGTTAATCCGACCACAACAACCAATTATACAGTTACGTTAAACGACAACGGTTGTGTAAATACTGATGTTGTTAGTGTAAGAGTTGTTGATTTTGTAACATTAAAAGCACAAGCCGATACAGTTATTTGCGCAACCGATTCTGTTCATTTTATTGTTTCCTCAGACGCGTTGCATTTTTCCTGGACACCTGCAGGTTCTTTAAATGATGCAACATTGATGAACCCCACAGCATTGCCAACAGCCAGCACAACCTACCAGGTTACAGGAACAATTGGTCATTGCGCTGCAACGGATGATGTGGCGGTAAAATTGGTTCCCTATCCAACCTCTCTGGCAGGTGCAGACACAATGATCTGTTACGATAGTCCTGCGCAATTACATGCAACAATTAATGGGAGTTCATTTACATGGACACCGTCTTCTTCATTAAATTCACCAAACAGTTTAAATCCGGTTGCACATCCCGCGACGACAACAGCGTACATTCTCACTGTTACAGATACGATTGGTTGCCCTAAACCAAAGATGGATACTGTTGAGGTTACCGTACTTCCAAAAATAAATGCCTTTGCGGGAAATGATACCGCGGTTGTTGTCGGTCAGCAAGTACAATTAAATGCATCAGGTGGTGTTGCATATTTTTGGACACCTCCAACAGGACTCAATCATAACAACATTAAAAACCCCATTGGTATATATGACGGGAGCTTTGACAGCATTCGCTACAAGGTTTTGATTGCAAATGAAGCAGGTTGTATAGATTCGGCCTACGTTACTGTAAAAGTTTTCAAAACAAAACCACAGGTTTTCGTTCCTACTGCCTTTACACCAAACGGTGATGGTTTAAATGATAATGTAAAACCAATTGCTGTTGGTATTTCCCGTATTGAATACTTCAGAATTTATAACCGGTGGGGACAATTGGTTTGGGATAATCCTGACACTGAACGTGGATGGGATGGCAAAATTGGAGGCATTGAGCAGCCGACAGCCACTTTTGTCTGGATTGTGAAGGCAACAGACTTCACGGGTAAAGCGTTTTTTGCAAAAGGAACGGTGACCTTAATCAGGTAAAACGACAGCTGTTCTTATCTTCGCAGCCATGGAAAGAATTGTTTTTATCACAGGCGCAACTTCAGGTTTTGGAAAAGCATGTGCACACAAATTTGCTTCAAACAATTACAATCTTATTTTAAATGGCCGCCGCAACGAACGCTTGCAAACGCTGAAAAAAGATCTTGAAGAACAATATAAGGTCGCTGTTTATTTACTCCCCTTCAATGTGCAAAATCAAAAGGATGCTTTTGACTCCATCAACACCTTGCCTGAAGAATGGAAACAAATTGACGTGCTGATCAACAATGCTGGACTTGCACTTGGCCGTGACCTTTTTGATGAAGCTGACATTGCAGATTGGAACATTATGATTGATACCAACCTGAAAGGATTGCTTTATGTTTCTAAAGCGGTCGTTCCGTTCATGATTGAGAGAAAAAAAGGACACATCATTAATCTGGGTTCTACTGCAGGAAAAGAAGTTTATCAGCGGGGTAATGTTTATTGCGCCACCAAAGCTGCAGTTGAATCCATCAGCAGGGGAATGCGAATGGATCTTTTACAACATCATATCAAAGTCACTGCAATTAATCCCGGGGCAGCAGAAACTGAATTTTCCGTTGTTCGGTTTAAAGGCTCTGAAGAGGCCGCTAAAAAAGTGTATGAAGGTTATCATGCTTTAAGCGCAGAAGATATTGCCGACATCATTTTCTACACAGCAAGTCTGCCTCCGCATGTTTGCATTAACGAACTTGAAGTAACCTGCACTCAACAGGCAGCCTCTTACCTCTTCGACAGATCGGGCGAGCTGTAAAATTTAGAAAAAAGCTAACAGCATTTTAATGGTAGGATTGGTGAGAGTCCTTAGCTTGCATGATCGTTGAAAAAACTCTTACTGGGCAATAATAATTTTTGGTGTTTGCTTTCAGTCTTTAAATTTTTCAACTACTTTTAAGCCATCCAAGATATCCATTAAAAGCCATGAAAAGATTCTTTGTCTTTTTTAGTTTTTTTATTCTCCTTACCAGCGCCACAGTGCATGCACAGGAAGTTATTCGCATGCAGCCCTGCAACGACACTTCAATTCAAAGACAAGCCGACAGCATCAAGACAGCTTTTAAACAGGAAGGTTATGTTGTTTTGAGAGAAGCTTCCATTATGATGGAAAGCGAATATGAAATGCCTGTTGTTGTTCAACTCCAGGAAAGAGCTTTGTACCAGGTTGTTTTTATCGGCGACATTACTTCAAAACTCTATGAAGTCCGAATGTATGATTGGGACGAAAAGATGGTCGTGTATCAAAAAAAGATGTGGGGTGATGTGGATGGAAATGTTATTTCCTATGGCTACCAGCCGAAATTCACCGAGTTTCATATGATCAAGCCTGTACAGGTAAACAAGAAAAAGAAAAAAGGACTTTGTGGATACGTAATGCTACTTCAAAAAGTGAAACCCTGATCTTTCAAGTCTTTAAATTTCATTCTGCCATTTTTTTATTCTCGAATCGCTGCAGCGCAAAAAGATACACCGGTCATTATTTTTAGCGGTTATTTATGTAGCCAATTGCACTGCTACCGTTGTGTTCTGTTGCGCCCGGCCCACAATAGAATTCCGGCGAACAAGCGAGTGACACAACGGACGGTGATAGCAGCACTCCGTTAAGTGCAAAATAAAACTGCTTCGCACTATTACATAATAAGTTTATTGCGCTAATGAAATTCTTACCTGCACTCCTGCCCTCGTTGTTGTTACCGGTGCTGTAGTGGCAATTTTTGGGATGATCTTATCCTGGTCAAAATAGAACTTGAGCTGAACCCGGTTGTTAACAACGTAATCGATGCTTGGATGTAAGCCAATTACTTTTTGACCGGCAGTTCCAAAAGCTGTGTTCTGATCAAGCTTTGTATTGGCAGTAGCATCGTCACGATAAGTATAATTGAAACGGAACGTGATATCGTTGTCCAGCTTCTTTCCATTTTTCCCAACGCGAACATTTTGGAAAAGAGGAACCCCACGTCTTCTCCAATCGGCACCGATAGTATATTCGGTTGAATGGTTTTCTGCCAATTGATAATCTACCAGACTCAAACTCAAAGTGCGGCTCTTTTTGTATTCGAACCGGGTTGACAACTGGTTAGTGAACGAGGCTTCTACTCCAATCAACGGATTGAACTGCTCAGTGATGGAAATATTAGGGACCAAGAAATAAGGAACATATTCCCCTGTTGATGGATCGATGAAGGAAGGATAACCAACATGGAATGGATCGGTGAATAGCAACGCCGTGGTGAAACTGTTCATGCTCAACGTGCTGTTGTATCCATGACGCAAAGTGAAATTGGTAAATATCTTTTCCATTCCTTTTATTCTTGTCAATCCATTGTAAACAATATTCCAGTTTGGTTTTGGAATCAATCGTGAAAATGGATTGGCCCGAAGATTTGGATTGCTGTTTTTTATGAGTTGAATGCTGTTGGGATCTTTGTTGGTATATGCTGCAAGGAAGGCCGGAATCAAAACATCCTGCGCATAACGTCCATAACCTTCATAATAACCGGTTGCCGGATTATAAGCTGGATTGTAGGGATTTTCATTTCCCAACCGTTTAGATAAAGTAACACGATTAGCTTCAAAGCGTTTGAAGGTTTCTGAAATCTGGTTCGGATCAAATTTTTGAAACAGCGTCTGATAGGAAATATAACTCATGCTGAAACTTCCTGTCGCATAAGGGTTCAGCCGGTGCAAACCTGAATTCCCGGTTGTGTCTTTATATAATTCAGAATAGTTCTTATCATAGGTTCTTTCCATTGTCAGGTCAATGTTCAAATCGCGGAAAGGAGCTACCTGCGCCGTTAAACTAATGTGTTGGTTGTACCGTTGCTGAATTAATTGGTTGAATAATTCATTATGCGTAAGCAGGCCTTTGGCACCAAGTGAATTGATGGCATTTGTATCGGGCTGATAACCGAGAACATACTTCCATCCCGGGTAGCCACTCTTTAAATTCATCCCAAGAATTCTTGTGCTGTCCATATAGCCAGGCAATAATGTTCCCATGTCTTCAGTGTATTGCAACCCTGCTCTTTTCACTGAAGTAAGCATTTGCATAAAGAATTTTGGAACCGCGCCAACGGTCGGTAGTTGATTGGGATCTTTTATCTTCTTTCTCTTTGTACTATCCTTTGCGTTGCGTGGCTGCGGCTGTTTTGGCTGCTGCTGAACAGGAACATCGTTATATACCGCACGAAGGAATTTCCATTTTTGATACAAATGCTCAAAGTCAAGATCCGTTGTAAGATTTTTTGTTTGCCCGGTTAGCAATGTATTTCCAAGATCACGGTCGATCAGGGAACCGGCCACCCAATCGTATTTTGCCGTATAACTTGCCCTGATGTTTGTCCAGTCCAGCAATGGCAATTTTGATGTTGGCAAATTATAAGAAAGTGTTCCTTCATGGTGGTAATGAGTGTTGCGGCCGCCTTTCCAGAAATTTTGTTTGACCGTATCTTTTTTCTCTTTAGTATCAAGATAACCAAACGGCTCATCCACTCTTGCATTATTTACTGCATTGAAATCAAAACTGAGTGAACGGGTAAAATCCCAACGCAAACTATAATAACGGTCGAAGTAGAAAAACTTATTAAAAGTTGCAGGCAATTGCAAGGGCGTACCGATATTTCTTGAACGCGTTGCACCAAACTGGCGGAACACATCTGCTTTGAAAGAGAACAAAGTCGGTTTATAGTTGAAATTAAAGTCCCTGATCAAAGCAAACCACGGCGATGGAGATTTGATCAGGCGCTTGAATGGCTCAACAAATCTTTGCTGTGGTGCATAATTATATCCTAATGCTGCTCTTGTTTTTTTGATGTCTTCCAATTCAATGATTGGATTTGTTCTTGTTTGATGCACAAAATTGTAACTCAGATCAACGTTTGAAATATCCCATGGCTGTGGCTTTTTGCCATTGGTTTTATTCTTCTTCACGTTGGTGAAGTTTACGGTCTTGATTGTAGTTTCATCAAGAGCTTGCGTACGGATCGAATCACGATCCTTGGCAGTTTTGGCAGCATTCAACTTATCTGTCAGCTTCAGATCAAGATCCAAAGGATCGTATTGCGGCCTGCTGATGGTTTTGCTTACACCTGCATAAACCGGGATTTGCATCCCGGCTTGTTTTGGAACTAATTTTCCAAGATCAAGATTGGTTGTTGCATCGTACTGCAGATAATCTTCCTTACTTCTTTCGTTTACCCGTTGCTCCAGTGTTCCAAAACCAACGCTTCTATAGCTTCCGCTTAATGTTACACTTCCCAAATCGGCAAGACGCAGATCGACACGGCTCAATGCCGCCCACCCGCCTTTTTCATTCATCTTTGAGATTCTCAATTCATCAAACCAGATTTCTGTGCTTGCATTTTCTTTTTTGGCATTTTCCACGCCCATGAACATGCCTCGTATTTCTCCCAGGTTTGGATTACCAAAAATGGCAAATTGTCTTCCGTCAGGATGCGTCTCCACATAATAGGAATTGAAGTTTGCACCACTGCTGTTCCGCCTTATTTTCAAATTTGTCAGTTCGCTTAAATCGAAATCCAGGTTGTTTTGCGCAGGCCATATCGTTAAAGAATCCGTTGCACCCCAGGGTGTAATTTTTAAAGGAATGCGAACTTCATAATAGTTGTTTGTAAAGTCGCTTCCAATACGAACCACTGCATTCAAATCATTATCAGCAATGTCATTGGAAGTAACGAGTGACTCGGCATGGATAAACATGGATAAACGTCCATAGGAACGAAGATCCAGGCTCATTGTTTTGAAAACACCACGAATTTGTTTCTTAGGCAATCCAATTGCTTTAACGCTTAATGATTGTTCATTGAGCAACAATTCGACATTGTTATTACTTAATTGCTGTTGGCGTTCTACACCTGGTGGCTCTACGTAAACGATTGGTGAACGTTTATCATTTTCTTCGATGTTCACTGCCAGCACATCCAATTTCACCGGATCGTTTGCCGGAAGCGGTACAACGTTTCCGCTGGTATCAACTTCATTTGTAAACTTTCTCCATTGGTTTCTTACCAACTCCAGCTTACCAAAACGCAGCACAGCTGTATCCTGGAAATCAGTCAAGAACATTCTTATGAAACGGATGGATTTAAAATCGGGGATGTTACCAACTTTTGATTGGTAGTTTTTAATTGGAATGCGGAAGAGATACCATGTTTCCGGGCGTTTGCTTCCATCGGCCAGGTCAGCCTGAATGTGCCGCACATCGGTGATGTACTGGTTATTTGTATTGTCCATGCCGGGGAATAAATCAATCTTGTATTGAAAATACTCCTCCACTTCGTTCATGGTGTTGTCGCGGTTCAATTCCTCCTGGTCAGGATAAAGAGTAAACGCATTATTCAAATCGCTGCCCTGGGTAGCAACGGGAGAATTACCCTGCGGATTATTAAAATATTTATAACGTTCAAGAATTCCATCGCTGGCAGTGTATGACGGATCACGATAACCTTTGAAATCGTCTTCTGACGGATCCTTCAATGCATTTTGATAAACAGCCGAGTTGATGCCATAAACTGTTTGCAAACTATTGAGATAACCCGCAAAATGGTTTTTCTCATCAGCATCTGTCAATCCATCAAAACCAACGTCCTGGTAGGGCCTGTCCGCAGGATCGTTACTGAATGCATTGGTCACCTGAATCGGATTGCGGGGCGTTCTTCCCCACACAGAAGTATCAACCGGTATATTGGGATTGCTTGGAGTAGGCAAACCATTTTCATACAAACGTTTTCCGTCCCGCAGCACATCTTCCGAAATATCTCCCAAATTAAAATACAACGATCCCCCTGTTGGATTGCGGTTGTTCATAAAAGGATCCTGCACCCAAAATTCGATGAACTCAATATTGCTCGATTCAAAATCGGTTTGATCTATATTGCGCATGATGCCTGCCCATGAACTTTTTGGTTGCAGAAGCTTACCGTTTGCATCCATCTTCGACAGATCGGAAACAAAATTGTAAGGACCTCTTTCTTTTGGATAGTAAGCCAGGTCAAATGTTGTTAATACAGCCTGTCCAATATCATTTGACTTTTGAGGAAAAATTTCTTTTTGATAAACCAGTCTCGTTTCAGGTTTGATCAACTCAGAAAGATTATTGCGCAAAGGATTATCGTTATCTCTCCTTTCCTGTAATTTCTGTTCAATATTGTACCATGATAACCTGGCACGGCGATAACCGGCAACTAAACTATTAATGGAATCTGCTTCCGGAAACATGCCGCTTCCCTGGGGAACAGATGCCAGCGTCCAGCTGATCAATGGAAAGCGAAGATCAATGCTGCTTTTGGTTCCTTCAAAATCATCAACATAGATGGAGCCGCTGTTTCCTTTGCCAATTTGCTTGGCATGACCGGGGTCGAGATATGCAGCTTCGCCATAAGCCGTAATCGAAGAATTTGTTTTGGTGGAATAGAATGGCAGTTTGTCCAGCCATTTTGAAATTCGTGGAACATCATTGCTGTAGTCAAAATCTACACCGTACATTCTGTTGCGAATCGGGTCCTCACCATAACCTTGCTTGGTAAAGAAAGGACGTTCGCCCAACTGCACCATTGTTCCGCCGAATGACAAATGTTTGCTTGCCAGATAATCCAACCTCAAACCCAAATAGTTTTTCGATTGTAATCCGTAACTCGCATTGTTCTCATACTGAATTTGCACCGGGATACCAGAACTTAAAATGGCTGGATTAATCACGCGCAATGTCCCAAGATCGTAATTGATTTCGTAATCAATATTTTCCTGCAACACCCTTCCCCCGGAAGTAACCGTTACAGAACCACGTGGAATATTAAATCCAAGCTGATAGTCAGTGTTGGTCATCGATTTGGAGCGGCCAATCAAACGATAACGATCCAGGTTGGTATAATTCTGTGCTATGGCTTTTATGGTATCGTAAAGCGGGTAATATATATAATCAGGACGGTCGGCAGGTTTGACCGCATATTCAAGATCTCGACCGAAAGGTTCAAGAACCGGAAAAATAATTCTGCTCTGCGATGAAATAACGGTGAAGCCTTCAACATAGTCAAATTCACCATCGGGTTGCGGATCGTTTTGGTTGTTCAGCCGGTCAAGATTTACCAGCTGGAGAATTGGTGTTCCTTCCGGAACCGTTGGTGTGTTTGTGACAGATGGAGGTAAATATTTTTTGTTACCCGTACTCGGTTCTTCGTAATAAACATCCAGTTTGAAATCCTGTCTTTCCAATTGTCCGAAACCAACGCTGTAAACATTCTTCATCATCAAATCCCAAATAGGAAGATTGGGACGTTGAGAGGTTGCTTTTAATAATTTCAGGAATAAAACCTTGGTTGAATTTCCGGTGCTGTCCGGAGGAACGTCCTGGGAAAATTCTCCAACCTGGTAAATACGTCCGTTGTAAGTGTATTGATAAGCAACGGCCAAAACTTCATCCGGCTGCAAAGGTTGGTTTAGTGAAAGAAAACCAATTTGCGGATTGAAATAATAATCAGTTGGCTGCAGCTTTCTGGCAAAGGTTTTTTCAAAGTCCTGAACAGGCTGCATGCCATTCCAGTTATTCAATGCCGTTTGAACAGTGGTAGAATTTCTTGCGCCAGGCAGGGTTAATAATTGCTGATAAAGTGAGTTTGAATTATTGCTGGGTAGGGTATCTCCCCCCGGAGCCGACCATGCCGGGTTAAAAGGATCATGCTCTCCTAAATCCATGAAGCCAACAACATCTCTTGTATCGGTTGTCGCCCCGGTCCTGTTGGTCACCCAAACTTCGACACGCAAAATTTGCGCATTGGAACGCACTACAGGCAACTGGCTCATTGCCTTGTTATAATTTTTGCGGAAGTATTGAGCCATCAGAAAGTGACGGTTCTCTTCATATTCGTCCGCCCTGATGTCGAAGCTTTGCGTGGATGCGCCGCCCTGCAAACCTGCCGACTGCCTTGTGGAACGTTGGTTGGCAAGGGCCGCTGTTACAAACAACTTTCCAAACTGCAGTTGGCTTTTAATACCAAACAATGACTGGGCACCGGGAATCAACGTTCCTTTGGAAGCGAAGTTGATCGTTCCCATTTGAAACTGTTTCAGTATCTCATCATCCTTTCCATGATAATCCAACTTCAACTGGTTTTCAAAATCAAAATTGGCGAGGGTGTTATAGTTGATCGGAAGTTTAATCTTGTCGCCTATGTTTGCATCAACCTGGAACTGGGCATTCATGTTGAAATCGAGTCCGCCTGTATTTCTTGCTCTTTCTGGCAGAACAGGATTCTTTACTTTTTGACCCTGGTAGCCAGCAGCAATATCAACATAGCCATTGGGTTTAATTTCCACTTTGCCGTTCCCGGTAATGCGGTTCACCCAATCATTACTAAAGCCAAATTTGGGTTTATAATTTCTGCGGTTAAGATTGGAAAGCAGTTGTGCCCTTTGACGGAAATAGTCCACTTCATCCCTGCGTCCCTGCATTTTGAGAAACTCTTGCCGGGAATAAGGAGTTGGTGTCCGGTAATACTTATCTCCTATTTTTTCAATAATGTAATACTGCTTTGTGATGGGATCATACTCAATGGTCCTTTTTACAAAGCCGGTATCTTTTAGGTCGAAAGTATTTTTTTCTGGATAGAGATAAGGATCGCCATGTCGGTCCTGGATGGGATGAGAAGTATCGCCTTTATCTTGAAATGGAGAAGCTTCAGCCTTCATCAGCAAGGCGGATAAAACGCAAGCAGTTAACAGCGCATAGAGTCTAATGGTGAAATTCGCAGCCAAGTCTAATTTTCTCTACAGTTGTTCAACGGATTATAGGATTTGCAAAGCCCTCTTTATCAAGAGTTCTACGGTTGTATCGGGTTCTTTTTCAAGCACCTTTTTAATAGCCTGGTCGGCAGCTTGCCTATTGATACCCAATGCAATCAGAGCATTTAACGCGTCAGAGTGTAAAGTATTGCCTTTCCACGTCGAAATATTTACACCTGCGTCCTGGGACTGCTTCGATAGTTTATCGCGGAGTTCTACTACAATTCTTTCAGCAGTTTTTCGCCCGATGCCTTTGATACTTTCCAAAAGTTTTGAATTGCCCTGGATGATGGCCCTGCTTAATTCATCTGGTTGCATGTAGGAGAGCATGACACGGGCCGTATTGGCACCGATGCCTGAAATGGCGATCAGATTCAGAAACATTTCTTTTTCAGCCAGGTCAAAAAAACCAAAAAGCAGGTGGGCGTCTTCGCGAACAATTAAATGCGTTTGGATCGTTCCTTCCTTTAAATCCTGGATTTTTGAATAGGTGTTCAGACTGATTTGAACTTCGTATCCAACACCATTGACATCAACATAAACAAACGAAGGAGTTTTTTGAACGAACTGGCCTTTTAAAAAAGCGATCATGGAGGCGAATATACACCGCCCGTTTGACGTTTCCGGTCCCTATCTTTGCGATTCAAAATTTTTGAAAGATGCCTCACACCCAGAAGATTAATGCCGCCATTACAGCCGTTGGAGGTTATGTTCCCGAAACCAAATTGACCAATGCTGATTTGGAGAAAATGGTTGAAACCAACGACGAATGGATACGAACCAGGACAGGAATTGAAGAAAGAAGGATTTTAAATGAGCCGGGCAAAGCTTCCTCCGATCTGGCGGTGCCGGTGATTCAACAGCTTTGCGAAAAACGCGGTATTCACCCCGAAGAAATTGAGTGCATCATTTGCGCAACTGTTACCCCTGACATGGTATTTCCTGCAACAGCTAACATCATTGCGGATAAATCAGGAGCAAAAAATGCATGGGGCTTCGATCTTGAAGCTGCCTGCTCCGGATTTTTGTTTGCCCTCACTACCGGGGCCGCACTAATTGAAAGCCGCCGCTATAAAAAAGTCGTAGTGATCGGCGTTGATAAAATGAGTGCTATTGTTGATTACACCGACCGTCAAACCTGTATTCTTTTTGGTGATGGTGCCGGCGGCGTTCTACTTGAACCCAATCATGAAGGCTTTGGAATACAAGACAGCATTTTAAGAACCGATGGAAGCGGACGACCCTATCTTCATATGAAAGCAGGTGGATCCCTAAGACCACCGTCTGCGGAAACGGTTGCCAACAAAGAGCATTACATCTACCAGGAGGGGCAGGCAGTTTTCAAATTTGCCGTGAAAGGAATGGCTGACGTAAGTGCAGAATTACTGGAAAGAAATGGATTGACGGGCGATGATATTGCCTGGCTGGTTCCTCACCAGGCCAATAAAAGAATTATTGATGCTACTGCCAATCGAATGGGATTATCGCAGGATAAAGTGATGTTGAACATTCAACGTTACGGAAACACTACTGCTGCAACCATTCCACTTTGCCTTTGGGAGTGGCGACATAAACTAAACAAGGGTGACAATATTGTTCTTGCAGCATTCGGTGGAGGATTTACCTGGGGAGCAACATTGGTCAAGTGGGCGTATTGAAGTTTGCAGTTTGAGATTTGTACTTTGTAGTTGAGCATTAAATTGCCTATTGGATATTTTATCTACTCATCTGCATGACCACAACCCATCTTCCATTGGACCACCCCGTGCATCCTTTGACAATTCTTACGGTCAAAGTTGAAGTTTGTAACTGTAACAGGTAGGTAAGGCCCGTTTGTATATTTATGGTCACACCATGGTCAGCTTTCCATACTCCACTATTGATTTAACAAGTGAAGAAATTGAAAAGATTTTGTCCATCTTTAAAACACTTCAAGACAAATTGAATATCAGTTTTAAGACGGACTTTGTTTTTTCTTTTGAAAACTTCGGTCTTTTTGAAAATTATTTGAATCACTCAATCGGACCGGTAATCGAAATTCATAACAACGAAAATTCTTTCTACATAACCTTCACGCAAGTATTTTATAAAATGAATACTGCAAGCAGACTTCCGGTGTCAACTACAGGAGAATATCAGACTTGGTGTGTACTGCCTCTAAAGCGAAACTATGGCCATGTTTTAATAAAGACGGAAACGATATTGGATAAAATACTTGAACTCGTTCATCCCATTGAAATAGATTTCAAGGACGACCTGGAATTCAGCAAAAAATTTTACGTAGTAGCAACTGACGAGTTATTGGCGAGGAGCCTACTTAGTTCTCAATTTCGAAAATCCTTAAATACCCTGGCAGAAAAAGATTTATGGGTGGAAATCCGGGGTAACAACCTTATTGTGGGCAATAAGAAACGGATTGAAACTTCCACTGCTTTGGAGATGGCAGGCTTTATTTATAAAATATCGGGGTTTATCGATTAACGCTCGCTCACTGCTTCCTCCTGCTCCACACGATAAAATCCGTTGCCGGCACTTTCTCCACCCCTAATTGTCTAAGCATATTTACCAATTGTCCGCGGTGATAAGTTCCATGATTGAATACATGAAGCAACATTTGATAAGTGGGTTGTTTAAATTGCTCCTTCTTTGAGTTTTGATATTGAAATACATGCTGCAACTGGTGTTCATTGGCCTTTGCAATCCATTCATTCCATTGCGTGTTTTGATTAAGCAATTGGTTGCTTAATTCTTTCATATCACCGCTAAAATTGTCCGCAGGAATATTGAGGCGTTCCGATAATTTCATTCGCTGCCACCAAATGCTTTCGGCACTCCACATGTGCAAAACAGTTTTATACAAACTCGAAAAGCTACTACTCACCTGCTGCTTTTGCTTTTCTTCCGGCAATTGATTGATTACTTCAACAAGCAATTGATTTGCCCAATAATTGTAAGCAGATAGTTGGTTCAAAATTTCTTTCATTGCATCATTATTTCTTCGTCAGCAAGCATCGCTTTTCTAAATACATTTGGCATTGCAAACACGAATTAACAAAAACGTTTCATCCAATGGATAAAAATTTTAAGCTTAAAGGTTTTGGCTCCGCTGCTATTCATTCGGGACACACAGAAGATCCCAACTATGCGCATCAAACTCCTATTTATGCCAGCAGCACGTTTGTTTACGATAATGCCGAGCAAGGCATGAAGCGTTTCAGCGGGCAGGAAGAAGGTTATATCTATTCACGTTGGGGCAATCCAACTTTCACCGAGGCCGAACAAAAAATTGCAGCTCTCGAAACTTTTGGTTTGGACATCGAAGCAAAGGCAATTTTGCACTCATCAGGAATGGCTGCTATTTCAACCTTACTTCTCTCCAATTTAAAGTCTGGTGATAAAGTGCTTACTCATTTTTCCTTGTACGGCGGCACTGATGATATTTTGCAAAGGGCACTTCCCGATTTTGGAATACAATCTATCATTGTTGATCTGCGCGAACTTGACAAAGTTGAAGACATCATAAAAAATGATAAAAGCATTAAGATGATGTACCTGGAAACCCCCGCCAATCCAACAATTCAATGCGTGGATTTGGAAGAGCTAACCAAGATTGCAAAGAAGTACAACCTGGTTGTGGCCTGCGACAACACCTTTGCAAGTCCATACCTTCAACAACCATTCAAATACGGAATTGATTTTATCGTTCATTCCACCACAAAATTTTTAAACGGGCATGGAACTGCCATCGGAGGTGTGCTGGTTGGACGCAGTATTGAGTTCATGAAAACAAAAGCAGCCAAAACACAACGTCTTCTTGGCGGCAATGCCAATCCTTTCGATGCATTTTTATTGATCCAGGGAATTAAAACCCTGGAAATCCGCATGCAACGCCATTGTGAAAATGCAATGAAGGTTGCTCAATTTTTACAACAACATACAGCCGTTGCAAAAGTCAATTATTCAGGATTGCCTTCTCATCCGGACTATGCGGTTGCCAACAAGCAAATGAAACACGCAGGCGGTATGTTAAGTTTTGAATTAAAAGAAGGTTTGCAAGGTGGAATTGATTTTATGAACAAATTGAAAATGTGTACCCGCACTGTTTCGTTGGGAACCGTTGATACATTACTTTCCCATCCCGCGTCAATGACGCATTACAGTGTTCCGAAAGAGCAGAGAGAAAAATATGGAATCACTGACGGGCTGATTAGAATGAACGTTGGAATTGAAAACAGCGAAGACATCATTGCAGATTTGGAACAGGCATTAAAATAAAATAATTGTTGTAATGGAAATTAAAATTCGCAAGGCAGTTAAAGAAGACTGCGTAAGAATTCTTGAATTGGTAAAAGAACTCGCCGTTTATGAAAAAGCACCCAAAGAAGTAAGCGTAACATTAGAACATTTTGAAAAAAGTGGCTTTGGAAGCCGACCGGTTTGGTGGGCATTTGTTGCGGAAGTGAATGGAAAGGTCCAGGGGTTTGCATTGTGGTACATACGTTTCAGCACATGGAAGGGGCAAAGAATGTACCTCGAAGATTTTTATGTAACCGAAGAAATGCGTGGCAAAGGTCTAGGCAAATTATTGTTCGATCAATTGATAAAAGAAGCGCAGCGAAAAAAATTTCATGGAATTATGTGGCAGGTTCTGGAATGGAACGAACCAGCAATTAATTTCTACAAAAAATACGATGCCGCCTTTGATGCAGAGTGGATCAACTGTGGACTTACGTTTTGAAAAATCGATGAAGTTTTGAAACTAAAAAAGCTGTTTGAAACAAACAGCTTTTTTTATGCAGTTAAAAGCTTTTACATAGAACCAGACATGCTAATAAGCCATAAAATAAAGAACACTACAGCACCTATGCCTGCAATGGTTGACAATATCCAGAAGAATCCTGTGACCCAGCCTAATATTCCAAATACAATAGCAAGGCCTAACAGAATCAACCACAGTTTAAGATATTTATGAGTTTGCGCATTTGCCCTCTTCTCTTTCACCAATGCTTTTCCCAATATTTTCGTTTTAATGGTACCGTTGTCGCTGATTGTATTCCTCAGGTTCCTTTGTATCAACTTAAACTCCAGTTTTTTTGCCAGGTTCATTTTCTTTCCCGTCAGTTGTTCGTAATTCTTTGTACTCATTTCAGAGAGATCTTTTAATGAAACCTTCTCTCCGTTTTTACCAATTGGAACCATAAAAGCTTTGGCATCGATTTTCGGATTTTCTTTTGGAAGAACAAGATTTGCATTTGCGAAAGAAGAAAAAAATAGAGAAAGGCAAAACGACAGTGTAATAATTCGTTTCATGGTAAAGTGGTTTTGGGTTTAAAGATTACTAAATATAAAAAAAATCTCACACTAAATTTTGTTAGCATAAGATTTTTCTATCAACAATTAACCAAATCAGCTCACTGACTCAGCCGTAACTTCTTTATTGACTTTTAAGATCAACCCTTGTAAAACTTTACCTGGCCCGCATTCGGTAAATTTCGTTGCGCCGTCGCTTATCATAGCCTGAACACATTGCGTCCATTTTACGGCACCGGTCAATTGATCAATCAAATTCTTTTTGATCTCTTCTTTATTAACCACTCCTTTTGCAACAACATTCTGATATACGGGACAAGATGGATTGTGAAAGTTGGTTGTTTCAATTGCCTGCTGCAATTCTTTGCGGGCAGGCTCCATCAATGGCGAATGAAAGGCTCCCCCAACAGGAAGCACTAACGCTCTTTTTGCACCTGCTGCTTTTAACTTTTCGCAAGCCGCTTCAACACCTTTCACACTTCCTGAAATCACCAGTTGTCCCGGACAATTATAGTTTGCAGGAACCACAATTTCATGGGTCTCATCTGAAACTTCCTTGCAAATCTCTTCCACTTTTTCATCAGCCAATCCAAGCACGGCGGCCATTGTTGATGGAGTTAGTTCACAGGCTTTCTGCATAGCTTGTGCTCGAATGCTTACCAATTGCAAACCACTTTCAAAACTTAGAGTGCCATTGGCAACCAGGGCAGAAAATTCTCCAAGAGAATGTCCCGCCACCATATCGGGCCTTGCATTTTCAATACTTTTATAAGCAATAATTGAGTGAAGAAAAATTGCAGGTTGCGTAATTTTTGTTTGTTTCAAATCATCTTCGGTTCCGTTGAACATTACGTCCGAAATTCGAAAACCTAAAATATCATTAGCCTGTTCAAATATTTTTTTTGCAAAAGAACTATTGTCGTAATAAGATTTTCCCATTCCCGCAAACTGAGCGCCTTGTCCCGGAAATATATATGCATGTTTCATTTGGCAATTTTAAGCATTAATCCAAATCGGCAGCAATCAATTTCAGGAATTCATTACGGGTAACATGATTATTTAAAAATTCACCATCAAAGGCAGACGTTGTTGTCACAGAATTTTGTTTTTGCACCCCTCTCATCATCATGCACAAATGTTTGGCTTCTATAACAACAGCAACACCAAGTGGGTCCAAACTTTCTTTTATTGCTTTTAAAATTTGCGTGGTCAATCGTTCCTGTACCTGCAAACGTCTTGCATACACATCGACCACTCTTGCCAGTTTGCTTAAACCGGTGATGTAACCATTTGGTATATAAGCGATATGAGCCTTTCCAAAAAAGGGAAGCAGATGATGCTCGCACATTGAAAACAATTCGATGTGTTTAACAATTACCATTTCGCTTACTTCTTCTTTGAATCGTGCCGAATTTAAAATCGCAACCGCATCCTGCTGATAGCCCTGCGTCATGTACTGCATTGCTTTTGCCATGCGTTCGGGGGTTTTCAACAGGCCTTCACGTTCGGTATTTTCTCCCAACAAGCCAATAATACTTTTATAATTTGTGATCAGCCCCTCGGTGGGTTCTTTATCAAAGCCTTCTTTTTTATGATAAGCCATTCTGCTTTTATTTATGATTTATGAATTAATTTTTATGCAGGATATTCCACAAAATTTCTTGGTGTTTCAAACAAGCGGATAAATAAATCAAAGCCTGGTTTGATATGCGGCCTTAACAGATCATAAATTACTACCGCAATATTTTCAGCTGTAGGATTTAGGTTTTTGAATTCTTCAGTGTCAAGATTCAAATTTTTATGGTCGAATTTTTCAAGAACTTTTTCATTAACCAAATCGGACAATTCTTTTAAGTCCATTACAAAGCCCGTCTCCGGATCAATTTCGCCACTTACCCTGATTTCCAATTCGTAATTATGCCCGTGATAATGAGGTAAACTGCATTTGCCAAAAGTGGCATTATTTTTTTCATCGCTCCATTGATCGTTGTATAAACGATGAGCAGCATTAAAATGTTCGCGGCGAATGACGGCAACTTTTTTATTCATATCAAACACTGAATTTACAAAACTAATGCTAGTACAAATTTCCAATACAAAGAACAGTTAAATGTCAAAAAGGTTACAAAATCATTCAGTTTCTTTTCAACTTCCTAATTTTGAAGATGCATTTGCTTTTATGCGCAGCAACAACGTTTGAAATACAACCTACGATTGATTTTATCCACAGTGAAAAAATTCCCGGTGTAACAATTTTGATTACCGGTGTTGGAATGGTGGCAACAACGTTTTCATTAACGAAATCTGTTTATTCGCAACGACCGGATTTCATTTTGCAGGCCGGGGTTGGCGGGTGTTTGGATGAAAAGCTTCCTTTATCAAAAATAGTTTTGGTAGAAAATGAAAACATTGGTGAACTGGGTGTAGAAGAAAATGGAGATTTCAAAAATTTATTTGATCTGAACTTACTTCAAAAAAATTCCTTTCCCTGGAAAGATGGAAAACTTTCAAACGATGTTGAGGTGTTAAAAGCAACGGGCCTGGCAATTGTCGATGGAGTTACGGTGAACGAAATCAGTACCAGCAAAAGCAGGATTGATTATTACAAAAACGAGTTCAATGCTTCGGTCGAATCGATGGAAGGCGCTGCCTTGCATTATGTAGCTCTACAGGAAAAAATTCCTTTTTTACAAATGCGTTCCTTATCGAACTTTGTTGGCGAACGTGATAAAAGCAAATGGGTAATGCAGATTGCAATTGCCAATTTGAATATCGAATTACAAAGAATCATTACAAAATTTTTGAACAGATGAAATGAGGTATAAAATTTTCGGGGCATTCTATGATTACGAGCCGAAGAAAATTTTATAGCAATTCCATGTGGTCAAAACCAAACAAAAAACTTCACATGAACTTGAGCTTAGGTTTTTCTCCCTGTCCCAACGATACCTTTATTTTCGATGCATTAGTCAATAAAAAAATTGATACAGCAGGTTTGGAATTTAATGTTGTCCTGGAAGACATTCAAACCCTCAACCAATGGTCAAATGAAGGCAGGCTTGATATCAGTAAATTAAGTTTCCCTGCATTTTTCCAGAACCGTGGTCAATATGAAATGCTGAATTCGGGGGCGGCCCTGGGTAAAGGTGTTGGACCACTATTGATTGCAAGAAAAATGGTGAATGTTCCGGATGTGGTTCATAGCAGTATTGCCATTCCTGGTGAACTAACAACTGCAAATTTTTTATTGAGCTTTGCTTTTCCAATGGCGAAAAATAAAACACCGATTCTTTTTTCAGGAATTGAAGACGCCGTGCTCATGGAAAAATTTGATTTAGGGGTGATCATTCACGAAAATCGTTTTACCTATCAGCAAAAAGGGCTGATTAAAATTTGCGACCTTGGTGAGGTGTGGGAAGAAAAGCAAAATGCTCCAATTCCTTTGGCATGCATTGCTGCAAAAAATACTTTGTCAAACGATCTTCAGAACAAAGTTTCTGAATTGATCAAGCGAAGTGTTGAATATGCATTTTCAAAATATCCGGAGCTAACCGATTATACGAGGGAGCATGCACAGGCAATGGATGAAAAAGTAATGCGTCAACACATTGATTTGTATGTAAACAACTACTCTATTGATTTAGGTGAAGACGGAAGAAAAGCGATTGATCAATTGCAAAAAGTTTATGAGCAATTACAATCAAACTGATCGTTTCAGGGCAAGTTTATAAGCCTCCAGGCAACGTTGCCTTGCTGCCTGTTGATCAACGATTGGTTTAGCGTAAGAAAAAGATTCCAGTTCAGGAATCCATTTCCTGATGTATTTCAAATCCGGATCAAACTTTTTTGTTTGTGTTTGCGGATTAAAAATTCTAAAGTACGGAGCAGCGTCACACCCGCAACCGGCAACCCATTGCCAATTACCGTTGTTGGATGAAAGTTCATAATCCAAAAGTTTTTTTGCAAAATAAGCTTCGCCCCAACGCCAGTCGACCAAAAGATGTTTCACCAGAAAGCTCGCGGTAATCATTCTAACGCGATTGTGCATAAAACCGGTTTCATTCAATTCTCTCATCCCTGCGTCAACAATTGGATATCCCGTTTTTCCAACGCACCATGCCTCGAATTCTTTATCGTTGTTCCGCCATTTGATATTATCGTATTCTCTTTTACAGGCTTCATTCACCAGTCGTGGATAGTGCCACAACAATTGCATAAAGAACTCACGCCAGATCAATTCATTTAGAAAAATTTCATTTAGTGCCAGTGCTTTGGCAACAAGTTCGCGAATACTAATTGTTCCAAAACGAAGATGAATTCCCAAGTGTGATGTGCCCCTAATGGAGGGTGTATTTCTTGTTTGGTCATAATGCTTGATGATCGTTTCATCAACAGGCAACTTTGGAAAATCAGTCGTGTTATCGAAACCAATTTCTTTTAACGAAGGAAATCTCTGCGGCTTCTTTTGCAGGAAATTTTTCACCAGTTTTTCAGAAGCGAACGGCTGCAAATTTGTTTGGTCCAATATGGATTTCCATTTTTTTGAATAGGGAGTAAAGACCTGGTACGGTTCACCATTTTCTTTTACAACTTCACTCTTTTCAAAAATTACCTGGTCCTTAAAACTTTTGAAAGCTATATTTTTTCTGGATAAAAACTTTTCAATTAAGTCATCTCTTTGTCTTGCATAGGGCTCATAATCATGGTTGGTGAAAACAGCTTCCACTTCGTACCCATCAACTATTTTTTCAAAAGCTTCCAGGGGTGTTGAATGAAAAATTTCCAACGAACTTCCGGAGGCTTCCAATTGCTTTTGAATGGAAATTAAATTCTGATAAATGAAACTTACTCTTTTATCGTTTTTGTCTTCCAGTTCACAAAGAATATTAGTATCAAAAATAAAAATTGGCAATACCGGAAATTTGAAACACAATGCATGATAAAGTGCAACATTATCGTTCAGGCGAAGGTCACGGCGAAACCAAAAAACATTTACCTTTTCAATCATGATTTATATAACAGCGTTCAGCTGTAAATGGTTGAGAAAAATTGTTGGTAGATGTTGAATGTTCGTTCGTGAGAATAATTTTTGCCTTTGAAACTTTGCACCCAACGCAAATCATAAATTGAATTGGTGAGAAATACCTCGTCTGCTTCCAACAAGTCGGCTTCTGAAATTTCCTGCTGGAAGATGCGATAATCATTTTGCTTTAAACCATCGATTAAAAACCTTCGAACAACTCCACTAATACAGCCCTGACTTAAGGCAGGAGTATAAACTGCATTCTTTAGAATCAAAAAAATATTTGCTTTTGAAGAATCGGCAATGTTATTAAAAGCGTTTAGGACCAGTGCATCATCCAAGCCATTTTCTTTTGCATACAGTTCGGCTAAAACGTAAGGAAGAAAATTAGCAGATTTCAGGTTGGAAAAAGCATCTGAATTTTTTCTTGAATAAGGGAATAAACCAAGTGTCAATCCTTTTTCATTCCATTGATTTACTTCCCTGGCAAGTGCTGTAGCTTCAATTACATACTCTGCTTCATTTTGACAATTTCGATAAACAGCAAGACGAATTCTTGCCAATTGCAGGCAATCGTTTCTTTTACACAAAGCCGAAATATTTTCAGAAAGCAGCTCCCGGGCAAAGGAGAATTTTATTTGCAACATTTTCAAGCTAAGAAACAGGCGATCGAAATGGAATTGTTCAAAAAGAATTTTTCCTTTGCAAATTTTGATTGTTTCAAATACACCATCACCATAACGAAAGCTTCTGTTTTGTGATGTGAATAATAGTTCATCGGCAGGCAAAAAATTTCCGTTGAAGCAAACAAAACTCATGAATCAAATGTAGACCAAATAAAAAATCCCGTCTTTCGACAGGATTTCAAATATTTATTCTTGGTTTTTAAGCCTGTTCAACAATGCCGGCCTTCACTGCATACATCACCAAACCAGCCATTGATTTTACACCGGTTTTCGTTTTGAGTTTATCACGGATCGCTTCCACTGTTCTTGGACTCAAATCAACAATGTCGGCAATTTCCTTAGTGCTTTTTTCCTCGCACATTAATTTAAGAATAGTAACTTCTTTTTCTGACAACTGAACATCGGGTGTCGACGATTCTGCGGGTTTCTTCATACGCAGGCCATTTAGCAATGCCTTGTTGGTAAGATCATTAAAGAAAAACTCCTGCTGATAACAAGTGCAAATTGCCTGGTATATTGTTTCTGAATCTGATTCTTTTGTCAGGTAAGAATTTGCTCCAATTTCCATCATGCGGGTAATGATCGAAGGATCATTATTCATTGAGAGCATAATCACTTTAATCTCGGGATACAACTTTTTAATCTCGGGCAAGGTAGTATAGCCATCCATGATCGGCATGTGTATGTCGAGAAGAACAACGTCAGGCTTAATGTGTTTTAGAAGATTTAAAAGTTGCATTCCATTTTCGGCCTCCGCTACCATTTGAATATCCTTACGGCTGGACAAAGAGGTTTTAACGCCGGTACGGAAAAGAGCATGATCGTCAGCAATAGCAACTTTGATTACTGTGTCGAGATTTTTCATAAGGAAATTTTAGAATAACGGTTTCGATGGTTTGAATTCAGAGTGCAATATGGTAAAAACCTCTTGCATTTCGAATAGTATTACTACGTAATTTTTTGCTGTGGAAAGTACGATTACTTAGAAAAAGTTTTAAGTAAATACCTGTAGGATAGAAAACCTACTATGCAGGGAATTCGTAACCTTACTAATACGGTCGTAAAAACTGAAAGGCTAAAATCGGGAAGTATTGCTCTTGTGTCCGCTTGTACTAACAATTAGTTTTGTTCTCGAAAGTTGATTGACCGGACCGTCGCCATTCCGAATATCCAATGTCCTAAGTAACCGTCCAGTAAGTTTTTTTAAATCCAATACTTTTGAAAAATCAGGCGACCTTCCACTAGCAGTCAACTTTTTTTTATTTCCCAGGCTGAAGTTTATATAGCAAATTTCATTCGCAGTTTACACCAATGGTGTTATCCCGGAATCTTCTCAGCAACAATGTAGATATGACCATCGCCTAAGGCAAATTTCTTTTTTCGTGGCGTGCTGTATAAAGCCCTTGTTTTTAACCCGGCCTCATTAAACATGAATTCCAATTCATCCAAAGTAAAAATATAATCAACCCCGGGAATTACTTCCACTGTTCCATCGGGAGAAATAATTGTTTGCTCCGACTCAATTCGCGAAGGATGAAAATGATATTTGTATTCGAGCATGCATTTGTAATTGCCGGCATAATGCCAGTCTCTTTCTTTAAAATGCCTGATAGCAATCTCAGCAATCATCCATGAGTTAATAATCAAAACTCCATTTGATTTTAAATGCTCTGAAATATTTTTAAGGATTCTGATTGCATCTTGCTGATTAAAAAACGCAAAGCTGTTGCCCATGCAAATAACAGCATCATAGCTTTTTTCAAGCTTTACATTTAATGCACTTGCCTCAATAGCTTCCACAGGAAGTGAAAGCTGTCCAGATTTTTCTTTTATCTCTTCAATATACCCAGGCAAATTATCGACAGCAGTGACATTGATTCCCCCCTCTGCAAGTTTGAGCGCATGACGGCCATAACCGCACATAAGATCCAGAAGGGTTTCACCTTTTTGCAAACAACAAACCTCTTGAATA
>Ga0207647_10000530_pt1 | contig 30443 bp, 26 predicted proteins | sample KBSCornC2_FD_184295 | JGI IMG/M metagenome (GOLD analysis project Ga0207647, IMG submission 184295) | Corn rhizosphere microbial communities from Kellogg Biological Station, Michigan, USA - C2 (SPAdes) (version 2) | ecosystem: Host-associated > Plants > Roots > Rhizosphere ... | reverse complement strand
CCATTTCCTTTTCTTCTTTCCTTAGGTACCGCGATTTCTCTGTCACCCTTTAAAAAATCCGCCGTAAGCGTTCCTTTTGTCAAAACGTCTTCAGGCTTGCCCTGCGCCATAATCTTTCCACCATGAAAACCAGCTTTCGGACCAACATCAATCAAATGATCTGCGGCAAGCATAATGTCTTTATCATGTTCAACAACCAAAACACTGTTGCCGATATCACGGAGATTTTTTAACGCAGTAATCAAGCGATGATTGTCCCGTTGATGCAAACCAATCGATGGCTCATCCAACACATAAGTAATGCCCTGTAGTTGCGAACCAATTTGTGTGGCCAAACGAATGCGTTGCGATTCACCACCACTCAATGTTCGTGTTGGTCGATTAAGTGTTAAGTAAGTCAATCCAACATCAAGAAGGAATTGCAAACGTTCGCGGATCTCCTTAATGATTTCTTTTCCAATGATTTTCTGTTTATCGCTTAAACGGTTCTCAATTCCCTCAAACCATTTCACCAGTTGAATCAAATCAATGCTACTTAATTCAGCAATGTTTTTATTATCTACTTTAAACCAAAGACTCTCTTTTTTTAACCTTGTCCCATTACATGTTTTACAGGTTGTCAATTCCATAAAACCTTCTGCCCACCGTTGAATCGCTTCGCTTGTGCTTGTAGCAAACCAACGCTTAACCTGGTTTACAACACCTTCAAATTCCCCATCGTAAACATTGCCGTCAATTGCTTCATCGTCAAATTGCAACTCGTCTGCCGAGATTGCATTTTCTTTTCCATACAAAACGAGATTCAATGCTTTTGCCGGTAAATTTTTAATTGGCGTATCGAGACTGAATTTATTTTTTTTTGACAGTGTTTGAACCTGTCTGAAAACCCATGCTTCTCTTTCGCCACCCAAAGGAGCAATACCACCTTCATTAATACTTAAACCATCATCAGGGATGACCGCATTCATGTCAACAGTGTAAACCTGTCCCAGGCCTTTGCAAGTTGGACAAGCACCATAAGGAGAGTTGAAAGAAAAAGCATTTGGTGATGGTTCTTCATAACTAATCCCTGAGTCTTCGCACATTAATTGACGACTGTATGCAGCTTCTCCTGATTTTCCCTTTTCATCCTCGAACAAAACAAACATCAAATCCTTTCCAAGCTTTAAAGATTGCTGGACACTTTGACTGATACGGGTTCGCAGATCTTTACTCACTTTTAAACGGTCAACCACCAATTCAATATCGTGGATTTTGTAACGATCAACCTGCATCTTTGGAGTGAGATCCTTCACTTCCCCATCGATCCTTACTTTTAAAAAACCTTTCTTTCTTACTTCTTCAAACAATTCACGATAATGACCTTTTCTTCCACGAACCAACGGCGCCAGTAAAGTGATTTTGCAATTATTGAAACGTTTGAAAATATTATTGACGATTTCATCTTCACTCCACCGCACCATTTTTTTCCCTGTATTGTAAGAATAAGCTTCGCTCGCCCTGGCAAAAAGCAAACGAAGAAAATCATATACTTCAGTTACTGTTCCAACTGTTGATCGTGGATTCTTATTGGTCGTTTTTTGTTCAATTGAAATAACCGGGGAAAGACCAGTTATCTTATCCACATCGGGCCTTTCCATTTCTCCAATGAACTGGCGTGCGTAAGCACCAAAGGTTTCCATATAACGACGCTGGCCCTCTGCATAGATTGTATCAAATGCCAAAGAGGATTTTCCGCTGCCGCTGATCCCGGTAATAACAACCAATTTATTTTTTGGAATTGCAATATCAATATTCTTGAGATTGTGCTCTTTTGCGCCAAAAACTTCTATAAATTCTTCCTGTGCATTACCGTTGGCCGGCATCTCTTGTTTTTTCATATTCTGCTCAAAAATCAATGCCCGCGAAGATACTACAGGCTTTCTTTTTGCTAAAAATTTTAACAAAGAGGGAAACGACGGGGATTTTTTTCAGGGTTTTTAATTTTTGGCACAGTATTCCGTAAGAAGGGCAAAAACCTTTCCCAATCATTTAAATAACTACGTATGAAAAACTTCTTTTTTCTTTTAGTTTCTGCCTTTTTAATTACAGCCACGGTGAAGGCACAGTCAACTGTTGACTCAATCAATGCAAAATACCAACTGCAGCCTATGCCTGAGGCCCTGACCATCGAAAAAACATTTCCTGTGATAGGAACGTATCATTTAACCTCTACAAATGATACAACGCAAACCGTAACGATCAGTCTTGATTCTACAAACAAAGGAATTGTTTGGATCAACGGATTACCGGAGGGAACAATGAAAGCTTACCTGAAAAAATCTCCGGGCACATACAGGATCCTATCTCAAAAATCTCAAAGTGGTACCCAGGTTCCTGAAGGAACTTTGTACTTCGACCCTAACACCAACGTATTAAACGTTGCTTTAGGCAAACCTTATGATGAAGCTGATCCTACTTCAATCTTTGCAAACATGAACACTACCGTTTCAACTGATGTTGCAAACAATGCTCCTGTTACAAAAGTGAAAACAAAGACACCAACTTCTAAAACAAAAGCAAAACAAAAACTGGTGTTTTATACAGCTTCTAAGGAAGTAACGACCAATGTATCGACTTCAAACAATGCTGCAAAGCAATAAAATCGTTTTCAGTTACATGAAGAAAGGGGTTGCAATTATGCAACCCTTTTTGTTTAAGACCCAAACGACTGAGCTGCCTTGTTTGCTTTCTTTGTTTCGATGTACATTTGCCCGATTAATATGAAAGAACTTTCTGTTGTTATACCTGTAATGAATGAAGAAGACAACATTCAACCATTACTGGAAGCTGTAAGAAACGCATTGAAAGATTTGGATTATGAAGTTGTTTTTGTTGACGATGGTTCAACTGATGCAACAAAAAAAAGAATTCTTGAAAATGCAGATGAAAGAGTAAAACTGATTGAACTCAGAAAAAATTATGGACAAAGCACAGCAATGACTGCGGGCATCGATTATGCGGGGGCCAAATACATTGCAATGATTGACGGCGATTTGCAAAACGATCCAACTGATATTCCGTTCATGCTTGATCTGGCAAAAAAAGAAGATTGGGATGTGGTTGCGGGCAACAGAAAAAATAGAAAAGATGGAATGTTTTTGAGAAAAGTGCCAAGCAAAATTGCAAATTCCATCATCCGAAAAATGACGGGTGTTTACATAAAAGATTACGGCTGCACGTTAAAAGTTTTTAAAAAAGAAATTGCTGAGGATCTTGGTTTGTATGGCGAGTTGCATCGTTTCATTCCTGTTCTTGCAAAACTGCAGGGCGCAAAAATTACCCAGGTAGATGTAAAACATCACGCAAGAAGATTTGGGAAAAGTAAATACGGAATAGGCAGGACGTTCAGAGTTTTATCAGATTTGATATTGATGGTTTTCTTCAGAAAATATTTGCAGAAACCAATGCATCTTTTCGGAACGATTGGCTTTATCAGTTTTGGCTTAGGCGTTCTGATAAATCTTTATCTGTTGATTTTAAAAATTCTTGGTCATGACATCTGGGGCAAACCATTATTAATCCTCGGTTTGATTTTACTGCTTGGAGGAATTCAATTGGTCACGATCGGGATACTTGCTGAAATTTCAGTCCGCACTTATTTCGAATCGCAACAGAAGAAAACCTATAACGTCCGGAATGTTTATCAAAAAGAAAAACAGGAAGATACTTTGGAGATTACGGTTTAATTGTGAAGCAATATTTCTTTGTTTTTTAAAAACCAGTCGTAAAAGTTTTTCAAGCCATCTTTTAAGTGTGTTGTTGGCTGATAATTCAACAAGCGTTTTGCCTTGCTGATGTCGGCATATGTTCTTGGTACATCACCGATCTGTTCGGGCTGTTGATCTATTACTGCTTTTTTGCCAACAACTTCTTCTAGGTTTTTAATTAAATCTTTCAATGACACGGCATCGCTGTTTCCAAGGTTGATGATTTCAAAATTTGACTGATCATAATTTATCGCTGATAAAACACCTTGCACAATATCATCAACATAAGTGTAATCCCTGCTCGTTGACCCATCTCCATACATTGTTATCGGTTCGTCTTTCAATATTGATTTTACAAACTTGTGAATGGCAAGATCCGGCCTTTGGGATGGACCATAGACCGTAAAAAATCTCAAAGCGATAAATCGTATTCCGTACAAACTGCTAAAAACATGACCAGCCATTTCACCGGAAAGTTTCGTCATCGCGTAGGGACTTATCGGCAATAATTTTTGCTCTTCATTCCATGGTAAATTTTCATTTACGCCATAAACGCTGCTTGATGAGGCAAATACAAATTGTTTCACCGCGGTTTCCTTTGCAAAATCGAGAAGCATTTGCGTTCCCAAAATATTTGTACATTGATAAGAGAGGGGGTCGTTAATGCTTGGGCGAACACCTGCTTTTGCAGCAAGGTGAATAATCACATCAACTTTTTGCGGAAGAATTTTTTGCAGTTCAAATGCAGACAGATCGTCTAAATTCCTATCAAGCAATACAATTTGCTGATGTTTTTCAAAACCGTCTGTATTGAGTAATTTAATTTGGCGGGAATAGAAAGGATCGAAATTGTCAATGATACTTATTCTTAGATCTTTATCGTTCAACAATGCCCTTACCAGTTGACTTCCGATAAAACCTGCACCACCTGTAACTAAATAATGTCTTTTATACTCGCTCATCGATGATTGCTCTTTTATCTTTGTGCACTTAAAATTGTTCCAATCTTGTTGCAAAGTACAGAATATCGCCATTTCAGAAACGCAGTTCTTTTTACGCTGTCACTGGCTTGCGTTGTTTCAACATTTCTTTTGCTCTATGGAAAAGAGGATTCTTTTTTGGTCATAAACAAATACAATAGCCCTGAGTTTGATTATGTGTTTAAATTCTGGACCTACTTAGGCGATGGAATTATTTGGGTTCCATTGTTTGCTTATGTGCTTTTCTTGAAGAAAGACTATTTTATTTCTGTGCTTGCGGCACTGATCATTTGTACTGCTCTGACACAATTGTTGAAAAGAATTGTATTCTGGAATGATTTCAGGCCAATTGTTGTTTTAGCAAACAAGGTAAGAACGATTCCAGGCTATTACATGAACCGTACACATAGTTTTCCTTCAGGTCATACAAGTACAGCATTTACATTGGCATTATTGTTAGCGTCAATTGTAAAAAGAAATATCTGGGTGTTTGTCTTTCCTTTGATTGCCTTGTTTGTCGGGTATTCAAGAGTGTATTTAGCGCAACATTTTGTTACAGATGTTTTAGCAGGAATTTTTGTTGGAATTGTATCTGCCTATTTATCATTATTGATTCATGAAGCCTTTAGAAAACGGCAACAAAAATTACAAACGGAAGAAATAAAAAAAGAGCCATAAAATATGGCTCTTTTTAGTCGGGAGGACAGGATTCGAACCTGCGACCCCCTGGTCCCAAACCAGGTATTCTACCGGGCTGAACTACCTCCCGAACAAGAACTTTAAGCAGCGGTGAGGGAGGGATTCGAACCCTCGGTAGAGATTTAAGTCCCTACGACGGTTTAGCAAACCGTTGATTTCAGCCACTCATCCACCTCACCAAAAAATTCAGAGTGACTTCCTTTTTACAAGGGCTGCAAAAATAGGGAGAACGAACTAATATCTAAAAAAGAAAACTCTAAATTCTAAATTTTTTTGAGATGCTTTAGAATTTAGAGTTTCCCAATTTATTGTTTTGCCCCTACATTGCTGCTAACTGTACCTTCTGTTGCAGTTCCATAACGCTATCTCTGAAAACATTATCTGTGTCCATCAGATCTTTTACCGTTTGGCAAGAGTGAATCACCGTTGTATGATCTCTTCCGCCAAAATGTTCACCAATTGTTTTCAGGGAATTCTTAGTGAAAGCTTTTGCCAGATACATAGTAATCTGCCTTGCCTGGACAATTTCTCTCTTCCTTGTTTTTTGAAGCAATTTATCGTATGGCACATCAAAATACTCGCATACCATTTTTTGTATGGTATCAATCGTAATTTCTTTACTGGATGTTTTTACAAAGTTTCGCAACACTTTTTTCGCCAGGTCTAGGTCTATTTCTCTGCGATTGAGCGAAGATTGTGCCAATAAAGAAATCAAAGCCCCTTCCAGTTCACGAATGTTTGTGTTGATGTTATAAGCAATATATTTCACTACCTCTTTTGGCATCTCCAGTCCATCGTTCTTCATCTTCTTTTCAAGAATCTCGATTCTTGTGTCATAATCCGGCATTTGAATGTCGGCACTCAATCCCCAGCGGAAACGGCTTAACAATCTTTCCTGCACTCCTTCCAAATCTTTTGGTGATTTATCCGAAGTCAAAACCAGTTGTTTTCCTGATTGGTGAAGATGATTGAAGATCGCAAAGAAAGCGTCCTGAGATTTTTCTGCACGATTAAAAAACTGTACATCATCAATAATTAATACATCAATCAATTGATAAAAATGTATAAAATCATTGATGGCATTATTGCGGCTATGATCAACAAACTGGTTGATAAACTTTTCCGAGCTTACATATAAAACCACCCTATTTGGCTGCACTCTTTTCACTTCATTTCCTATTGCCTGCGCCAGATGCGTTTTACCCAAACCTACACCACCATAAATAACTAATGGATTAAACGAATTTGCTCCCGGTTTTTCTGCAACGGTTTTACCTGCTCTTCTTGCCACACGGTTACTATCGCCTTCAACAAAAGTTTCAAAAGTATAATTAGGATTCAGTTGCGGGTCGATGTGCATTTTTTTCAAACCCGGGATAACAAAAGGATTTTTTATGGGAGTATTGATCACCAAAGGAAAATCCATTTCGTTGCTGCTAAATGTTTTGTATGTGTGGCCTGACATATCAACTGTAACGGGCTTATTGTAATTGTTGCCGCCATCCACCATGATGCGATACTCAAGTCTTGCATCTTTTCCTAACTCTCTTTTTAGTGTCTTTGCAAGAAGATTAACGTAATGCTCTTCAAGATATTCATAAAAAAACTGGCTTGGTACCTGGATGATGAGGATATTCTCTCTTAAAGAAACAGGCTTAATCGGCTCAAACCAGGTTTTGAAGTGTTGCCACTCCACAATATCCTTGATGATTGATAAGCAATTGTTCCAGACGAGTTCCGCATTCTTCTCCATTTACGACTTTGCAGTTTTATATTGAGTTATGAATAGTTTCAAACGATTTTCACAGGATGTGTATAAATAAATTTTGTCAGGACAAGGAAGCGAATATCTAAAAAAGAGACTGAAAAAAAAATTTTTATTGCTGATAAATTTTCCTAGCTGAAAAATCTATGCCCGGACAAGAAAAAACTTCGCTTTCCCGACGGTTTCAAAATAAAAATTTTCCTGTAAAAACTATATGACAAGACATTTTTTTGTTTGTCTTGTTTTACCGAAAGTTTTCTGTGCTGCACAGAAGACCAGCATCTTCATCCGGTGATCAACTTCATTAAACTTGAGAAAGTACTTTGTTTTCAGATCCACTAAAAGGAGTTGAAATTTCATTGCGGAAACCATTGTGTAAACTGGATGGTTTTTTCTGCAATTTTGCATTCATCCATTTTCAGGATAAATCCCTGGCATGCAAAAACAAATTTCAATTAAAGTTTTGCCCTCCGAGGCAGCTGATCATTTATCAGTTCAAAAAATAATCGCACAAGCTTGTGCCGTTTCGATTAAAAACATTACGGGCTTTAATTTAATCAAGCAATCCATCGATGCAAGAGGTAAACAAACATGGTTTCATCTTACAATCAATGTATTTATTGATGAACCTTACCAACCGGTTTCATTAATTCCGTTGCATTTAAATGATGTTTCAAATGCTGCACACCAGGTAATTATTGTTGGGGCAGGGCCGGCAGGGTTGTTTGCTGCTATTCAATTAATTGAAAAAGGCATTAAGCCAATTATTTTAGAAAGAGGTAAAGACGTTCGTGCAAGAAGAAGAGACTTAGCTGTAATTAACAAACAAGGGCTCGTGAACCCTGAAAGCAATTACTGTTTTGGAGAAGGCGGTGCCGGAACATACAGTGATGGAAAATTGTATACACGAAGTACCAAGCGGGGCGACGTTTATAAAATATTAAGTACGCTGGTTCATTTTGGTGCAGATGAAAAGATTTTGTATGAAGCACATCCTCACATTGGCACAAACAAGCTTCCTCATATTATTACAGCCATTCGCAATAAAATTATTGACTGTGGCGGCCAGGTTTTATTTGAAAAGAAAGTCGTTGACGTTATTATTGAAAAACAGATCATAAAGACTGTTCTTACTGCTGATGGAGAAAAGTTTCGTGGCGACGCAGTTGTTTTGGCAACGGGCCATTCGGCCAGAGATATTTTCAAACTTCTCCACTCAAAAAAAATTTTGATCGAAGCCAAACCTTTTGCTTTAGGTGTAAGAGTGGAACATCCGCAGTCTTTAATTGACAGCATTCAATATCATTGCCCTTCGAGAGGGGAATTTTTACCCCCGGCTTCATATAGTTTGGTCCAACAGGTAAATGGCAAGGGCGTTTTTTCCTTTTGCATGTGTCCCGGTGGCATCATTGCTCCTGCTGCCACTGATACGGATGAAATAGTCGTAAACGGATGGTCGCCCTCCAAACGAAACAATCCCTTTGCAAACAGCGGCATTGTTGTAAGTGTTGAACAAAACAATATGCAGGCTTTTAAGAAACACGAAGCTTTAACTGCAATGTATTTTCAACAATCAGTAGAGCAAAAAGCTTTCACTATGGGGGGAGGAAAATTAGTGGCACCTGCACAAAGGGTTGTTGATTTTTGTGAAAACAAAATTTCTTCTTCTCTGCCCGGGTGTAGTTATTTACCTGGAATTGGTCCAAGGGACTTAAAAGAGGTTTTGCCGGCGTTCGTTCACCAATCATTGCAAATTGCGTTTAAGGAATTTGGTAAAAAAATGAAAGGTTATTTTACCAATGAAGCTGTGGTGGTTGCTACCGAATCACGCACTTCCTCTCCTGTCCGTATCCCGCGAAATGAACAGCTGCACCATCCGCAGATCAAAAACCTTTACCCCTGCGGTGAAGGCGCGGGTTATGCCGGTGGAATTGTAAGTGCAGCAATGGATGGAGAAAAGGTTGCGAATCAAATTGCATTGGTTTGGTAGCGATAAAGAAATAGTTTGTCCTTTTAAAAAAGCCTTTCGTCATTTTTAATTTTGGCTGAAGGTTTTACGCTTACTTTTAATTTTTAAACAACTGCTATGAACCTTCTGGAAGCACAACATCTCAAGAAATATTTTGCCACACAAAAAGCTGTTGACGACATCAACATTTCTGTAGCACCAGGAAGCATATTTGGTTTGCTTGGACCGAACGGTGCGGGCAAGACCACTTTACTTCGGATGATCACGGGGATTATTTTCCCTGATGCTGGAGAAATTTTATTTGATGGCAAAAAGTTTAATCCACTCAAAGACATTGAAAAGATCGGTTACATGCCGGAAGAGCGGGGTCTTTATAAAAAAATGAAAATTGGTGAGCAGGCCTTGTATTTAGCACAGTTGAAAGGCTTAAATAAAAATGATGCAACACGATTAATTAAACAGTGGTTTGTAAAATTGGAAATGGAGAGCTGGTGGAATAAAAAAGTTGAAGATCTCTCAAAGGGCATGTCGCAAAAATTGCAGTTTGTAACTACTGTTTTGCACAATCCGAAATTGATAATTCTCGATGAACCCTTCAGTGGTTTGGATCCTGTAAACAGCAACATTATAAAGGATGAAATTTTCAACCTCGCAAAGAACGGCGCAACAATTATTTTCAGTACGCACCGCATGGAGCAGGTGGAAGAAATCTGTGACCATATAGTTTTAGTCAACAAAGGCAAAAAAATTTTGGATGGAACGGTTAAAAACGTGAAGCAGGACTTTAAGGAAAACTTGTTTAGGATAAGCTTTGAAGACATGCCTGCCATAACAAACAATGATTCATTTACAATTGTGAAACAAAATGATGATTATTCGTTGGTTGTAAAAATCAATGGTGGCTATCGCCCGAATGATATTCTCAAATACTTTTTGCAGTCAAATGCCGGCATTGTTTCCTTCAATGAAATTCTGCCCTCTTTGAATGACATCTTTATTCATTTGGTCGAAGGCACCTCGGCGGCTTCAAGACAATTTCAAAACATCACTGCTTAAACGGACTATATGAACAAAACATTTTTAATTATACAGCGCGAGTACATCACCCGTGTAAGAAAAAGAACATTTATCATTTCCACGGTATTATTCCCGCTTCTCTATCTGGGCTTAATTTTCGGCACAGGCTACATCGCATCAAAAAGTTCAAAAAATTTAAGGGTAGCTCTAATCGATTCTTCAAATGTTTTCAATAAAGCTGTCATCAACCAGGCAAATCAGGAAGATAGCTCTGCGTATATTGAATACATAACATTGAATGCCGACAGCGTAATGAAGAATTATTCCTCTATGGGTTATGATGGTTATGTTGTCATTCCTGCGGGTTTTTCTTTAGACAGTACCGTCAATAACATTACACTCAAATCAAGTCAAACACACGGCGTTGGTTCAGTCTATCAGGTTCAGACAAAATTGAATACAGCATGGAACAAGATAAAATATCAGCAGTTGGGTATTGACGAAAGCAAAACAAGAAGATTAAGCAGCGGTACGATCAACATCACTGAAAAAAATACAAATGATGAAAAAGCCAATGCAAAAGTGGCAAGTACCATAGGTTATGCTTGCGGCTTTTTGATCTACTTTATTTTGTTGATTTACGGTTCACAAGTGATGATGGGAGTAATGGAAGAAAAAACAAACCGCATTGCAGAGGTAATGGTATCTTCTGTTCGTCCGTTCCAGCTGATGCTTGGAAAAATTATTGGAATTAGTCTCGTTGCACTAACCCAATTTATCTTGTGGATTGCTTTCATTTTTGTGATTTACAATGTTACCAAAGCATCTGGCTCTGCAAACAATGCAATTACGTCTGCTGTTGGAAATATTCAAAATGTGTTCGCGAGCATTAATCTTCCTTTGATCATTTTTTGCTTTGCATTTTATCTATTGGGCGGATTTTTCTTTTATTCTTCGTTGTATGCTGCAATCGGAAGTGCGGTTAATGAAGATATGCGTGAAGCGCAATCACTGGCTTTCCCAGTCACAATGCTCGTTATTTTTTCTATTGCAATGATGACAACTGCAATGGCTGATCCTACAGGCCCGGCTGCGTTTTGGGCAAGCATTATTCCTTTCAGTTCGCCCATTGTAATGATGGCAAGGATCCCCTTTGGCGTACCCGGAACAGTCCCCTGGTGGCAATTGGGTTTATCGATGATATTGCTCATCGCAGGATTTATTTTCACAACATGGTTTGCAGGGAAAATCTATCGGACCGGCATTTTAATGTATGGGAAAAAACCAAGCTGGAAAGAAATGATCAGGTGGGCATTTGCAAAAAGTTGAGTCATTTAGTTCAGTAATATTTTAAGTGTCATCCTTGATGGCACTTTTTTATTTGTGTTAAAGAATTAAGAAAATGGATTGGTGGATTTCGTTTTACGAAAACAATCGTACATTTGGTACGAATTATTTCGTTATTAAAAAACCCACGTTTATGACAAAGATTTTTTGGATCAAGAAGCTACCAATTGTTTTACTGGTTTCTACATTGGTAATTGCTGCAGCAGCATGGCAAGGACAGCCCAACAAAATTACGCACGCTACAAACGACACTATCCCCGACCGCAATAAAAAAATACGAGACATTGATGAGGCTATTGACCAGGTTGAAAAAAGTCAGCAGGAGGTTGAACGCAGCTTGAAAGAAAAAGATTGGAACAAAGACATTCAAAAAGCGATGAATGATGTTCAAATGAACACATCTAAAATGCAGGCGGAATTAGACCAGGCGATGAAAAATTTTGACGCTCAAAAAATCCAGCTCCAAATTCAAAAAGCAATGAAGGAAGTTGATTTGCAGAAAATGAAAACTGAACTGCAAGCCAATCTTGAAAAAGTAGATATGCAAGAGGTAAAAGAAGAAATTGCCAAGGCGATGAAACAAATCGATGCAGAAAAACTACAAGCAGATCTTGACGCATCAATTTCAAAAATTGACATGGAAAAAATGAAAGCTGAGATTCAGAAAGCCAAAGACGTGGATATGAAGCAGGTCGAAGAAAACCTGAAAAAAATCGAGCCCCAAATTGAAAAATCGATGCAATCCGCAAAACAAAGTATTGAAAAGGCAAAAAAAGAATTGCAGGCTTACAAGGGTTTTATTGATGATTTGGACAGAGACGGCTTGATCAATAAAAAAGAACAATACAAAATACAATATAAAGATGGCGAACTAATTATCAATGATAAGAAACAATCGGCCGAGGTAAAAAGCAAATATGAAAGCTTTTTGAGAGGTCACAAAGACTTCACCATCAAAAAAGAAGCGGACGGTTTTAATATTTACAATGGCGACGAAACCCACCACGATTAAAGAAGCTTGTCTTAACCTATAAACACTGAGAGTCCCGCTAATGGCGGGATTTTTATTTACGTAACAAGCACTGTTGTGCTTTCCTTGTTTCGCGCACTCTTGTACGCCGACAATTCTATTCAGCTTAACTTAGTTCCATGCATATGTATTTTGTTGCTGTTGTACTTCCAGAAGAGCTCAATCAAAAAGTTTTGAAGTACAAAAACATCATGCTTGAAAAATACAATTGCAAGGTCGGACTGAAATCTCCTGCACATATCACTATTACTGCGCCATTTTGGATGGACGACGAAAAAGAGCAGCAACTTTTATCAGACATTGATTCTATCAGTCAAAGGTTTCAACCCTTTACTATTGAAACAAATAACTTTTCCGCATTTAAACCGCGGACCATTTTTGTTGAAGTAAAACACAACGATAAACTTGGACCATTAAAAAAATGCGCTGATGATTTTTTCAGGAACAATTCATTTTACAATATTAAAATTGATGAACGCCCATTTCATCCTCATATTACTATTGCAACAAGGGATTTATCCAAAAAAGATTTTTTTGAAATCTGGCCTTGGTTTGAAGAAAAAAAATTTCTTGAAAAATGGATTGCAGAAAGCCTTTGTGTTTTAAGGCACAACACAAAGACCTGGGATGTCATTTACACATCCCAATTCAGAAATGTAAAAAATGACTAACCAAAATCAAACAAAGCCCCGGGAACGATTTCAAAAGATGCATCGTTATCCATTTCAACATTAAGCTGGCAGCCTTCATCCGGACGAATGGTGACTTTGTCCTTTATCACTTTTTTGAATCCTTCTTTTTCAAAAATAAACTTGTAGGTGCCTGCTTTTAATTCGTCGAATGAGTAATTACCATTCGAATCGGTATAAACAACCTTTTCTTTCCTGGTGGCTGAATAAACAGTAACACTCACATTGCCCAGCGGCTTTTTCGTATCAGCATGAATAACACCTCCTGCAATATCTGTTTTTGAAATTCCTGTAACCTGAATTTTAGTTGAGGTATTATTGGCTTTTGCATAGCAAGCAACGGCTATAAAAGCAAGAGTTAAAAAAAACAGTTTCAATTTCATTGGTTTACCTTTTAAGGTGGTCCAATCAACACCTTTTTCTCACCGCGTAAAATTAGTTTTTTTTAATGGATGTTCGATTAACTCCAAAAATTCTTTCCAAACATTTTCAACAATTGTCGCAGCAGGCAAAATATCATCGAGCAAGGCACTCACCTGCCCTATTTCCAATTCACCCTCGTCCAAATCCCCTTCGAACATTCCTTTTTTTGCCCTTGCTCTTCCAAGCAATTGTTTAAGTTCATCCTCACTTGCTCCTCTTGCTTCAGCTTCCGAAATTTGACGAAAGAACTTGTTTCTCATAAGTCGCACCGGCGTCAGCTTTTTTAAGGACAAAAATGTCTCGCCTTCCGCTGCATGTATTACGGCCTGCTTAAAGTTAATGTGAGAAGATGCCTCCTGGCTTGCCACGAACCTTGATCCCATCTGAACTCCTTCGGCTCCTAAGACCATTGCTGCCAGCATTTGTCTGCCTGTAGCGATTCCACCGGCAGCGATTACGGGAATGGAAACAGCATTGCATACTGCAGGAATTAAGACCATAGTTGTTGTTTCTTCTCTCCCATTATGACCACCGGCTTCAAATCCCTCTGCAACAACAGCATCACAACCTGCATGCTGTGCTTTTATTGCAAACTTGCTGCTGCTTACAACATGCACAACTGTAATACCATGCTTTTTTAAATGTTCGGTCCATGTTTTGGGATTGCCGGCAGAAGTAAAAACGACTTTTATGCCTTCATCAATCACCACTTGAATGTGTTTATCAATGTCGGGATAAAGCAAAGGAATGTTTACCCCGAATGGTTTGTCGGTTGCCCGTTTGCACTTTTGAATGTGCTGATGAAGCACTTCCGGATAGAGGCTTCCCGCACCTATCAATCCAAGCCCTCCGGCATTGCTCACTGCACTTGCTAATCGCCAGCCGCTTGCCCAAATCATCCCCGCCTGGATAATTGGATAATCGATATTGAAAAGTTGAGTGATTCTATTTGAGAACATAATCAATTTGCAGATCCCGCCAAGCAGGACAGGTAATGCAAATATGCAGATTTAAATCAGTAAGAAAAATCCCGGGGAAATACAAACCTTAATCTTTTAAAACCTCTAGACTAACCAAGGTCAATATCGGTATTATCACCAATGTTCAGGGTTCTTGTTTCACCCCGGATTGTCGTGTCGCTGCCAATGAGAGAGAAATCTAAAACGATATCAAACAAATTAGAGAAAGATCCGATGATAGAACTTTTTATAATTGAGTAACTGATCTGAGTGTTATCACCAATGGTAACATTAGGACCAATGATTGAATCTTTGATCGTACAATTTTTGCCGATGCTCACAGGTTGAATTAAAACCGTATTGTCATATTGCGGACATTGTTCCGTTCTTGCATTGAATTTTTTGAGCAGCGTGGCATTTGATTCCAGCAAGGTTTCTCTTCTTCCACAATCAAACCAGCTATCCACTTTAAACGCTTTGAAGGTTGCTCCTTGTTTTATCATGCAGTCCAAAGCATCGGTGATGGAATATTCACCATGAGTTTTTATTCCGCTTTTAATATTGGTTTCGAGACACTGAAACAAAAGATCTGATTCTTTGATCTTATAGATTCCAACCAGGGCCAAATTTGATTTAGGAATTTGCGGTTTCTCCACCACATGAGCTATATCATTGCTGCCATCCATTTCGGCAACACCAAAATTTCTGGGGTCATCAACTTTCTTTACACCGATCATTGATGTTGAATTGCTGATTACCTCAGCAACATTATAATCGCAAATAGTATCCCCTAGAACAATAAATATTTCATCACCACTAACAATATTCCTTGTTAGCCGCACAGCATGGCCAATTCCCTGCCGATCGTTCTGGTAAACAAAATGAGCCTGCACATCAGGATACATCATCTTTACATAATCCTGGATCTTTTCGCCCAGGTAACCAACGATGAAAATAAATTCGTTAATGCCTGCCTCTTTCAATTGATCAACAATGATACTCAACACAGTTTTGCCCGCAAGTGGAATAAGTGCCTTGGGCTGAGTATAAGTATGAGGTCTGAGTTTGGTTCCGGCTCCTGCAACAGGTATAATTGCTTTCATGCGGTTGTTTTTTGATGGCTCCTTACTTCTTCAACATCTCAACTGCCATCATGAACAGTTTTAAATAAAAAGCGGGTGAAATTACTGATTTTTGAATTGACAAGACTCTAAGATTTTTATATCAATTCCCACGAGTCGGTCTTCATTACTACTATAAAACTTCTATTGCGTAGCACTCTTTAGCATTCAGAACTTTGTTGGAAAGGTTGTAGCTACCTGATTATTTTCTGTCATTCATTATGTCAAAACAAATTTATCTCGCAAAGTGTCAGGGCAAGGAAGTGTGAACTTTCCGCCAACTGATCACCCATGCGAGAAATGACTGCAGCTAAGAAAAATGATTATAATAGTCATGTTGCACAATGCCGAATTGAATTACGAAAGCATAAGTGAGCGGCACAACCGCTGGTGATAGCAGAAGGCAGCTAACTACATAATTTTTCGTTCGCCTTATCAAAAGATCTTTATTCTTCATATTTAATTCCTAACTGCTACCGCCGGTCCATTCGGCAATATTCCCTTTCTTTGCGGTGCGAAAAATTCTAACATGCAAAGAGATACTCTGGTTTTTGATATTATCCAAAAAGAACTCCAACGACAACGTCACGGAATTGAATTGATTGCTTCTGAGAATTTTACTTCCTTGCAAGTGATGCAGGCAATGGGCAACGTGATGACCAACAAGTATGCTGAAGGTTATCCCGGCAGAAGATATTATGGCGGTTGTGAGTTTGTGGATGAAACGGAACAATTGGCAATTGACCGCATTAAAAAAGTTTTCGATTGCCAATATGCTAATGTTCAACCACACAGCGGTGCCCAGGCAAATGCTTCTGTACTGTTGGCAATTTTAAAACCAGGTGATAAAATTTTAGGATTGGATTTGAGCATGGGCGGGCATTTAACGCACGGGTCGCCTGTCAATTTCAGTGGCAAATTATACGAACCACATTTTTATGGCGTTGAAAAGGAAACCGGTTTGGTGAACTATGAGCAGATGGAGGAAGTTGCCAGGAAAGAAAAACCGCAGTTGATCATTTGCGGTGCCTCTGCCTATAGTCGAGATTGGGATTATGCAAGAATCAGAAAAGTTGCAGATGAAGTTGGTGCCTTTGTAATGGCCGATATTGCACATCCAGCCGGATTGATTGCAAAAGGTTTATTGAATTCTCCATTTGATCATTGTCATTTTGTAACATCTACGACACATAAGACTTTGCGTGGACCCAGGGGTGGAATTATTTTGATGGGCAAAGATTTTGAAAATCCTTTTGGACTGAAAGATGTGAAAGGCAATATTCGCATGATGAGCAATTTGCTTGACATGGCGGTTTTTCCGGGCATACAAGGCGGACCACTGGAACATGTGATTGCTGCCAAAGCAATTGCCTTCGGTGAAATCCTGAGTGATGAGTTTAACCAATATGCAAAGCAAATTATGGTGAACGCACAAGCAATGGCAAAAGCTTTTGTCGATAAAGGTTATAACATCATCAGTGGAGGAACCGACAATCACTTAATGCTGATCGATCTTCGCAATAAAAATTTGACGGGTAAAAAAGCACAGGAAACTTTGGATAAGGCACACATCACTCTCAATAAGAATGCAGTACCCTTTGATGATAAGAGTCCTTTTGTAACATCGGGAATTCGTGTTGGGGTGCCGGCTATCACCACCAGAGGAATGAAAGAAAGGGACATGCAAACTGTTGTTGAGCTGATTGATAAAGTACTGATGAATATTGATGATGCAGGAGTTGTAAACAAAACCGCCAATGAGGTTCACGAAATGATGAAACAATTTCCGCTTTATCCTGAGTTAGGTTAATCCTTATTTGAAATTATTCAAGTATTTTTCGGAATACTTCAAAGCGATAGTTTATGATTCAACGTATACAATCTATTTGGTTATTGCTGGCATCGGTATTTGCTTTTCTAACTTTTAAATTGCCTTTTTATCAAGGGGCTATTTTGCAGGCAACAAATGTGAAACCGGAAGTAGATGCACAATCCACGATCTGGTTAACTATCGTTGCTGCCTTGACCGGGGCATTGGCTTTCATCAATATTTTCTTTTTTAATAATCGTAAACTGCAACTGCGCATTTGCATTTTCGGCATTATACTGGCTGTTGTTTTAATCGCATTATGCTTTGTAGAAATGACAAAGTTTGCAAGCGGAAGTATCGCATTGACCGCCATTATTTATTTCGCCATTGTTGCCTTTTACATTCTTGCATTGAACGGGATACGCAAGGATGAAAAATTAATCAAGAGCATGGATCGCTTAAGATAGTTCCGACTCAAGATAGTGACGAAAGAAAACGATCAGTAAAATCTCCGAATCTTTCACCATTGATTCTTTGGTCTTTGAATTTTTCGAACAAAGAGTCCAGTTCAGTTAAAATCTCTTCCTCGTTTAAACTGTCTTTGTATTTTCTATTGAGCCTTAAGCCCAGATGATCCCCGCCAATATGCAAATTGTATTTTCCCAAAGCAGTACCAATAAGACCAATTTCAGCATTGGGAGAACGGCCGCAACCATTGGGGCAACCTGTCATTCGAATGATAATTTGTTCATCGTACAAATCATATTTCTTTAATAACGGTTCTATCTTGGAAATCAATGTTGGCAAATATCGCTGTGCTTCTGCCAGTGCAAGCGGACAGGTATTCAAGGCAACACATGCTATTGAGTTTTTCCTGACCGCCGATGCATTGTTCGTATGATCAATAACACCGTATTTTTTCAGGATGGTTTCAATTTTGTTTTTGTCTTGATCTGTAATATCACTCAGGATCAAATTTTGATTGCAGGTAAATCTGAAGTTCGCTTTTCCGGTTTTTGCAATCTCATAAAATGCGGTTTTCAACTTTACATCTTCGTGATCCAGCACTCTTCCATTTTCTAAAAACACCGTGTAATACCAAAGTCCATCATAACTCTGCTCCCAACCATACAAATCTTTACGCTCAGTGAATGCAAACGGTTTTGACGCTTCCAGTTCAAATCCAACTCGTTTTTCAACTTCTTTTTTAAAAACATCAACGCCTAAGCTGTCAATTGTATATTTTATTCTTGCTTTTTTTCTATCGCTTCGATCTCCGAAATCTCGTTGCACCGTTAAGATTTCATAAATCACTTTCATTATTTTTTCTTCAGTATCTGTAAAACCAATGACCGTTGCAAGCCTTGGGTAATGTTCCGGATTGCCATGAGTGCTGGAGAGACCTCCGCCAACCGCTATGTTAAATCCTTTCAATTCATCATTTTCAACAATAGCGATAAGTGCAAGATCATTGATCATCACATCAACGTCATTGTTTGGCGGAATACCGATTCCGATTTTAAATTTTCTTGGAAGATACCTGTCCTGGTACAACGGGTCTTCTTCTGTTTTCTCAGAAAGCTTTTCTTCATCCAACCATATTTCGTAGTAAGCCCTTGTCTTCGGTTTCAATGCTTCACTGATCTTATCTGCGTAAGCAAATATTTGGGCATGGACGGGAGATTGTTTTGGGTGTGCAGCACAAATCACATTACGATTTACATCACCGCATGTAGCAATACTGTCCAGCTTTGCAAGGTTGAAAGCTTTGATAGTTGGTTTTATTTTTCTTTTCAACAAACCATGCAATTGAATGGTTTGTCGTGTAGTTATTTTGATAATACCCGTTGCATTTTTTCCAGCAATATCGTGCGTACCCAGCCATTGTTCTGAAGTCATAAAACCACCAGGCAATCGCAGACGGATCATGAAAGAATAGAGTCGCTCCAGTTTTTTTTGAGCTCTTTCGTCACGGCGGTCACGATCATCCTGTTGGTACATTCCATGAAACTTAAACAGGTTGGCATCTCCTTCAGGAACAGAACCGGTCAATTCGTTTGCTACGCTTTCTTTAATGGTTCCTCTCAAACCATTGCTTGCCATTTTTATTCTTTCAACGGAGGATAAATTCTGATTCGTATCTGGCATATTCTAGCAGTTTAATAAACGTCCTTTAAATAACGGCCTTCGCTTTTCAATTGGTTGATGAGTTCGAAAGCTTCTTCCTGTTTTTTCTTTCCGTGTGTTTGAATGATTTCAGCCAGTGTATTTTCAACATCCCTACTCATCGGGTCTTTTGCACCGCATACGTAGACCGAAGCGCCATTTTGCAGCCATTCATACAATTCCTTACCTTTCTTTTTCATTTTATGCTGCACATATATCTTCTCTTTTTGATCTCTTGAAAAAGCAAGATCAATTTTCGAAAGCACACCGGTTTCGACCCAGTTTTGAATTTCAGTTTGATAAAGAAAATCAGTAACGAAATGATGGTCACCGAAGAATAACCAGTTTTTCCCATTTGCCCCTGTCGCATCTCTGTGTGCAAGAAAAGAACGAAAAGGCGCAATACCAGTTCCGGGGCCGATCATGATGACATCATTGTCATCTTCGGGCAATCGGAATTGTGAGTTTTTGTGAACATAGAATTGAATTTCTTTTCCAACCTCGAACTGCGAAAGATAGTTTGAGCACAAACCGTATTTCAATTCATCATTCAAAGGAAATTTATCCCTGGCAACAGTAATGTGTACTTCATCAGTATGTGCCTGTGGCGATGACGATATTGAATACAACCTGGGAGTGATTGGTTCCAATATTTTAAGCAACTGTTCAAATTGAGCAAAATCTTTTAGTGGATAAATTTTCAGAAGATCAAGTAAGCTCATTCTTGTTGCAGGAATATTCTGACTTACCAAAGAAGCATAAGCCTTGACTACTCTTTCGGGCAAATAAACAACTTCCAGCTTGTTCTTCACTAAATCGAAGAGAGTATATTCCTCATTGCGGAAGGCAAATTTTTTATTTCTATCAACGTCAAGCAGCTTAATGATTTGTTCAACTTCAGCCAGAGCATTTTCAGCAAAGATTCCAATTGCATCACCAGGCAAATAATCAACACTTTCGGCTGCAATCTCAATATGATAAGTTTCTTTGTTCGAGCCTTTATCATTCAAGTTGATCGACGAAAGAACCCTTCCTTCATATATTTTTTTTGCCCTGGTTTTTTTTGAAGTACTCCCTGTTACATTCGAAGCAGTCTTATTTGAAGAATTACTCAATTGATTTAAAACTTCATCAAACCATTGTTCGGCGTCTTGTTCATAATCCACATCGCATTTTTGGAGCGGAACAATTCTGTTTCCACCCAATTTGTTTAGCTGCAAATCAATTTGCTCACCTGCTTTGCAAAACAAAGGGTAAGAGCTGTCACCCAAAGCGAGCACACCATAATTCATCTTTTCAAGTTTGAATCCGTTGGCATGAATATGATTAAAAAACTTTTTTGCGGCAGCAGGGGGCTCTCCATCTCCATGTGTGCTAACAATTGTAAGAAAATGTTCTTCTTTTGAAAGATCATGCAGCCTGTATTGATCCAGATCCACAAGCTTTGCGTTGATGCCAGCTTTTTTTGCTTTCGCAGAGAAAACAGAAGCTATCTTTTTTGCATTCCCTGTTTCTGTTCCATAAGCAATTGTAATTTTACTGAGACCACTTTTTGTTTCAGGTATAGTTTTTTCAGAAACATTTTTATTTGAAAGAAGCCCGCTTAAATACCCGTTCAGCCAAATCAATTCTTCAGTTTGTGCTTCTGCAATAAAATTTTCAATCACCTTCCATTTAGATTCTTTAATCATGATCCGTGGTTATGCCGTTAGCAATTTTTGTTTACCTGAATAATATTCCAAAGGCCTTGCAATAACCGGCTCGAAATATTGTTCCGTGCTTAAACCGTTATTCAGCCATTTAAACTGTTCGTGAAGTGCTACTACTCTTCCAATAATGAGCAAGGAAGGCGAAGCGAGTTTTCTGTTGATTGCAGATGTTGAAAAATCATAAAGATTAGTAACTGTCACTTGCTGGTTCGGCGTTGTTCCCTGTTCAATGACTGCGAGCAATTTATCTGGATGAATATTGTAAGACGTTAGCTTTCTTACTATTTCAGCAGATGTTTCTGCAGACATGTAAAAAACCAGCGTATCATCTGTTTGAGACAATTCTTTCCATTGCTCCTCAGAAATAATGTCTTGTTTGTAATAAGTAAGGAAACGAACGGCAGTTGAATAGTTTCGTGCCGTTAATGGTATTGATGCAAATGCTGCAATGCCTGAAGCTGCAGTGATGCCAGGGACAATTTCATACTCAATTCCAAAATCATTCAAAACTGTTATCTCATCCAGGATGTTTGAGAAAACAGATACATCCCCACCTTTCAAACGAACAACTAATTCTCCTTTTTGTGCATGTTCAAGCATCAATTGATTGATGTATTGCTGAGGTGTCGATGCCCCTCTGCCGCATTGCTTTCCTACCGGGATTACTTCGGCGTGTGCAGGAACGTAATCTTCTATAATAGTAATACTGACCAACCGGTCTATTAAAACCACATCAGCTTTTTGAAGCCATCGGACTGCCTTAATTGTAATGAGCTCAGCGTCGCCCGGACCGGCGCCTGCGAGAATAACTTTCCCTTTTTTTGCGAACATAAAATCTTTTTGAAGATCCCCTGGTACGCATGCACCAGAAGGCGTAAACAATCTTGTAAATGGAATCTATACTATAGCAGCAACCTTAATTGTGAGAAGCACTACTCGCTGCAACACGACAAGAAAGTACAACAACAACACTTCGACAACTGAAGAGAAACAGAAGTCAAAGACAGAAAAGCTTTTTGTTGTGTTGTTGTCTTTTTCATTTCGAACAATTTATTATAAAAACGAATCGGTTATCAAATTTAAATAAGAAATTATTACTCCACCAAATTAATAGGGTAATAATTTCATTAAAACTTTTTCTGACTTTTGAATCAAGGAAGTACTATGACAAAAATTGGATTGATTTCAGATACTCATAATTACCTTGATGAACAGGTTTTCAAACACTTTCAAAACTGCGATGAAATATGGCATGCAGGCGATTTTGGAACCATAGCAATTGCCGATCAGCTGAAGGTATTTAAACCGATGAAAGGCGTTTACGGAAATATTGATGGATACGACGTAAGAAGTGTGTATCCTGAAAAACTAATTTGGAATTGTGAAGATGTAAAAGTGTACATGACGCATATCGGTGGTTATCCCCAGAAATATACACCGGGAATTAAGCAGGAATTAATTGCAAATAATGCGAGGCTGTTTATCACCGGCCATTCGCACATTCTTAAAATAATTTATGATGACAAAATAAATTGCCTTCACATAAATCCGGGTGCGGCAGGCAAACAAGGGTGGCATAAAATAAGAACCATCGTTCGTTTTGCGATCGATGGTTCAAATATTAAAGATTGCGAAGTTATTGAGTTAGGAAGCAGAGGTTGATCAATACCAACCACGCATGTGGAATATTTCACGGAACGGCCATGGAATGGAAGCAAGGATAATAAGCAAAGCAACCAAATAAAAAATCATTGTCCTCCTGTGTTTTGCCTTGTCACCAATTGGTCTTTTTCCCTGTGCCTTACCAATATGAATTAAGATGATAGCAATGAGCATTCCTGCCAAATGTTCAACGGCAAAAAAACGATTGTACGGATCTTTCATCACAGTGCTCATATTGTCGTGTTGAAATAATTTATATCCCAACGGGCCTGCAAACCACAAATAAATTCCAATCAGCAGCATAAGGTCGGCGAAGATGGTTAACAACAATCCAAGGCGGTTATCAGAGCGGATGTATGGCCGGTTGCCCGCAAGCAAGCTGTTGATAATTGCAAATAAAAGAAGAAGTAACACAATCCAACGACCAACGCTATGTGCATGAAGCATTGCGGAGTATAAGCTGGTATTATCCATGCTAAATGATTTTGGTTTCAAACAAAACTACGATGTTTTTATTGCGGAACATCAATTGCAGATAACAATTGCAATTAAGACTTTGTGAGTCCTACGGGATATCATTTAAAAAATCGAAATCCGCACTGAAAATTGAAAACTATTCCACCCAATCAGCAATAAAAATATTTGTATCATGCGTGCCCCCGTTATTTCTGTTGCTGCAAAAAATAAATTTCTTCCCGTCTCTGCTGAACATCGGGAAAGCATCAAAGGTTTTGTCGTGACTGATCTTTTGGATATTTGATCCGTCCGCATTCATCACGTACATATTGAAAGGGAAACCTCTTTTGAATTCATGGTTGCTGCAAAAAACAATTCTGCCATCTGGTAAAAAATTCGGAGCCCAATTGGCCTGCTCGAGCGAAGTGATTTGCTTTGCGTTGCTGCCATCCTCATTGGCGATAAACACTTCCATTTGCGTTGGCATTACCAAACCCTCTTTCAATAAATCTTTGTACTCTTTTATTTCTTCTTCCGTTGTCGGGCGGCTTGCACGCCACACAATTTTTTTTCCGTCGGGACTAAACCATGCACCACCATCATAACCCAAAGTATTTGTGATCTGTTTTGTTTTGCCGGTTTTTAAATCCATTACATACAAATCCAGATCGCCATTGCGCATTGAAGTAAAAATCATTTTTCTCCCATCGGGAGATAGCGTTCCTTCTGCATCATAACCGGGAGTATTGGTCAGCTTCTTTATAATCTTTCCATTCAGATCACTGAGATAAATATCATAGCTTTTGTATACTGGCCAAATATATTTATTTCCGTACCTGCTTCTGTCCGGCAGTGGCGGACAAGTGTCTGCAGCTTCGTGAGTAGATGCATAAATAATGTGCTGATTGTCTTTAGTAAAGAATGCGCAGGTCGTTCTGCCTTTTCCACTACTGATCATTTTATAACCAAACTTCTCTCCTTTCTGCGGAACTTTTCCAATAAAAATCTGGTCACAAGGGGTGCCATCTTTGGGAGCTGTTCTTTGAAAAACTATCCACTTGCCGTCGTAACTCCAATACGCTTCTGCATTATCTGCACCAAAAGTCAACTGACGAAGGTTGCTGAAATGAATTTCTTCGGGATAATGTAAAGTATCCTGCTGGCAAAATGCAATAACATTGAATAATAACGAAGGGAAAAGCAGCAATCGTAACCTCATAAACTATTTTTATGTGTTAAAACATTTTAAAAAACGTTCTTTGAAAAATGTTTGTCTTCAAATTTATGTTTTTAGCATTTATCATTTTTTAGTTTTGAGTATGTACAAAGTTTTTTATACCATTCTTTTTTCTTTTTTAATTATATCCTGCAGCAATACAAATAGTTCCAAAGAGAATGCAGTTCTTTCACAGCCGCCCTACGATAAACTGACTGATAGCATTGAACAATCACCAACAAATGACCAGGTCTATTTTAGAAGAGGGACACTTTTGTACACAAACGAAGAAATCAACCTTGCACAAAAGGATATAGAAAAAGCCTGGCAGCTTAATCCAAACGAGCAATACGCACTGCGACTGACCACAATTCTGAAACAAAAAAACTCAGACAGTGCCATTTCCTTTTTGCAGCAGGCATTACAAAAACTCCCCAATAGCATCAGCCTCAAAATAATGCTGGCAAAAGGTTATGAAAGCAAAAACCAGTTGGAAAAAACACTTGCGATTTGTGATGAGATCATTGCCCAATATCCGGGGGAAATTGATGCATTGTTGTTGAAGTCTGAAATTTTGAAGCAACAAAATAAAGATGCAGAAGCTTTAGCCATTTTGGAAAAAGCTTATTTGATTGCCCCCGGGGATGTTGACCTGGTTCATCAACTAGCATTTGATTATGCTGAAGCAAAGAATCCTAAAGTATTATCATTATGTGATTCATTAATCAAAGCAGATGTTGAGCAACGACATGCAGAGCCTTATTATTTTAAAGGTTTGTACTTTGAAAATACCGGCAATTATGATAAAGCAATCAGTTTGTTCGATGTAGCGATTGGGCATGATTTTAATTTTTTAGACGCTTACATGGACAAAGGCCAGAGCTTTTTTGAACAAAAAAAATATGCCGATGCCGCAAAAACCTTCCAACTGGCAACAACCGTTTTCACAACAGAAGCATTGCCTTATTATTGGCTGGGAAAATCGCAGGAAGCAATGGGCATGAAAAACGAAGCCAAATTGAACTACGAACGGGCTTATGGGCTTGATAAAACTCTTACCGATGCGAAAGACGCAGCCAATCGCCTTAAATAATTTGGAATTTGGAATGTGAAATTTGAAATTTGCGCATGCCGATTATAGCTCCTTCCCTGCTTTCTTCTAACTTTTTACGTCTTGAACATGATTGTAAAATGCTCAACGAGAGTGAAGCTGACTGGTTCCATCTTGACGTAATGGACGGCCGTTTTGTTCCAAATATTTCCTTTGGATTCCCGGTAATTGAACACATCCGCAAGGCAACAAAAAAAACCTGCGATGTCCATTTAATGATACTTGAGCCGGAACGCTATGCTGAAAATTTTAAAGCCGCCGGTGCAGATGTTTTGACTGTACATTTTGAAACCTGCCCTCACCTGCACAGAAATATTCAGCAAATAAAATCATTGGGAATGCAGGCCGGTGTTGCATTAAATCCCTCTACTCCTGTTTTTATGTTGCAGGATATTTTAGCTGATGTTGACATGGTTTTGATCATGAGTGTCAATCCGGGATTCGGCGGACAAAAATTTATTCCAAACACTCTTAATAAGATTCGTGAGTTAAGGAAAATGATTGACGACAATAAACTCAATGTAAAAATAGAAGTTGATGGCGGAGTGACCCTGGAAAATGCAAAAGCAATTGTAGATGCCGGTGCAGATATTTTGGTTGCCGGAAATACTGTTTTTAAATCGCAGGACCCCAGGCAAACTATTGCTCAATTGAAGAGTGTGTAGTTTTGCCTAATGGCAAAAGATCTTTTTTCTGAACAATCAAAAATCTACGCCCAGTTTCGACCAGGCTATCCCCGGGAGTTGTTTGATTACATCCTCCAGTTTGTTGAGAATAAAAAAAAAGCTTGGGATTGTGCCACAGGAAACGGACAAGCAGCCAAAGTGTTAGCTGGTTATTTCGACAAGGTTGATGCTTCCGATATTAGTGAAGCACAATTGAGGAACGCTGTTCAAAAACCAAACATTGAATATCATCTCTGCCCTGCAGAACAAACCCCTTTTGAAGATAGCAGTTTTGATTTGATCACGGTTGCGCAAGCTTACCATTGGCTGAATTGGAAAAAATTTCATGATGAAGCAACAAGAGTTGGAAAAAACAATTCTGTAATTGCCATTTGGACCTACAATCTTTTTGCAACGAATGATAAAGATCTGGATGAAATCATTCGTCATTTTTATAAAGATATTACCGGGCCGTATTGGGATTATGAAAGAAGGTTTGTAGATGATGGTTATGCCACCTCAGATTTTGAATATGAATTGCTTCCTTCGAAAAATTTTGAAATAAAATTCTACTGGAACAAAGCACAGGTGGAAGGTTATTTTCAAAGTTGGTCATCGGTCTGGAAATACATAAAAGCAAATAACAGCAATCCAATTGACCTGATTAAAAAAGACATTGATAATTTGTGGAATGATGAAGATTACAAAGAAGTTTATTTTCCTGTTTTTCTAAGGCTTGGCAGAATTGTGAAATAAAGCTTGGCATTTCCTCGTTTAAACAATTATTTTTATTGCAAATCTGCTTTTGTGAAAATCCGCTTTCGACTCCTTTTAATAACCATTTTTTTCGCATCATTTTCTTTTGCTCAAAAAAAATCAGCAACCGTCAGCGGAAAAGTAGTTGATGAAAATGAAAATCCCCTGTCGCATGTTTCCATTACTATTCTCGGACAGCAAACAGGAATCCTTACTTCCGATTCAGGTACATTTCAAATAAAAGTTCCGGCAGATAAAGCATTTGCGCTTGTCTTTTCCTACTCGGGATATAAAACATCTCAACAAAATTTTTTATTGAATGAGGGTGAACATGAAAATGCAACGATTCGTTTGGAACCCGGAAGCAACGTTCTTCAAAATATCATCATCACCGACCAACGTGACAGAACGGAAGTTGGCCTCATTAAACCCAATCCAAAGTCGATTATCAACTTGCCTTCACCAATTATGGGAGTGGAAGGTCTGATCAAAACAATTGTTGGATCGAATAATGAACTTACTTCCCAATACAATGTTCGTGGCGGCAGCTACGATGAGAACCTGATTTATGTAAATGATTTTGAAATTTTCCGTCCGTATCTGGTGAGAAGTGGACAACAGGAAGGATTGAGTTTCATCAATCCCGAAATGGTCAAGAACATTAATTTTTATAACGGCGGTTTCCAGGCAAAGTATGGTGATAAAATGAGCTCCGTACTCGATATTCAATACAACACACCAAAAAAATTTGGAGGCTCGGCTTATGTCAGTATTCTCGAACAAGGTTTTCATGTAGAAGGTTTGTCAAACAAAAACAAACTGTCTTACGTAATCGGTGTTCGTAATCGCAGCAACAAAAATCTTTTAAGCAGGCAAGAGACGCAGGGAAGCTATGTTCCTTCATCGGCGGATTTGCAGGCACTGATCGATTACCAAATAAATCCAAAATGGCAAACGGAGTTTTTGGGAAATCTTTCTCAAACCAAATTCACATTGACCCCTCAGTTCAGCCAGTTAACATCGAGTGTGTTCTCTCCTTTTTTCACGGCCAATCTTGGTGTTGATATTTATTTTGACGGGAGAGAAAAAGACGAATACAGTACGGCGATGCTGGGCCTTAGTTCGACTTACCAGGCAACCAAAAAATTAAAATTAAAATGGCTTGTATCACGATTTGAAAATGACGAGAATGAGAATATCGATATTTCGGGTGCTTATCTTTTTGGCGATCGCGATTTTGATAAAAGCAGCAGCACATTTGGTTTAATTGTAAATCCGTTAGGTGCAGGCATCAATCAAAATTTTGCAAGAAACCGTTTGAGCATTGTCGATTATAATTTTTCGCACAAAGGAAGTTTAATTCAAAACAAGCATTTGATTCAATGGGGAATTGGTTATGATAAAACCCTAATTAATGACCGATTGAATGAATGGGAATACCAGGATTCGGCAGGTTACTCATTGCCGTTCGATCCGAATGTTTTGCAATTCAACAATGTGATTAAATCAACTGCGGATCTTAACGTCAATAAATTCAGCGGGTATGTTCAGGACAATATTGCATTGAATAAGAATGGAAACGCTTACACCCTTCAAGGTGGCGTTCGTTTCAATTACAATGATCTGAACAAACAGTTTTTAATTTCCCCACGAGTCAGTGCATCATGGAAACCAAATGGCAAAAAAGATTTTGTGTATCGTGTTGCCGCCGGTTCTTACGACCAACCACCGTTTTACAGGGAGTTGAGAAGATATGACGGAACGATCAACAAACAATTGAAAGCGCAACGTAGTTGGCAAGGTGTCCTTGGAATGGATTACAATTTTGTTGGATTAGGAAATCGTCCATTACGATTGACATCAGAAGCGTATTTCAAATGGATGACGAATGTTGTTCCTTATGATATCGATAATGTTCGAATAAGATATTTTGGTGAGAATGATGCAAAGGCTTATGCAGCAGGGATTGAAACCAGGTTATATGGAGAATTAGTCAAAGACGCCGAAAGTTGGATCAGTTTGGGGATAATGCGAACGAAAGAAAATCTCAGTGATGATTTCTATAAAGTTTATACGCTTGATTCGTTGAATCGTCCCAAAGACAGTACAACAGTTGAAGGTGGCTGGTTACGAAGGCCGACAGATCGCCTGATAACTTTCGGAATGTTTTTCCAGGATTATTTATCGACGAATAAAAATTTCAAAGTGTATTTGAACATTTTGTATGGAAGCAACCTGCCTTACAATATTCCCGGAAGTGTGAAATATAGAAATGCTTTAACCATTCAACCTTACATAAGAACAGATATAGGCTTTAGTGCACTGTTGCTGGATGCTGAGAAAAGCAATCGAAGAAGTCATTCACCATTCAGAAATTTTGATAACATCTGGGCAAGTCTGGAAATATTCAATTTGATTGACAGGCCGAATACAGTTTCTTACATGCTGATTAAAGATTTTCAGAATAATATTTTTACAATGCCCAACAGGTTGACGCCCAGGTTGGTGAATTTTAAGATTGTGGCTAGGTGGTAGGATTATTTTTAGAATCTTATTCAAATATTTCATTTCTTCACCCAAAACGCTTTTTCCCACTTGTCGCCTTCCGCTTTTTTCTTTGGCAGTTGCTCATAAATTAAATTCAATTCTTTTTCAGGGATTATTTTCTCTGCATAAGGAAACAACTGCCTTTCTTCAAAACGAATATGATCATCAATGGCCTGCGCCAGCGTTTGAAGCAGGGCCGCGTCAGCAATATTTTCATTGATGTGAACCATTGCTTCAATGTTTTCATGTTCATCAAACATTTGTTTCAGCAGTTCATTATCGGCAGGTAAATGCGGCGCTAAAATTTGTTCTTCTTCACGGAAATGTTCTTCCAAATGATTCTTCCAAAACCACTGCACATATTCAGCAATCAGATCTATATCAGTACCGTTTTTTAATCCTTGTTTGATTTTCCATGCAAACAACAATCCGTCATGATGATCTTTTGACAATGGCGTCAACTGCCTGCTTCGCTTAATTGGTTTTACTTCTTTAGACATGAAGCAAAGTTAACTTCCATCTTAAGTAAGTTTGAAATCAATAGCGAGCATAGAAAATGTGGCGTAGAATTACTGGACGTACAAAAGTGCGACGCAA
>Ga0207647_10000527_pt1 | contig 30498 bp, 28 predicted proteins | sample KBSCornC2_FD_184295 | JGI IMG/M metagenome (GOLD analysis project Ga0207647, IMG submission 184295) | Corn rhizosphere microbial communities from Kellogg Biological Station, Michigan, USA - C2 (SPAdes) (version 2) | ecosystem: Host-associated > Plants > Roots > Rhizosphere ... | reverse complement strand
GCCACCACCTGCTCGGCCAGCGCGGATGAGTCGACGATCATCCCGTTCTGGCCCCCGGTTTCGGCGATGAACGGGATCGGCTTGCCCGCGGGCGAAAGCCGCTCGGTAAGCCGCTGCTGGATGCCGCGTGCGACCTCGGTCGAGCCGGTGAACATGATGGCCATCGTCTCGGGCGCCGCGACAAGGGCCGCGCCGATCCTGCCGTCACCCGGAAGGAATTGCAGCGCCTGCATCGGCACACCAGCCTCATGAAGCAGTCTCACCGCCTCGGCAGCGATCAGCGGGGTTTCTTCGGCGGGCTTGGCGAGCACCGGATTGCCCGCTGCAAGCGCAGCGGCAACCTGGCCGGTGAAGATGGCGAGCGGGAAATTCCACGGGCTGATGCAGACCACCGGGCCGAGCGGCTTGGCCTGGCCCAGGCCATTGCGCGCCTGCATCGCATAATAGCGGAGAAAGTCGATCGCCTCGCGCACTTCGGCAATGCCATTGGGGATCGACTTGCCAGCCTCCCGCACCGCCAGCCCGATCAGCACGCCCATCCGCGCCTGCATCGCATCCGCAGCCCGTTCCAGCATGGCCGCACGTTCGTCGACCGGGACTGCCGCCCACATGTCCGCCGCTTCACTGGCGGATTGAGCGGCGATGGCGGCGTCCTGCTCGGAGGCGAAGGCGACGGTGCCGACAATGTCCTCACGATCGGCCGGGTTGCGGACCGGCTCGCGCGGGCCATCGACGTCCTGCCGGGCAAGCCGGGGGACCGCCGTCCAACCGGTTGCTGCGCTTTGCGCGAGCGCGCGCGAAAGATCGGCGAGCGCGATTTCGTCGGAAAGGTCGATCCCTGCCGAATTGCGGCGATCGGGATAAAGTTCAGCGGGAAGCGCGATCGCGTCATGCTTGCGTCCCGGCTCCGGCATGGCGCGCACCGCCGCCACCGGATCGGCAACCAACTCGTCGATCGCCACATCGGGATGGGCGATGCGATTGACGAAGGAGGAATTGGCGCCGTTTTCGAGCAACCGCCGGACGAGATAGGCGAGCAACGTCTCATGCGTGCCTACGGGAGCATAGATGCGACAGGGACGGCCAAGTTTGCCGGGGCCGACGACCTCCTCATAAAGCCCTTCGCCCATGCCGTGCAGGCACTGGAATTCATAATCGCCCTCGGCGAAATCGGGACCGGCCATATGATAGACGGTCGCCAGCGTATGCGCGTTGTGCGTCGCGAACTGGGGAAACACCGCATCGCGCGCTGCCAGCAATTTCCGGGCGCAGGCGATATAAGCGACATCGGTATAGAACTTGCGCGTGTAGACGGGAAAATCGGCAAGGCCGTCGACCTGCGCACGCTTGATCTCGGCATCCCAATAGGCGCCCTTGACGAGCCGGACCATGATCCGCCGCCCCGCGCGCCGGGCGAGATCGACGATCCAATCGATCACGAACGGGCAGCGCTTGCCATAGGCCTGGACGACGAAGCCGAGCCCATTCCAGCCAGCGAGATCGGGATCGGTCGCCAGGCTTTCGAGCAGATCCAGCGACAGCTCCAGCCGATCGGCCTCCTCGGCATCGATATTGAGGCCGATATCGTAGCGTTTGGAAAGCTGCGCCAGCGCCTTCACCCTTGGCAGCAGCTCGGTCATCACCCGATCGGCCTGCGCACGGGAATAACGCGGATGAAGCGCCGAGAGCTTGATCGAGATGCCGGGGCCGGCATAGGGGCCGCGCTTGGCCGCCGCTCCGCCGATGGCGTGAATGGCGGCCTCATAGCTCGCATAGTAGCGGGCGGCATCGGCCGCAGTGGCGGCAGCTTCACCCAGCATGTCATAGCTGTAGCGAAAGCCCTTGACCTCCATCTCGCGCGATCGCTTCAGCGCCTCGCCGATGGTCTGGCCGGTGACGAACTGTTCGCCGAGCAGGCGCATCGCCAGATCCACGCCGCGGCGGATCACCGGCTCCCCGGCGCGCGCGATCAGGCGCGTGAGTGCGCCCGTCAGGCTGCGATCGTCGGCACTGTCGACCAGCCGGCCAGTGACGACCAATCCCCAGGTCGCGGCATTGACGAACAGCGAGCGATCGCTCCCCAGATGCGCGCTCCAGTCGCCGTCCGAGAGCTTGTCGCGGATCAGCGCGTCGCGCGTGGCGGGATCGGGGATGCGCAGCAGCGCCTCGGCCAGGCACATCAGCGCGACCCCCTCCTGGCTCGACAGCGCATATTCCTGCACCAGAGCTTCCATGGCCGAGCCGTGCCGGTGAGCCCGCAGCTTAGCGACAAGCTGGCGCGCCGTCAGCCCGGCAGCCTCGACGATCTGCGCAGGCAATGTCGCTGGCCCGATCAGCGCGGCGACGCAGTCGGGTTCAGGTCTTCGATACGCCTCGGTGATGGCACGACGAAACGGAGATTGTTCGCGGATGGGCGGTGCGAAAGCAGCAAAAGGCGCAAGGCTGGTCATCGCGCCATCATATCAAATTTGGGCGGGACGATGTGCCTGATTACTGGCGATTCTGTAAAAGCTTTGACCTATTTTTGCCCATGGTTTAGGCTAGAATGATGAATATCAGCACATTCCCGGTCGATTTGGATGAGCTTGACCGGAAGATCCTGGCCGCGCTCCGCAAGGATGGGCGGGTCACGTTCACCGATCTTGCCCAGCAGGTCGGCTTGTCCAAGACGCCCTGTCAGCAGCGGGTGAAACGGCTGGTCGAAAATGGCGTGATCGTTGGATTCCGGGCGATCGTCGACCCTGCCAAGCTTGGGCTCGACCATGTCGCATTCGCCGAGGTGAAGCTTTCCGATACGCGCGAAGCGGCCTTGAGCGAATTCAATGCAGCGGTGCGGCAGATCCCCGAGGTCGAGGAATGCCACATGATCGCCAGCAGCTTCGATTATCTGCTCAAGGTCCGCACCGCCGACATCCGCAAATATCGGATGGTGCTCGGCGAGAAGATATCGAGCCTGCCGCATGTTGCGAGCACGTCTACCTTCGTCGCGATGGAGACCGTGCGCGAATCCGCCTGACGCCTCGGCAGTCAAAGAGGCGGGCTCAGATCACGGCTTCGATCAGCCCGAGCTCCAGCGCTTCATTGGCCTCCAGATACCAGTTCTCGGCCGCCCGCCTGATGATGTCCTCGGTAGAGAGGCTCGATCCGAGGACAAGGTTGGCAAAGCCTTCATTCTGGATCGCGATCGATGCCTCGATCTCATTGATCGCAGCTCTGAGCGAAGCGATGCAGGTGGTGAGCGGCCCATCGAGGTTGATGGTCTTCGTCAGCAGCCGCTCATGGATCATGATCCGCGTCCCGCGCGCGAGATAGCGATTCTCGCGCGCAAAGAAGCTCATGAAGGTCGCACCCGCCGAATAGATCGCGGTCTTCCCGCGAAACACGATCCTCCGTTCCGGATGCATATCGCTGTGAAAGCGGATATCTTCGCCCATCATCCGCGCCACTTCCGGATCGCCGCCGAGGGTGGAAAGCTCGACCACCACCAGCCCCTGCTGGGGCGCATTGGCGAGGCACTGCCGGAACCATTGGTACATGCTGTAGTCCACGGCCCCCGTCAGCATGATGGCCGGGAATTCGAAATCGGCAGGCGTCAGCAGCGGCACGGTCATCAAAGCGTTTCCTTTTTGAAGGCGCCGTCAGAACGTGATGATGCCCGCAAGGTTGCATCCGCCGTTCGCGCGCGATCAATCCGGCAGCTCGCCCCTCGCCAATTTCCTCTGCCGCATCGAGATCACCAGCTTGCGCGCCTCCGAAAGCTGCCAGATCAGCAGCGTCGGCACCGCGACCGCAAGATCGCGGGCGCGCTTGGCGAGCGCGAGCGCCAGTGCCGCTTCGGCGGGCAAGCCGATCGCTGGCGCAAGCAACGCATAGCCCGCCTCCTGAACGCCGATCCCGCCCGGGATGGCGAAGGCCACGCTCCGCAAGGCGAAGATCGCGCTTTCGAGCGACAAAATCTCCCAGAGCGGAAAATCGATCTGCATGAGCCGGAGCGCGATCCACGCGCCGAAGCCGCTTGCGATCCACGCCGCGAGATTGAGCAGGAAGACGAACGCGATTCTGCCCGGTGCGGACGCGCGCCGCAGCTCCCCGCCGACCGCCGACACCGCCTGAACCGAAGCGGGCATGAAGCGGTGCGCCATCTTCTCGGCCAGCGCCAGCCCCCAGTTCCGCGCGAGTAGCATCAGCAGCACCAAAGCGCTGATGAGACATGCGCCGATGGTGATAAGCGATCGGACCTGCTCATTGCCACCCGCGATTGGGATCGACAGCAGCAGGCCGATGCCGAACATGGTGAAGGCAAGCTGGCTCGCTATTTCGGTCAGCATGTCGATCACGAACGAGGAATAGATCCTCGCCCGCGCGACCTGGCTGCCGAGCAACCAAACGCCGAGCGTAATCCCGCCGATCTGCGAAAAGGGCAGCAGGTCCGCCGCCGCTTCCCGCAACAGGCGCGCGCGTGTGAACAGGCCGAGCCTGTCTATCGGCTCTCCCGCCGCGGCTAGCCAGGCCCAGCCCAGCAGCACGAACACGCCCAGCGAATAGGTGAAATAGAGCAGGAAGCCGACCACGCCGAGCCGCGAGCCGACGGCCAATATATTCTCGATACCAGCCGATCGAAACGCCCAGATCGCCGCCGCGAAGCCAAGCAGGGTTGCGAGTAGCAAACCGATGCGCGCGAGATTTTTCAGCGCGATGCTCCGGCTTTCCTGCCGGCGAAGCGCAGCGCCAGGCGCATCATCGCGGGCACGAAGCGCGGGCGGATCAGGCGTTTGTCATAGGGCTCCAGCCGCCGGTCATTCTCCGCAAGGCAGATGCGGGCAAGCTCGGGAAAGCTGATTTCGACGCCAAGCTCCTTGGAGCCGTTGAGGGTGAAATTATTCTCCTGCGCCTTCGTATTCTCGCCCATGCCCTTGGCCATGTCGATCCGCTCCCAGATGAGCGCCAGCCAGACCAGCAGCACCTTCGCCTCGAACAGCGGACGCCGCCACCAGGGCATGTTGCGCCGCCACCAGGCCACCCAGTTGACGAAGAACAGGATGTGCCGCCCCTCCTCGCGCATCACCGGCTCAAACGTATCGACCAGCTCGGGCGGGAAGAAGCCCGAATCCTTGGCGACCTTGAACAGGCCGAAGCCGAAAAAGCTGTCGATGCATTCGGAATAGCCCGTGCGCATGAAGGCGAATTCGGGATCCCTCGGGCGTTTATATTCCGGCTCGGGCGCAAGCTCGATGCCATAAGCCCTGACCATGTCGGCGAGCACGATCTTGTGGCGCGATTCCTCGAAGCCGTTCATCTCGACCGCCGCCTTGAGCAGCGGATCGGCGACGCCCTCGCCGAAGGTCTTGACGTTCATGCCCGCCCGGCCCTCCGTCGCGACCGCGATGTCCCAGATCGGCAGGCTCACGATCTTGCCGCGCGTCTCCTCCTCGAGCTTCGGCCATTCGATCAGAGCCGGCTTATAGGGATCGTGCGTGTCGAGCAGCGTTCGGCTGAGCAGAACGAGATGCTCGTGGCTGCCGGGCCTGATCGGACCGGATGGCAGTGCGTCGCGGTTGACGAAATTGCGCCAGGGGCTGCTGATATTCATGCTGGCTAGGCCTTGATAAAATCAACGAAACGTCCGAGCGCGACCCTCTCGCGCTTTATCAGGTCGCGCGCAAGCGGATCGGTGAGGGCAGCGAGTTCATCGGCATAGGCATAGCCCGGCGCCGATCCCGGATAGGGCGCGGTGGCGGGATGCGCGTAGACTTCAGTCAGACCCTCCGGCAGATGCTTAAGCAGGCCGCACAGCCTGTCCGTGTTGAGCGCGCCCGACCAGGCGAGCCCGAACACCTGATCCGGAACGGCCAGCCCCGCCCTCCGCAAGCGCCGTCGGACGAGCTTCGCCCAGGGCAGGGCGACATCGAAGCCGCCGACCGGCTCGATCTTGCGGAGCGTCGCGCGGGGCTCGATCGGTGCGCGCGCTGCCCGCATGCCGTGGCGCCGGCCGATCTTGAGGATCAGCGACGCGATCGTCGGGTGCAGGTGGAAATGCTTGTGCGCGTTGACATGATCGAGCGGCAGCCCGGTCGCGGTGAAGCCCGCGAACTGCGCCGCGATCTCGGCTTCGAGCTGACGCCTTACTGCCGGGCGGAAGAAGAAATGCACGCCCGCCCGCACCATATCGTCCCTGAACCGGCCATCGTCTTCGACGAGGTCGGGAACCGATTCCGGCGGCAGCATCGGCCGCCCGTCGACCAGCACCAGATGCAGCCCCACCCCGAGCTTCGGCATGGCTCGGGCGCGCGCGACCGCATCCGCCGCTGCCTCGCCCGCGACCATCAGGCTCGCGCAGGTCAATATGCCCTCTCGATGCGCCTGCTCGACCGCCTCGTTGACGGCCAGCGACGCCCCAAAATCATCGGCTGTGACGATGAGCCGCTTCACAGATCCTCCCCTGCAAGGGGAGGGGGACCATGCGCAGCATGGTGGAGGGGTACTGCACCCGTGATCGAAGCAGCGACGGCAAGGATATGTTGAATTACGCCTTCGAGATTTGTGAGTGCGTCAGTCGCGGGAATGCGAAGAACCTGGACACCCTGCGCCGCCAGCCAAACATCCCGATCCTGGTCATGCTTCGGTCGATCCGCACGGCCGTGCGCTTCCCCATCGATCTCAATTGCTAACCGCACGCTCGCACAAAAGAAGTCCAGCACATAGCGTCCCGCCGGATGCTGGCAGCGGAATTTAAAACCACCGGGCCTCGCGCGAAGTGCCTGCCAGAGCAACACCTCCAGCAAGCTCAGATTGGAGCGGAATGCTTTGGCCTTCCGTTGCGTTGATTTCGGGCCGTGGAGCATGTGGGTGCTACCCCTCCACCGCCTGCGGCGGTCCAGCATCCAAAAATGAACATGCTGGGAGCATGTTAATTTTTGAATGCTCCCCCTCCGGAGGAGAATTTACCTGTCACGCAACGACTTCCTTGCGGCGGCGGAGGAAATCGAAGAATTCGACGCCTTCGCGCAGGCGGCGCTTCATCATGTCGAAATCGCGCAGCATTTCGCCGACGATCGAGGCGATCTTGCCGGGGCGGAAATAGAAGCGCTTGTAGAATTCCTCGACCTTGTCGAAGATCACTTCAGCGGGAAGATGCGGATAGCTGAGCTGCGCGATCTGGGTGCCGCCGTCGGTCAACAGATGATCGGTTCCGTCGAACCAACCATTCTCGGTCGCCTGCTTATAGAGAAAGGTGCCCGGATAGGGCGCGGCGAGCGAGACCTGGATGGTGTGCGGGTTGATCTCCTTGGCGTAGTTGATCGTCTCTTCGATCGTTTCGAGCGTCTCGCCAGGCAAGCCGAGGATGAAGGTGCCGTGGATGACGATTCCCAGTTCGTGGCAATCCTTGGTGAACTGCCGCGCGACATCGACGCGCAGCCCCTTTTTGATATTGTGCAGGATCTTCTGGTTGCCGCTCTCATAGCCCACCAGCAGCAGCCGCAGCCCGTTCGCCTTCAGCACTTCGAGCGTCTTGCGCGGGACATTCGCCTTGGCGTTGCAGCTCCACGAGACCTTGAAGCCCGGCTTGCCGAAGCCGAGCGCGCCCAGCGCGCGTGCCAGATCCTCGACGCGCTCGTGATTGTCGGTCAGCGTGTCGTCGTCGAAGAAGATCTCCTTGGTCTGGGGAATTTCCTTCAAGATATATTGCACCTCCTCGATCACCTTTGGGATCGAGCGGAAGCGGTAATTATGGCCGCTGATCGTCTGCGGCCACAGGCAGAAGGTGCAGCGGCTCTTGCAGCCGCGCCCGGTGTAGAAGCTCACATAGGGATGGCGCAGATAGCCGCCGAAATATTTCTCGATGGTGAGATCGCGCTTGTAGACGGGCGAGACCATCGGCAGCACGTCCATATCCTCGATGATCGCGCGATCCTTGTTGCGCACGAAGCTGCCGTCGGGCGCGCGCCAGGTGATCCCGTCGACGTCCGCGAGCGGCTTGCCCTCGGCGATTTCGAGGATGGTGAAATCATATTCCTCGCGCGCGACGAAATCGATGTGCGGGCTGGCGGCGAGGCTCTTGTCCGGCTCGACCGCGACCTTGGCGCCGACGAAGCCGATCAGCGCAGCGGGGTTGCGCCCCTTGATGAGCGCGGCGGTGCGGATATCCTGGTTGAAGCTCGGCGTGGAGGTGTGGAGGATGACGAGCTCCTTGCCGTCCACCTCATGTGCGATATCCTCCCAGCTCTGATCATGCGCGGGCGCATCGATCAGCCGCGATCCTTCGACCATGGCGGCGGGCTGCGCGAGCCAGGTCGGATACCAGAAGCTGCGCACCTCGCGCTTCATCTGATAACGCGCGCCGGCACCCCCATCATAGCCATCGAACGAGGGCGCCTGAAGGAACAGCGTACGCTTCATTGAGACTTCTCCACCTTTGCCGAAACCCGGCCACGGCTCTCTAGGCTAAGTTGCGCGCCGCGCCAATCCACCGAGCGTGCAAACCAGCTCGTCACGAAGAGCGCGAATGAGACGAGGTCGCGAAGCGGAATCAGCATCAACGTGCTCGCCGAGCGATGACCAAGTCGAAGCGCAAGCCCCATGCGCGCAGCAAACGCAAGTGCAATGGCGCCCCACGCCAGCGGCGAGAAGCCGGCAATAGCGCCGCCGATCAGCGCCAGCGGCAGGGGATGAAGGACGATGCTGCCGGCATAGCCGCCGGGATCGATCCCGATGATGGTCGCGTTCCAGCGCTGCTCGTGCCGCCAAAGCTCGGCGAAGCTGCGCTCCGAACAGTCATGCGTCACCAGCAGATCGGGCACCGCGACGGCGAAGCCGAGCTTGCGTACCGCCGCGCCGATCGCATGATCGTCAGCCAGCACGTCGGCAAAGGCTTCGAAGCCGCCGATCCGCGCCAGCGTCTCGCGGCGCAGCGCGATCGTCGAGCCCATGCAGGGACGGCCCAGTCCGGTCGCCAGCCCGATCAGCGCCGACGGCAGGAAATGCAGATCGATGCCGAGCGCGACCAGCCGCGACCAGATCGAATCGCTGCCTTGGCCGCGATAGAGACAAGTCACCGCGCCGACGCCAGGCATCGCGAGCGCGCCGACGATTCGCGCCAGATAATCCGGCGGGGTCGCAATATCGCTGTCGCTCTGGATCAGGATGTCGTGCCGCGCGATCTTCGCGATATTGGCGAGGTTCGAGATCTTTGCGTTGGCGCCCAAATCCTGCGCGCCGGTGGCGAGATCGATGTGCGCTTCGGTATGTTCAGCGCGCAGTTGCTCAACGATCGCCACCGCCGGATCGTCGGCGCGCTCGACGCCGCAGACCAGCTGCACCTCGGCGCGCCAATCCTGCCGGAGGAAACTGGCGAGATGGTCCTTGAGCCCCGGCTCCGCGCCGTAGAGCGGCTTGAGCAGGCTCACAGGCGCTGGCGCAGCGGTTGCGGAGTCACGATGACGAAACCGTCCCATCAGCATCGCCGCCCAGGCGAGCAGCGCCGAGCCGGCAAAGGACGCAAGGATCAGCAGCTTTCCGATGATAGCGACGGAAATTTCGTCCACCCTGTTTTTCAGCCGGGCAAGATGCCCTAAAGCGCGCGCGTGGCGGTGGATAAACTGAACGGCAGCGGGGACAAAGTGTTTCTGACGGGGGCATCGGGCTTCGTCGGCTCGGCGGTGGCACGCGTGCTGGCGCGGCGCGGCTATCGCCCCGTCGCACTGGTGCGCCCGACCAGCGACCGCAGGAACCTCAAGGACTTTCCGGGCAGCATCGCCGAAGGCGATATCCGCGACGAAGCCAGCGTTCGCCTCGCGATCGCAGGCGCACGCTACGTTTTTCACGTCGCCGCCGATTACCGGCTGTGGGCACCCGATCCCGAAGCGATTGTCCGCAACAACCGCGAGGGCACCCGCATCGTGATGGAAGCGGCGCTGGCCGCCGGAGTGGAGCGCGTCGTCTATACCAGCAGCGTGGCGACGCTGCTTCCCAAGGAGGATCGGCCAGCCGACGAGAATGATCCCGCCACGCCCGATCAGGCGGTCGGCGCCTACAAGCGCAGCAAGGTGATCGCCGAACGGATGGTCGAACAGCTCGCGGCGGAGCGCGGGTTGCCGGCGGTAATCGTCAACCCCTCGACCCCGATCGGCCCGCGCGACACCCGCCCCACCCCGACCGGGCGGATCATCGTCGAGGCTGCGAATGGCCGCATGCCCGCCTTTGTTGATAGCGGGCTCAACCTCGTCCATGTCGACGATGTGGCGGAAGGGCATATCGCAGCGCTGGAGCGCGGCCGGATCGGCGAGCGCTATATATTGGGAGGGCAGGATGAAACGCTGGCCGGGATGCTGCGGGCCATCGCCGGGCTGGTGGGGCGCAAACCCCCGACGATCCGCATCCCGCGCGCGCCGCTCTTCCCGATGGCCTGGGCGAACGAACAGATCGCGCGCCTCACCGGCAAGGATCCCTTCCTCACGCTCGACAGCCTGCGCATGGCCAAGCATCATATGTTCTTCAGCTCCGCCAAGGCCGAGCGCGAGCTGGGCTATTACGCCCGGCCCTATCAGGCAGCGCTGTCAGACGCGATCGGCTGGTTTCGTGAAGCGGGGATGATCCGATGATGGGCGCGTTGCTCGGCGGTCTCACCCTGCTGATCTGGCTGGGGCTGATCTTCGCCCACGGCCAGTTCTGGCGTGCGCACGTCAGCGATCGCGGGATGCCGCCGGTACCGCAGCTTTGGCCAAGCGTTGCAGCCATCGTACCCGCGCGCAACGAAGCCGACGTGATCACCCGTTCGATCGGGAGCCTGCTGGAGCAGGATTATCCAGGCGAGTTCCGCGTCATCCTGGTGGACGACAACAGCAGCGACGGCACCGCCGACGCTGCCCGCGCCCTGAACGATGCGCGGCTGGTGATCCTCAACGGCGCGCCACTCCCGGCAGGCTGGACGGGAAAGCTATGGGCGCTTTCGCAAGGCATCGCCGCCGCCGAGAGGCCCGAGTTTCTGTGGCTGACCGATGCCGACATCGAGCATGCACCCGATACGCTGCGCGCGCTCGTCAGCCGCGCCGAAGATGGCGGCTTGCAGCTCGTTTCGCTGATGGCGCGGCTGCACTGCGCAACGTGGGCCGAACGGATGCTCGTCCCGGCGTTCGTCTTCTTCTTCCAGATGCTCTATCCGTTCGAGCGCGTGAACCGTCCGAAGGGGATCGGCGGCGCAGCGGGGGGATGCATGCTCGTTCGCAGGACAGCGCTGGAGCGCGCGGACGGGATCGCCGCGATCCGCAACGCGCTGATCGACGATTGCACCTTCGGCGCGCTGATCAAACGCCACGGCAGGATCTGGCTCGGCCTCACCGACCGATCGCGCAGCATCCGGCCCTATCGCGATATCGGGTCGATCGCCGCGATGATCTCGCGTTCGGCCTATGCCCAGCTTGGCTATTCGCCGCTGATGCTGATCGGCACCTTGCTTGGCCTGTTCCTTGTCTTCGGCGCGCCGCCGCTGCTAACCCTGACCGGCAGCGGCGCGGGCAGGACCATGGCGGCGGTTGCATGGGCGCTGATGGCGCTGAGCTTCCAGCCGATGCTGCGCTTCTACCACCGCTCGCCGCTCTATGGCGTGGCGTTGCCGCTGATCGGAGCCTTCTACGCGGGCTGCACCTTGCTTTCCGCCTGGCAGCACCATCGCGGACGCGGGGGCATGTGGAAGGGCCGCGCGCAGGCGGCGATGCGGCCGTCATGAGCCAGGTTGCCGAACTCGCCTCGGGCAAGGGCGCGAAGGACGAGAATTTCCCCGTCGCTTCCTTCCTGCTCAAGCCCGATCATCGTGCGCCGATCATGGCCTTCTATCGCTTCGCCCGCGCGGCCGACGATATCGCCGATCATGCCGAGGCATCACCGAACGAGAAACTTGCCCTGCTCGGCAGGATGCGGCACGGCCTCGACGGCGCACGCGATGGCGCCGAGGAAGGATTGGCGCTGCGCGAGGTGATCGCCGAGCGCCGCCTCGACCCGATCCACGCGCACGAGCTGCTCGACGCGTTCGAGCAGGACGCGACCGTCCGCCGTTACGAAACATGGGCGGAGCTCATGGCCTATTGCCGCCTCTCGGCCATGCCGGTCGGCCGCTATGTGCTCGACGTGCATGGCGAGGATCGGCGGACCTGGCCCGCCTCGGACGCGCTGTGCGCGGCGCTGCAGGTGATCAACCATCTCCAGGATTGCGCGAAGGATTATCACGCGCTCGACCGCGTCTATATTCCCGCCGAAACCTTTGCCGCGACCGGATCGCGAATCGAAGATCTCGCCGCGTCCGCTGCCTCGCCTGCGCTGACCCAGGCCATCCACATCCTCGCGCGGCGCACGGGCGGGCTGCTGGAGGAGAGCGCGGTGTTCGCGTCGATGATCAGGGATCGGCGACTCGCCACCGAAGTCGCCATCATCCAGCGCCTCGCCGAGAAGCTGGTGCGCCGGCTGCTCGAACGCGATCCGCTCAGTGAGCGCGTGCATCATGGCAAGGCCGAAGCGGCGTGGATCAGCCTGACCGCGGCGGTTTCGCACCTGCTTCTGCGGAGGCGGCGATGAGCGCTGGCGTCCCCGCCCAGCTTCAGCAGAAGGTTGCCGGCAGCTCCTTCTACGCCGGGATGCGCATCCTGCCCAAGGCCGAGCGCGAGGCGATGTTCGCGATCTACGCCTTCTGCCGCGAGGTCGACGACATTGCCGACGATCAGCAATCCGAGCGGCCGGCGCGCGCCGCTGCACTCGCCCAATGGCATGCCGATATCGACGCGCTTTACGACGGCGGCGATCCGGGGCAGGCAGCCTATCTGAAGCCGGCTGCCCGGCATTTTCGCCTCGATCGCGCCGATTTCCATGCCGTGATCGACGGCATGACGATGGATGTCGAGCGCGATATCTGCTGGCCCGCGCTGGCCGAGCTCGATCTTTATTGCGATCGCGTCGCCTCGGCGGTGGGCCGGCTCTCGGTGCGCATCTTCGGCATGGAGCATGCAATCGGGATCGAGCTTTCGCATCATCTCGGCCGGGCGCTGCAGCTCACCAATATCCTGCGCGATATCGACGAGGATGCGCACATCGGCCGCGTCTATCTTCCCCATGAGCTTTTGCAGGCGGCAGGCGTGCCGATGGAAACGCCCGAGCAGGTCGCCGCCGATCCCCGCATCGATGCCGCCTGCCGGACGCTGGCGGCGCAGGCGCAACAGCATTTCGCGCGATCCGACGCGATCCTCGCGGCGCGCCCGGCCGGGCATCGGCTGGCGCCGCGGCTGATGTCGGTGGTCTACGCCAAGCTGCTGACGCGCATGGAGGCCCAGGGCTGGACGCCCCCGCGCGAGCGCGTCCGGCCATCGAAGCTCGGTCTCCTCTGGCAGATCATTCGGCTCGGGCTGAAATTTTGAGCATCCGCCATGCCTGGGTGATCGGTGCTGGCCTCTCCGGCCTGTCGGCGGCGGTGGCGCTGCGAGGCGGCGGCGTGCCGGTCAGCGTCCGGGATTCTGCGGCGCAGGCGGGCGGGCGCTGCCGCTCCTATCATGATCCGCAGCTCGGCCAGACCATCGACAACGGCAATCATCTCGTGCTCGCCGGGAACGAAGCGATAAAGCGCTTCCTCGCTGCAATCGATGCGCCGATGCGGTTCAGCGGCCCGGATCGGGCCGAGTTCGCCTTCTGCGATACGCGGTCGCGCGAGCGCTGGACGATCCGGATCAACGATGGAAGGCTGCCATGGTGGGTGCTCGTGTCCTCGCGGCGATTACCAGGCAGCAAGCTGGCGGATTATCTCCCGATCGCCCAGCTTCTCAAAATGCATGACGGCCCGGTTCACATATCGAAGCTGGCGGGCAATCCAGTCTGGGAGCGGCTGATCGAGCCGGTGCTGCTTGCCGCGCTCAACACCGCACCGGCCGAATCCTCCGCTCGTCTGGCGGCTACCATCTTGCGCGAGACGATCGGCAAGGGCGGCGAGGCCAGCCGGCCGCTGATCGCACACCCAAGCCTGGGCGCCGCGTTCATCGATCCGGCGACCGCCTGGCTCGCCCGGAATGGCAGCGAAATCGCGCTCGGCCAGCGCCTGAAGGCGATCGCCTTCGCCGAGGATCGCGTGACAGGCCTCGATTGGGGCCAGGGCATCGAAACGGTGGCGAAGGACGAAGCGGTCATACTCGCGGTGCCGCCCTGGGTAGCGACGACGCTTATTCCCGGGCTCGACGCGCCCGACGAGATGCGCGCGATCGTCAACGGCCATTTCGCCTTCACGCCGCCGGCGGATGCTCCGCTTATGCTCGGGGTGATCGGCGGCACCGCCGAATGGATCTTCGCCTTTCCCGAGCGGATCTCGATCACGGTGAGCGCCGCCGACCGGCTGATCGACGAGGACCGCGAAGCGCTCGCGCGGCTGTTCTGGGCGGATATCTGCGCTGCCTATGGGATCGATGCGCCGCTGCCGCGCTGGCAGATCGTCAAGGAAAAGCGCGCCACCTTCGCCGCGACGCCGGATCAGAATGCGAAGCGGCCCGGCGCCGCGACGCGCTGGCATAATCTGTTTCTCGCGGGCGATTGGACTGATACAGGCCTGCCCGCCACCATCGAAGGGGCCTTGCGTTCGGGCGAAACAGCCGCAAGGCTGGCGCTCGCTTCGTGAGTGCGGGGGAAGCGGGAGGATCGTCTCACCATGGCATCGCTGGCTGAAAGCCGAACCTTGAACTTGCTGGATATCGTCGATCGCTCGGTTACGAAGGCGACGCGCGCGCTCGCCGACGCGCAACGCGAAGACGGCCATTGGGTGTTCGAGCTGGAAGCGGACGCCACCATTCCCGCCGAATATGTGCTGCTGCGGCATTATCTGGGCGAGCCGCGCGATGTGGAGCTGGAGGCGAAGATCGGCCGCTATCTCCGCCGCATCCAATCCGCGACACATGATGGATGGCCGCTCTATCATGAGGGCGCGTTCGACGTCAGCGCGACGGTCAAAGCCTATTATGCGCTCAAGATGATCGGCGATCCGATCGACGCGCCGCACATGGCGCGCGCCCGCCGCGCCATCCTCGCGGCCGGCGGTGCGGAGGCGGCGAACGTGTTCACCCGCATCCAGCTCGCGTTGTTCGATGCCGGGCCGTGGTCCGCCGTTCCGACCATGCCGCCGGAGATCATCCTGCTGCCGCGCTGGTTTCCTATTCACCTCTCCAAAATGTCCTATTGGGCGCGGACCGTGATCGTGCCGCTGCTGGTGCTCGGCGCACTGAAGCCGGTGGCGCGCAATCCGCTCGGCATCAAGGTGGACGAGCTTTATTCGGGCAATCCGGCGCGACCGAAGAGCCAGGCCGAAGACCCTAAATGGCTCTGGACCAAAGGCTTCAACCTGCTCGATCGCCTGCTGAAGGCAGGCGACAGGCTCTGGCCCGCCCGCATGCGGCAACGCGCGATCCAGGCGTGCGTCGATTTCGTGCTCGAACGGCTGAACGGCGAGGATGGGCTGGGCGCGATCTATCCGGCGATGGCGAACAGCGTGATGATGTTCGACGTGCTGGGCTATGCAGAGGATCATCCGGCGCGGGCGATCGCGCGCAAGTCCGTCGAGAAGCTGCTCGTGATCAAGGAGGACGAGGCTTATTGCCAGCCCTGCGTATCGCCGGTGTGGGATACGGCGCTCGCCGCGCATGCGATGCTGGAGACCGGCGAGCCCGAGGCCGAAGCGATGGCCGAAAAGGCGCTCGCCTGGCTCAAGCCGCTACAGGTGCTCGATGTCGAAGGTGACTGGGCGGAAACACGCCCCGGCGTGCGGCCGGGCGGCTGGGCCTTCCAATATCGCAACGATCATTATCCCGATCTCGACGATACTGCGGTGGTGGTGATGGCGATGGATCGCGCGCGCAGGGGCGCGGTATCGGGCTATGATCAGGGGATCGATCGTGGCATCGAATGGACGGTGGGGCTGCAGAGCAAGAATGGCGGCTGGGGCGCCTTCGATGCCGATAACAGCTTCACCTATCTCAACAATATTCCATTCGCCGATCATGGTGCGCTGCTCGATCCGCCGACCACCGATGTGAGCGCACGCTGCGTCTCGATGCTGGCGCAGACTGGCGAGGCGAGCGACAGCGAACGGATGAAGGCTGCGCTCGCCTATCTTCGCGACGAGCAGGAGGAGGATGGGAGCTGGTTCGGGCGCTGGGGCGTGAACTATATTTACGGGACCTGGTCAGCGCTCTGCGCGCTCAACGCCGCTGGCGTCGACGCTTCCGATCCGATGGTGGCCAAGGCGATATGCTGGCTTCATGAGATCCAGAATGCCGACGGCGGCTGGGGCGAAAGCTGCGACAGCTACAGCCTCGATTATAAAGGGTATGAGCCAGCGCCATCGACCGCGTCGCAGACCGCCTGGGCGCTGCTTGGCTTGATGGCGGCCGGCGAGGTCGACTCCGACGCGGTGACGCGCGGAATCGAATGGCTGTCGCGCCGGCAGGAGGCCGATGGCCTGTGGGGGCAGGAACATTATACGGGCGGCGGTTTCCCGCGCGTCTTCTACCTGCGCTACCACGGCTATCCGAAATATTTCCCGCTCTGGGCGATGGCGCGCTACCGCAACCTCAAGCGCTCGAACACCAAGCGCGTCCTCCACGGCATGTGACGCTGCTGATCGCGACCGGGCTGCTGCGCGAGGCACGGATCATCTCCGCGCCCGGCATTGTCGCGATCGCCGGCGGCGGGGACGGTGAGCGGCTTGAAGCCAAGCTTGAGGAGGCGATCGGTGCACAACCGGTGCGGGCGCTGCTTTCCAGCGGCTTGGCGGGTGCGCTCGATCCGTCTTTACACATTGGCGACGTGGTGATCGGCAGTGATGGCGATGCGCGGCTGATTGCCAGGCTGCGAGAGGCGCTGCCAACAGCGATTGCGGGCAGGATTGTAGGTCGCGATGAGCCGGCTGCCACAACCGAAGCGAAACGCGCGTTGCGCACCAATCCTCCCCCGGAGGGGGAGGGGGACCGCCGTAGGCGGTGGAGGGGTATTACTTCCGGCGGAGATACCCCTCCGTCAGCCCTTTCAGGGCTGCCACCTCCCCCTATGGGGGAGGATCTGTCCGTCATCGCCGTCGATATGGAGACGCACATCGCCGCACGCGTGGCGGAGCGTCACGGGCTGCCGTTTGCGACGTTGCGGGTGATTTCCGATACGGCCAGCGAGACGCTGCCGCCCGCCGCCCTCCGCGGCATGCGATCGGATGGCACGATGGCGATCGGGCCGGTGCTGGCGTCGCTGCTGCGCCATCCGGCCCAACTGCCGGCGCTGATCAGGACCGGCTGGAATGCTGAGCGGGCGTTCCGCGCCTTACTCCGCTGCTACCGGATGATCGGACTGGTGGATCTCGTCGAGCATGCGCTGGACGTGGCTTGAGAAGACATATTCAGCCGGCCGCTGGTTGGCGAGGCTGATGTCCGGCTTCATCGGGCCATCGGTCTTGACGCCGCGAAGCTGGACCATTGCTGCCTTGAGCGGGTGCCGGACGGTATCCATCACCGCCGTCGCCTCAAAGCCGGAATGGACCATGCAATCGGCGCATTTTTCATAATTGCCGACGCCATATTTCTCCCAGGCGGTGTCTTCCATCAGCTCCTTGAAGGACTTCGCATAGCCTTCGCCAAGCAGATAGCAGGGCTTCTGCCAGCCGAAGACTGTGCGCGTCGGATTGCCCCAGGGCGTGCAGCCATAGGCTTCGTTGCCAGCAAGGAAGTTGAGGAACAGCGTCGATTGCGAGAAGGGCCATTTCTTGCCCTTGCTGCCGCGCCGCGAGAGGATGCCGCGGAACAGCTTCTTGGTCTTTTCGCGATTGAGGAAATGCTCCTGATCGGCGGCACGCTCATAGGCATAGCCAGGTGAAAGCGTGATCCCGTCCAGCCCCAGCGCGGTCACCGTATCGAGGAAATTGGCCACGCGCTCCGGCTCGGCATCGTTGAACAGCGTGCAGTTGATGCTGACGCGGAAGCCCTTGGACTTGGCGAGCTTGATCGCATCGATCGCGGTTTCATAGACGCCGTCGAGGCTGACTGCGCGATCGTGCATGCCCTTGTCGCCATCGAGATGGATCGACCAGGTGAAGCCTGAGTGGGGCTCGTAATCGTCGATCTTCTTCTTGAGCAGCAGCGCGTTGGTGCACAGGATCACGAACTTCTTGCGATCGAGGAAGCCACGCACGATCTGCGGCATGTCTCGGTGCAAAAGCGGCTCGCCGCCCGCGATCGAGACGACCGGCGCGCCGCATTCGTCGATCGCCTCCATGCACTGGTCGTAGCTCAGGCGCTGGTTGAGGATCGGATCGGGATAATCGATCTTGCCGCAACCCGAGCACGCGAGATTGCACCGGAACAAGGGCTCGAGCATCAGCACCAGCGGATAGCGCTTGGCGCCACGCAGATGCTGGCCCACGATATAGCGCCCGATCCTGAAAACCTGTGAAGCTGGAATACCCATTTGAACTGTCCCGTTACACTGCCGTTACGCCCTCGCTTCTTGAAGCGAAGCAGCTCTCCTCAGCTCGGCCGGCAGGCTGAACTGGATATTTTCTTCCACCCCGTCGAGCGTCGAAACGCTGACCGGGCCGATTCCCCGTAACGCATTGACGACGCTGTCGACAAGCTCATCCGGTGCAGAAGCGCCCGCGGTGATCCCGATCGTCTCCACGCCTTCGAGCCAGGCCGGATCGATGCCCTCCCCATCCGCAACCAGATAGCTCGGCACGCCCATCTCGACGCCGATCTCGCGGAGCCGGTTGGAATTGGAACTGTTCGCAGCGCCGACGACGATGAGCATGTCCACCACCCGGCAGAGATCGCGCACCGCCGTCTGGCGGTTCTGCGTCGCATAGCAGATGTCGGCCACGTCGGGACCGATCACGTCGCTGAACCGTTCCTGGAGGGCAGTGATCAGCCCGCGCGTATCATCGACGCTGAGCGTGGTCTGGGTGACATAGGCGATCGGCGTATCGGTCGGCAGATCGAGGGCGGCGACATCTTCGAGTGTCGAGACCAGATGGATCGGCGCATCGATCTGCCCCATCGTGCCCTCGACCTCGGCATGGCCGGCATGGCCGATCAGGATCAGCGTACGGCCCAGCTTGGCGTAGCGCCGGCCCTGCACATGCACCTTCGTGACGAGCGGGCAGGTCGCGTCAAGCACGGGCAGGCCCCGTTGCCGCGCATCCAGCTCGACCGCGCGCGAAACGCCATGGGCGCTGAAGATGGTTGGCGCGCCGGCGGGAATCTCGGAAAGATCCTCGACGAACACCGCTCCCTTGCGCCGCAGCTTGTCGACGACGTGGCGGTTATGCACGATTTCATGGCGCACATAGACCGGCGCCTTGTGCAAATCGAGCGCGCGCTCCACGATCTCAATAGCCCTCACGACGCCAGCGCAGAAGCCGCGCGGCTGGGCAAGAATTACCTGCAACGAAGATCTCCCCCCTCAATCAGCATATACGCTAAGACGACCAGCACCTTTTGTTTCAGCACGTCCGATCCCTGGTGACCTTCGTTTGTGTTAGACATAGCGGGCCGGCCACCATCGACAAAGCATAAACTGTTGCCTTGAGAACAGTAATGCGCGCAGGCTTCCGCCAAGTAGACCTGAGCGCGAAGCCTCTCTATGGGAGGTGCGCCATGACAGCAGATCCTTCCCGCATGCGACCGCTTGCCTCCGGCATCGTTTTCGGGCTCGCTTTGGCTTCGGCGTCCGCCATTCACGCGCAGACCCCCGATCCCGCGCAGGCGCCGGTGCAGATGCTGTGTGACCGGCTGATCGCCAATATGAAGGGCGGGGCGCAGCTTGGCTTTTCAGGACGTGCAGCCGCCATCGGCCCGGTCGTCGATCGCGCATTCGATCTGCCGCTGATGACGAGGCTTACGATCGGGCCGCAATGGAACACGATCGGCGCGTCCGATCAGTCCGCGCTGGTGAGCGCGATCCGCAAGCTTACAGTGAACCAATATGCAGCCAATTTCGACAGCTACGACGGCCAGCGCTTCACCGTCGATCCCAAGGTTGAAGCACGCGGCGCGGACCGGCTGGTGCGCACGAGCCTGATTCAACGAAAGGATCAGCCCGTCGCCATCGGCTATCGGCTCCGCCAGTCAGGGAACGGCTGGAAGATCATCGACGTTTACTATCAGAATTCGATCAGCCAGCTCGCCACGCGCCGATCGGACTTCGCGCGGGTATTTCAAACGGGGGGAGCCAAAGCGTTGCTGAAGCATCTTGACGATCTGGCCAACAGGGCCGGCCATTGAGCGTCTCGGCACTGGTTCCGCTGGGGCTGCTGCTCGCTGCACCCGATCCGCAAGCAACCGCACCGGCCACGCAGGCACCCGTAACCGCGCCCGCTCACGAAGCGCCGACGTCGCAGCCGGCACCGCCTGCCGAAGCCGTACCCGCCACAGCGGCAGCCGCGCCCGAACAGTCGCGTCACGTCCGCCATGCGCCCGGCGACCCTCTTGAAGGCTTCAACCGGGCGATGTTCTCGTTCAATACCTCGCTGGACAAGGCGATCGTTCGGCCCGCCGCGATGGGCTACAAGACGGTCGTGCCCAGGCCCGCGCGATCCGGCTTGCGCAATGCGCTCGCCAATCTGAACGAGCCGGTCGTGTTCCTCAACGATGTGCTCCAGCTCAAGCCGGGCAACGCCTTTCGCACCTTCTCGCGTTTCCTGATCAACAGCGTGTTCGGGCTGGCGGGGCTGTTCGATGTCGCCAACCATGAGGGGCTGCCGCACCGCAAGAACGGCCTCGGCAATACGCTTGGGCGCTATGGCGTGAAATCGGGGCCGTATTTGTATCTGCCCGTGCTCGGCCCTTCGAGCCTGCGCGACGCGGTTGGCGGGGTTGGTGACGGCGCGGTCCTGCCCAATGCCGTCGGCGAACCATTCGACCGGACCGATTATCGGATCGGCACTGCGGTCGTCAGTGGGCTCGATGCGCGCGTCCAGTATGATTCGGAGATCAAGACCCTGTATGATACCTCGCTCGACCCTTATGCCACGCTGCGCTCGGTCTATCAGCAGAGCCGCGCGGCCGACATCGCGGCAATCACCGGCAAGCCCGAAGCATCGCCCGACGATACGATGGAGGACGATCTGAAGGATCCGGCGGCATCGCCCGAGGCGGCGCCGGTGCAATCCCCTCCAGCGGGCACCACCGCACCCGAGGCTACGCCGACCGAAGCCGCGCCGCCACCGCCGGACGCCACGTTGCCCAAAGCTGCGCCGTCGGCTGGCCCCAAATAGCGAGCATGCCGGCATAGCCGATCACGCCGGCCAGCATCAGCGCATTTCGCGCGGTTCGATGGTGGTCGCTGCCTTTTCGACCATCGTCGAATGGTATGACTTCACCCTCTATCTCTATTTCTCAACCGTGCTCTCGCGCGTGTTCTTCGGCGGCGGCGCGGGCGCGTTGGGAACCGCGCTCGCAGGGTTCGCCGTCGCCTATTTGATGCGGCCGCTGGGCGCGATCGTCTTCGGTCATATCGGGGATCGCCACGGCCGCCGTCGGATGATGCTGCTATCCGTGGCGATGATGAGCATCGCCATGCTGGCGACCGCGCTGTTGCCGACCCGCGCCAGCGCAGGCCCGGCGGCCGGCTGGCTGCTGCTGTTGCTCCGCTGCGTGATGGGTTTCTCGGTGGGTGGCGAATATACCGGCGTGGTTGCCTATCTGCTCGAAGGCGCGCCGCGCTCACGCCGTGGCCTGATCACCTCGTCCGCATCCGCCGCCAGCGAGGTCGGCGGCCTGCTCGCGGTCGGCATTTCGGCGCTCACGGTTTCAGCGATGAGCCCGGCCGCGCTCGAAAGCTGGGGCTGGCGCATCCCCTTCGTGATCGGCGCGGCGCTTGCCGGAAGCGTCTGGATCGCCCGCACGATGATGGACGAGTCGCCCGACTTCTTACGGCAGCGGGCGAACGGCACCGTGCCCGAAAGCCCGCTGCGTCACACGCTGGCGCATTCGCGGTGGGGCGTTTTCCGGGCGTTCTGCATCTCGGCGCTGGGCTCGATCACCTATTATGTCGGTATCACCTATGTGCCTGCTTTCATAACCTCGGCGGGAAAGCTGAGCGAAAGCCTCTCGCTCTGGCTGGCGACGATCGCAGCGGTGGCGGTCATCCTCGTCACGCCGCTGGTGGGCGCGCTTTCGGATCGCTTTGGCCGCAAGCCAGTCCTGCTGATGCTCGGTGTAGCCAGCGCCGTGCTACCGGTTTCGCTGTTCGCAATGATGGCGAGCGCATCGCCGGGGCAGGCGCTGGTCGGCGCGATCGTTCTGGCTTGTGTCGCAGGTGGTGTGAGCGCGGTAGGCGCGGTCGCTACCGCCGAGCAGTTTCACGGCGAAGGGCGGCTGACCGGCCTCGCGCTCGGGGCGACCGGCGCGACCGCCCTGTTCGGCGGGCTGACACCCTATCTCGCCCAGCGGCTCATCGAGAGCACGGGCGCGGCGATTGCGCCGGGCGTGATGATCGCGATCGTCGCGCTCTGCGTGCTCCCCGTCTTCCTCGCGATGCGGGAGACCGCGCCAGCCAGGCAGAGCGGCCAGCTACGGACTTGATCGCGCTGCAGGACAATGGTCATTTGGTTCGTCATGCCAGCGCAGGCTGGCATCCATGTCTCTCAAAATATGCGATGACATCTCAACTCGGGAGTGACATGGGCCCCAGCCTCCGCTGGAGCGACGGCATGTAAATGACGTGCTCGAAGGCTACTCGAACCAAACGGAAGCGCTTGGGATCTATGTGCCTTGCCCTAACGCACCACAGCTTTCGCTGCCCGTGTCGCCAGCCGCGCAATGGCGCTCTCATGTATCGCCGGCGTGGTTGCCAGCACGCCGAATGCCTCGCCCTTGGTGGAATTATAGCGCAGCGGACGGCCCAGGGCATCAGTGACGATCGCGCCGGCTTCCTGCGCGATGAGCGCGGCGGCGGCGATATCCCATTCCTTGCCCCAGCGCATCGCCGCGACCAGATCGGCCTGCCCAGCCGCGACCATGCCGATCCTGAGCGCGATCGAATTGGGCTTCTCCACCGCGACGAGATCATTGTCCGCGCGCGGTAGCACGTCCGCCGGTACGCGCGCGCCGGCAAGCTGATCATGCCCGCTCACCTGCAGCAGCGCGCCGTTGCGGGTGGCGCCGGCACCCGCCAGCGCGCGCCAATGCTCGCCCCGCGCCGGAGCATCGAGCACGCCGATGATCGGCCTCCCGCCCTCGACCAGCGCCACCGAAACCGCCCAGCCGGTGCGCCCGCGCAGGAAATCGCGCGTGCCATCGATCGGATCGACCACCCACACGCGCGATCGCAACAGCCGCTCGGGATCGTCGGCGGTCTCCTCCGAAAGCCATCCCGCCTCGGGATCGATCTCGAGCAGCCTTTGCTTGAGCATGGCATCCGCGGCGAGATCGACATCGCAGACCGGATGGCCCGGCACCTTTTCCCATTGGCGAAACTCGCCCTGCCAGCGCGAATGAACCATCGCGCCCACCTCGGCCGTGACGGCGCTTACGATATCAAGCAGGTCTTCAAGCACCGGCGATCGTCATGCCGTCGATGCGCAGCGTCGGTACATCGATAGCTCTCCGGAAGACCAGATCATTGGCGGGCGTCAGGTTCAGGAACATCTCCTTGAGATTGCTGGCAATGGTTATCTCGCTGACAGGTTCCGCGAGCTTGCCGTCCCTGATCGCGAAACCCGACGCGCCGCGGCTATAATCTCCGGTCACGCCGTTGACGCCCTGGCCGATCAGCTCGGTGACGTAGACGCCAAGCTTGACGTCGCTCATCAGCGCATCGGGGCTGGCCGTGCCGGGCTGCAGGAAGAGGTTGGTTGCGCCCGCGCCCGGAGGCCCTCCGGTTCCGCGCACGGCATGGCCGGTCGGTTGCAGGCCGAGCTGCCGTGCCGACGCGGACTCCATCAGCCAGCTCGTGAGCACGCCGTCAGCGATGATGTCGATCGCTGCCGTCGGCAGCCCCTCACCGTCGAACGGGCGCGAGCGCAGGCCGCGCGGCCGCAACGGATCGTCACGCACGGTGATCCCGGCAGCAAAAACGCGCTCGCCAAGCTTTTCGAGCAGGAAGCTGGTCCGCCGGGCAATCGCCGAGCCGGTGATCGCGCCGATCAGATGCCCCAGCATGCTGGAACCCACGCGCGGATCGAACAGCACCGGCATCGGCCCGGAGGCGAGCTTGCCCGGATTGAGCCGCGCTACAGCGCGCTCGCCCGCGCGCTGGCCGATCGTCGCGGCAGGTTCGAGATCGCTCCAATGGCGGGCGGAATGGTAGGCATAGTCGCGCTGCATGCCGCCGCCGCTGCCCGCAATCACGCTGGCCGAATTGCCGTAGCCGCTGGTGGAATATCCTCTGGCGAATCCGTGCGAAGTTGCCAGCGCGATCACCGAACGCCCAGCCGAAGCGCCTGCGCCCTCGCTGTTGGTGACGCCGTCGATGGCCCGCGCGGCCGCTTCCGCCTCGGTCGCCCGCTCGCGCAAGGCCTGCGGGGAAGGATCGGCGCCGTCGTCGCCATCGACCGTCGCGGGCTCTCCCCTGAGCAGCCGGTCCTCGGGCGCAAGGCCCGCCCACTTATCCTCGGGCGCTTCGCGTGCCATCGCCACCGCGCGCTCAACCAGCGCTGCCAGCGCAGGGGCCGAGAGATCGGAAGAGGACACGCTCGCCGAGCGCTTGCCGACGAATACGCGCAGGCCGATCTCCTCACCCTCCGACCGCTGGACATCTTCCAGCGCGCCGAGCCTGATCTGCACCTGGGTCGACGCGTCGCCGATATAAACGGCGTCGCCTGCGTCCGCCCCGGCGCGGCGGGCGGCGGCAACGAGATCGGCAACCTGGGATTGGGCGTGTTCGGGCGTCAGCATCCCTGCGACTTAGGGATGGCATGTGCCAACGTCAAAGGCTGATCACGCGGTTGCGCCGACAACGAGGCACGCCAGGAACAGCAGCATGCCCGCGAAGCGATTGGATCGAAACCGGCGCAGCGCATCCGCGCTGCTGCCCGGTTTCAAGCCCGCCACCTGCCATGCCAGATGCACCGCCACGGGCAATAAGGCGGCCAGCCCCAGCCATTGCGGGCGCACCGACCAGAAGGCGGCCGCCCAGAGCATCAGCGCCAGCATATAAAAAACGGCCACGCCGATCCGGACCTTGGCCCCCAGCGCGCGTGCCGAGCTTTTCACCCCGGCCAGAGCATCGTCCTCGATATCCTGCAGCGCATAGATGGTGTCGTAGCCGAGCACCCAGAACAAGGCGCCGGCATAGAGCAGCAGCCCGGTGGCGTTGAGCCCATCGGTGGCCTCGGCCCAGCCGACCAGTGCCGCCCAGGTGAACACCAGCCCGAGCCAGGCCTGCGGCCACCAGGTGATCCGCTTCATGAACGGATAGGCGGCGACCAGCGCGAGGCTGGCGAGCGCGATCAGCTGCGCGAGCGGCCTCAGCTGAAGCAGGACGACAAGCCCGACCAGGCAAAGCAGAAGCAACCACGCCCATGCGACACGCAGCGATATCCGCCCGCTCGCGATCGGGCGAGCCGCCGTGCGCGTCACCTGCCGGTCAAGGTCTCGATCGACAATGTCGTTATAGACGCATCCGGCGCCACGCATGACGACCGATCCCAGCGCCAGCCAGAGCAGCAGTGGCCAGCGCTCGCCTGCCTCGCCGGCCAGCGCCACCGCCCACGCGCCTGGCCAGAATAAAAGCCACGCGCCGATCGGGCGATCGAAACGGGCGAGCTGGACGAGGTCGCGCGCCATACCCGGTAACCGGGCGATCACGCTGGCGCCCTCACTGTCCGGCACGATCTCCCGCGGCGACATCAGCGCCCCGCGAACAGGAAAGCGAGCGCGCCGAGAATGCAGCAGAAAGCGCCGAGATGCCGCCAGCCCAGCGGCTCCCCGAGCACTACCACCATGAAGCCGCCGAACACGATCAGCGCGATCGTCTCCTGCACGATCTTGAGCTGAGCACCGCTCCATCCATGCGAAAAGCCGATCCGGTTCGCGGGAACAGCGAGGCAATATTCCAGGAGCGCGATCCCCCAGCTGATCAGGATCACATGGAGAAGCGGTTTCTCCATTCCGCCCTTGAGATGCCAGTACCAGGCCGTCGTCATGAATATGTTGGATGCGAAGAGCAGTGCGACAGTCGGCATGGCGTTCTCATAGGAAGGACGGATCAGTGCTTGAGATCCTGACAGCCCATATCCGTCGCGACCTGTTTTGTCGCTATCGATGGCGCGGTGGGAGGACGCTCACCAGGCCAGATGAAGCGCGTTGATTGCGGAAACGGTGCCGCCCCGCGTCGAGGATTTTTCCGCATCGATCTCTCGAAAATGTCCGATCTTCTCGAACCAGATTCGATAGAAGATGATCATCTCGTGGCGTGCCAGATGGATGCCGGGACAGGCGTGGATGCCCGTGCCGAACGCGATATGCTTGCACACCGGCCGATCGAGCGAGACCCGCTCGGGATCTGGATTGGCCTTGTCATCCCACCCGACCTGCATCAACGGCACGAGGATCGAATCCCCTTCGAGCAGTTGGAGCCCGCCCAACTGGGTGTCACGCGTGACGTAACGGGGTAGCGAAATGAACGTGTAGCGCCGCATCAGTTCCTCGACCGCGGCCGGGATGCAATCGGGATCGTCGATCATGCGCTGACGCATTGCCTCATCGTGGGCGAGATGTCGCATGCCGAAGGACAGAGCGGCCACCACAGTATCGAGGCCCGCGAGAAACATCATGAAGCCGATCGAGATGAGTTCCTGCCGCGAAAGCGTTCCCTTGTCATAGGTGCTGTGGATGAGGGTCGACATCCAGTCGCCCTTCGGTTCGGCGGTGCGCGCCTCGATCAGCTCGTTGATCAACGCAACCACCTTGTCGGAGACGAGCCGCTGCTGCTCACGATCGGCGGAAAGCGAGAAAAAACTAGTCACGAGTTCCCGCAGATAATCGAACTGCTCCATCGGGAAACCGAACGTTTCCATGAAGACCGAAACCGAAAACTGGGCGCCGAGGCCGTGGGCGAATTCGCACTGGCCCTGTGGCGCCACCGCCTCGATCTTTTCCCGGGCGAGCTCCTCGACACGCGACGACAGCGGCTCGATCGACTTGCTTTCGAGGAACCGGCGCAGAATATTGCGATAATAACGGTGCGCCGGCGGATCCAGCATGATCGGTATGAACAGCGTCGGCGTGGGATTCTCCGGGATTGAAAGCAGCCTGTTCGAATAGACGTCGGGCTGCCTCAGCACTTCGATCGCGAGATCAGACGCATTGACATACCAGTGGCCGCCGTTCCGCTCCGTCCAGAACAGGGCCGGTGCGTTTCGCTTCACCTCGAAAAAAGCTTCGAGTGCGTCAGCCAATATGCGCGGATCATGATGATAGTCGAAATCATAGACAGGCGTGCGCGTGCGTTGCACAACATCGACTTCGATGACCGTCCCAAGATCGCTCATCGCCCAAGATTATGATGTTGAAAATTAACGATCAAGTAGATATTTTCCTTCTCGACGGCCTGTCCAACATCGTCACGCAATCATCGCCACCCTTGCTGCGACGCCGCAAATCCGGTAAAGGCGCGCGCGAACTCCGGACATTAGGAATTTTCGAAATCATGCCGCTTCGTAACGTGGCCATCATCGCGCATGTCGATCATGGCAAGACGACCCTGGTCGACCAGCTTTTCCGCCAGTCCGGAACCTTCCGCGATAACCAGCGCGTCGAAGAACGCGCGATGGATTCGAACGACCTCGAAAAGGAGCGCGGGATCACCATTCTCGCCAAATGCACCTCGGTCGAATGGAACGGCACCCGGATCAACATCGTCGATACGCCCGGCCACGCCGACTTCGGCGGCGAGGTGGAGCGCATCCTCTCGATGGTCGACGGCGTCATCCTGCTGGTCGACAGCTCCGAAGGCGCGATGCCGCAGACCAAGTTCGTCACCGGCAAGGCGCTCGCGCTGGGCCTCCGACCGATCGTCGTGGTCAACAAGATCGACCGTTCGGACGCGCGCGCGCAGGAAGTACTCGACGAGGTGTTCGACCTGTTCGTCAGCCTCGACGCCAATGACGAGCAGCTCGACTTTCCCGTGCTCTTCGCGAGCGGCCGCAACGGCTATGCAAACGAAGACGCCAATGCGCGCTCGGGCACGCTCGAGCCCTTGTTCCAGAAGATCGTCGACCATGTCCCGGCGCCGAAGGTCGACGTCGATGCCCCCTTCTCCTTCCTCGTCACCCTGCTCGACCGCGACAATTTCGTTGGTCGCATCCTGACTGGCCGCGTCAACAGCGGCACCGTCAAGATGAACATGCCGATCCATGCGATCGACGCCGACGGCAAGGTGATCGAGACCGGCCGCGCGACCAAGCTGATGGCGTTCCGCGGGCTTGAGCGCGTGCCGGTAGAGGAAGCGCAGGCAGGCGACATCATCAGCCTGGCGGGCCTGACCGTCGCCACCGTCGCCAACACGATCGCCGATCCGGCGGTAACCCAGCCGCTTTCGGCGCAGCCGATCGATCCGCCAACGCTCTCCATGCGCTTCGCGGTCAATGATAGCCCGATGGCCGGGCGCGAAGGCACCAAGGTCACCAGCCGCATGATCCGCGACCGGCTGTTCCGCGAAGCCGAGAGCAATGTCGCGATCCGCGTCACCGAGAGCGCCGACAAGGACAGCTTCGAAGTCGCCGGGCGCGGCGAGCTCCAGCTCGGCGTGCTGATCGAAACGATGCGGCGCGAAGGCTTTGAGCTTGGCATCAGCCGCCCGCGCGTGCTGTTCCGCGACGGTGAGCATGGCCGCGAGGAGCCCTATGAGACGGCGGTGATCGATGTCGACGACGAATATTCGGGTGTCGTCGTCGAGAAGATGTCGGTGCGCAAGGCCGAGCTGACCGACATGCGTCCCTCGGGTGGCGGCAAGACCCGCATCACCTTCTCCGCCCCGTCACGCGGGCTGATCGGCTATCATGGCGAATTCCTGTCGGACACGCGCGGTACCGGCATCATGAACCGGCTGTTCGAAAAATATGGACCGTACAAGGGTCCGATCGAGGGGCGGCAGAACGGCGTGCTGATCTCCAATGGCGGCGGTGAGGCGGTGGCCTATGCGCTCAACGCGCTGGAGGAGCGCGGCGTGCTGATGGTCTCGCCCGGCGAGCCGATCTACGAGGGCATGATCATTGGCGAGAACGCCAAGCCGGACGACCTTGAGGTCAACCCGATGAAATCCAAGCAGCTCACCAATTTCCGGGCGAGCGGCAAGGACGATGCGATCCGCCTGACCCCGCCGCGCCGGCTGACGCTCGAACAGGCGATCGCCTATATCGATGAGGACGAGCTGGTCGAGGTGACGCCCAAGTCGATCCGGCTGCGCAAGCGCCATCTCGATCCGCACGAGCGCAAGCGTGCCAAGCGGGTCAGCGAAGCGGCGTAAACGCTCAGCGGCTGAGCGCGAGCACCGCTTTCCATTCCTCGTCGCGCACCGGGCCGACGCTCAGCCGGCTCTGGCGCAGCATCACCATGTCGGCGAGCCTCGGCTCGGCCTTGATCGCCGCCAGCGTCACCGGCGGATCGACCGGCCGCACCGGCTTGACGCGCACCGCCACCCAATCGGCATCCTTGGGATCGGGATGCGGATCGCTGACGATTTCCATGATGCCGACCACGGCCTTCATCTGGTTCGAATGATAGAAGAAGCCCTGATCGCCCGGCTTCATCGCGCGCAGGTGAAGCCGCGCGGCGTAATTGCGCACGCCATCCCATTCGGTCTCGCCATCGCGCAGCAAATCTTCCCACGAATAGCTATCTGGCTCGGATCTCATCATCCAATAGGCCATGCGGCGCCTCCCTTTGCTGATGCGCCCTTAGCCTGCCCGATCGAGCATGGTCCAGCGGTCGAAAGTCGCCGCCTGCCCATGCATCGCACCGGTCGCATCGATGATGTTCCAAACCGTCGCCTGCTCGATGCGGAAGCGCTGGCCGCTCGCGGAGATACGGATGCCGGCATAATCGTCGATAAAGCCATCACGCGTCACGCGATCGAGCAACCGCGCCCGTTCATCACGAAGCATCGGCTCGGCCGACAGACGGGACGGCAGGCGCATAAACTCGTCGGCCGGCATTTCAAACAGATCGAGCGCCAGCGCATTGCCATAGAAGAAGATCGGATCGGCCTGGGTCCCGTGCGCCACGATCGCGCGCGGAGCATGCCAGAGCGCGACGGCGAGATCGTCCCGAGGCTGCACGAGCTGGCGCCCGGTCAGGTGGCGATAGCTTTCGTCGATCAGCCCAATCCTGCCGTCTCGGATCACGCCGACTGCTTTTGGGGCACAGCGGCCGCCTCCGCATCGAGGAACGCCGCCACCGCATCCAGCGCGACATCGCGATCGAGATAGGATTGCCCGATCCCGCGCGCGAGGATGAAAGGCAGCTTACCACGCGCCATTTTCTTGTCGTGCAGCATATGCGCCGT